>Ga0302303_10000368_pt1 | contig 39174 bp, 35 predicted proteins | sample III_Palsa_E2_1_FD_194542 | JGI IMG/M metagenome (GOLD analysis project Ga0302303, IMG submission 194542) | Peat permafrost microbial communities from Stordalen Mire near Abisko, Sweden - III_Palsa_E2_1 | ecosystem: Environmental > Terrestrial > Soil > Palsa > Peat permafrost | place: Sweden...
GAACAGGAATTTATCCGACTGGTTAATCACGTCCAGTATCAGCCTGAAAGCCTCGCTGCGTTTGCCGTACAGGTCGGTGGCTATAAAGGTATCGGGCAGTTCGGTTAATGATAATATATTGGCTTCCTGGCCTTTTTGCAACAGCAATTTTTGGTAATATTTAGCCACTTTAAGCGTGTTGCTGTTGGGCCGGTTGGTGGAGGATATAATGGTTATCATTTTTTTATGGGCAATACTGCTTTAGCAGGTTTTAACGATTTATACTTAAAATTGTGTGTAAATGGGCAAAAAATGTGAGTAAAAACATGCCTCAGAACCCTTAAGCGGCATTACACAAACGCAAGCAATTGTTAACTTTGTATATTAGCACCGTGTTAACCTTACGAAGGTAGAAATTATGTTTCTGTTTTTCGTTTTGTACAAACCCAACAACAAATTTTAATAGCCAATGTGTAAAATTATTGCTTTAGCCAACCAAAAGGGCGGCGTAGGAAAAACTACATCATCCATAAACCTGGCCGCAAGTTTAGCCGTATTAGAATATAGAACCTTATTGGTAGATGCCGATCCGCAAGCTAACTCTACATCGGGTATCGGTTTCGATCCGCGTAATATCAAAAATAGCATTTACGAGTGTATCATTAATGATATCGACCCGCATGATGCTATCCAAAAAACAGATACCCCGCACCTTGACCTGCTACCTGCTCACATAGATTTAGTAGGTGCCGAGATAGAAATGATAAACCTGGAGAACCGCGAGTTTAAAATGAAGCATGTGCTTAACAGCATCCGCGATGAATATGATTTTATCATTATTGATTGCTCGCCATCATTAGGTTTAATCACCATTAACGCCTTAAGCGCGGCTGATTCGGTAATCATCCCGGTACAGTGCGAGTATTTCGCGTTAGAGGGCTTGGGTAAATTGTTAAACACCATCAAAATTGTTCAAACCCGTTTAAATACCGAGTTGAAGATTGAAGGTATTTTATTAACCATGTACGATGTACGCCTGCGCCTGAGCAACCAGGTGGTTGAAGAAGTGCGTAACCATTTTGAGGATATGGTTTTTGATACCATTATACAGCGTAACACCCGGTTAAGCGAAGCGCCAAGCTTTGGTTTATCAGTAATTATGCACGATGCTACCTGCAAAGGTGCCATCAACTATTTAAACCTTGCCCGCGAAATTGTACAAAAGAATGGTTTAGTTGAAAACCAGGCCGAGGCAACCACCGTAACAGCTTAATAAATGAGCACAGAAAAAAGAAATGCCCTGGGTAAAGGATTAAGTGCTTTGCTAAATGATTCGCCCAGTGTAAATCCTGATAAAAAGAATACTGGTGTAGCATCGTCGCCCGAGGTAAACAGCATGGGCTCGGTTAACGAGATCAAGATAGCCGAGATAGAGGTTAACCCGTTTCAGCCCCGTACAGATTTTGATGAGGTTGCTTTACAAGAGTTATCCGACTCCATCAAATTACAGGGCCTAATACAGCCAATTACCGTTAGGCGCGTTAATGCGCATAGCTACCAGTTAATATCGGGCGAGCGCCGTTTGCGAGCGTCTAAATTAGCGGGCTTAACGCAGATACCAGCCTACGTACGCACCGCTAACGACCAGCAAATGCTGGAGATGGCGCTGATAGAAAACATCCAGCGTGAAAACCTGAATGCTATCGAAGTAGCGTTAAGCTTTCAGCGGATGATTGATGAGTGCAGCCTGAAACAGGAAGAACTGGGTGATCGCGTAAGCAAAAACCGCTCTACGGTTACTAATTACCTGCGGTTATTAAAATTGCCGCCAGCTATCCAGGCATCTATCCGCGATGGTCAGCTGAGCATGGGCCATGCACGCGCATTGATTAGTATTGATGATCCTGCTAAACAATTATTTATCCATCAGCATATTATAAAGGAAGGTTTATCCGTTCGTAAGGTTGAAGAACTGGTGCGCGAGCTGCAACGGGTGCCTGTAAAAAAAGAAGGCAAACAACCCGAGCCTATCCCTTATCATATGCAAAAGATAGAGGATGACCTGGCTTCGAAGTTTAGCACAAGGGTTAAGCTTAAAGTTAACGGCAAAGGAAATGGTAGCATTGAAATACCATTTTTATCGGAGGATGACCTTGGCCGCATCCTCGAAATGTTGGATTGGTAAAAATGTATAAATTCCTGCTCGTAATTTTATTGGTTTTCGGCTTTGCATCTATTGCTTGTGCACAAAACCCGGTACTAAGTAATAAGGATACCAAAAAAGACACTATAAATCGCCACCGCGATTCTGTGCTGTCCAAGCCTTTTGTGCCCAAAGTAAAGCACGACGAGCAAAAATATCATCCGGATAGCTTGCATAGCCCGCACAAAGCGGTTATCCGCTCCATGCTTATACCCGGCTGGGGCCAAATCTATAATCATCATTGGTGGAAAGTGCCTTTAATTTATACCGCATTGGGCCTGCTGGGCGATGCTTATGTATTTAACGAGAAGTATTACAAGGAGTTTTTATTCCTGGCACAATCCCGGGAGCATGGTACGGCACCAGCACCAGGCACCAAATTTTATCAAGATTATATCCTGTACAGCGAGGTGCCCGATCAATCCATTTATGATGCCAATGATAGCTATCGCCGCGACCGCGATTTAAGTATCATGGGCTTTGTTGCCTTTTGGGGGATACAGATGGTTGATGCCTATATCGATGCCAAATTTCAGCACTCATACACGATGGATACCGATTTTTCTTTACGGATAGATCCAACTATCCTAAACCAGCAAAGCATGTTTGCGCAAGGCTTTAACGGGCCGGTTGTTCCCGGGTTAAAACTGAGTTTAAGCTTTTAAATAATACCGAACTAAAACATGCGTTAATGGTATCTATACCTTACGCATGTATCAATATTTTTTCGTCCTGTTAATCATCCCTTGTATAGTTTGCGTGCCAAAGCACAAAATGCCGCACTAAGTAATAAGCAAACCCAAAAAGACAGTATTAATTTGCACCAGGATTCGGTTAGTTCCCAGGCTTTACCCCGAAGATAAACCTGGTGATAAAGCTTACCATCCGGATAGTTTGCATAGCCCACATAAGGCGGTTATCCGTTCATTACTGATGCCGGGTTTGGGGCAAATCTATAATCACCAGTTATGGAAAGTGCCGATATTTATGCCGGTTTAGGGTTGTTGGCGGATGTGATCATCTATAACAAGCGGCAATATAAGCCATTACTAAAAGCGGCACAGGATTATGAGCATAATAAACCACCGGTACCAGGCGCGTATGAATATAATGTATATCAAGAATACCTCTATGCGCCATCCGGGCAGATAGGTAATGATGTAAACACGGTGCAGCGCAACCTCGACCTGGGCATTATGGGTTTTTTGGCCGGTTGGGGAATACAAATTGTGGATGCCTATATTGAGGCCAAATTTAAGCACACCTATACCATGGATACCGATCTGTCTTTTAGGATAGATCCCACTATCCTTAACCAGCAAAACATGTTTGCGCAGGGTTTTAACGGCCCGGTTTTGCCCGGTTTAAAATTGAGTTTAATCTTCTGATAGATTAAATCTGATCCTGTTATTATTGGATAGATACCGCAATTTTAAACGGGTCTGTAATTTGGCTGATAAAACTTACCTTTACCCCAGTTAATTAGGTTCATCACCACAAAAAATTACGCCTGATGAAAATTGCGCTTATAGGTTACGGTAAAATGGGTAAGATTATTGAAAAGATTGCTGCCGACCGTAAACACGAGATAGTTTTAAAAATCAATAACGAAAACCTGCATGAGCTTACTACCGAAAACCTGCAAAAGGCCGATGTAGCTATTGAGTTTACTATGCCCGGTTCGGTTTTAGGCAATATTACAAAATGCTTTGAGGCTGGCGTGCCGGTGGTGGTTGGTACCACAGGCTGGCATAATGAGTTAGAAGCGGTTAAGCAACAATGCGAGGCAAATAATGGCACTTTGTTGTACGCTACAAACTTTAGCGTAGGCGTAAACATCTTCTTCCACATTAATAAAATGCTGGCTAAGCTGATGAACAACTACCCGTACTACGATGTGCAGGTTGAGGAGATCCACCACACCCAAAAGCTCGATTCGCCAAGTGGAACAGCGATAACTATTGCCGAAGGCATTATCGAAAATATCGACGCGAAGGAAAAATGGTCGAATGTTTTGGTGTCGGATGATTCGGATAACGACGAGAACATCAAGCAAAATGAACTGCTGATTGAATCCTTGCGTATCGACAGCGTACCGGGCACTCACACCGTAATTTACGATTCGGAAGTAGATTCTATCGAATTTAAACATACTGCCCATAACCGCAACGGCTTCGCGCTTGGCGCCGTGCTGGCCGCGGAATGGTTGCAGAATAAAAAAGGGTTTCATTCGGTGCAGGACATGTTCAATTTTGGGATAGGATAGTGTCATTTTAAAGATACTTTCCCTTTTGAAAGGGATTAGGCGTGTTATATCGCAGAACACACCCCGCCTCTACACAATTCTTCGCGCACCCTTCTTAAGAGGGGAATTTAAAAAAATATGAACTGGACATTCTGGCGAAAAAAGAAAACTAAACTCAAAAAGAAGAAAAGCCACCTACGCGAATGGACGGATGCGGTAATTTTTGCCATTATAGCGGCAACGCTTATCCGCGCGTTATTGGTTGAGGCCTACGTTATCCCCAGCGGATCGATGGAAGGCACACTTTTGGTGGGCGATTTTTTGTTTGTGAGCAAGGTTAATTATGGTCCAAGGTTACCAATTACACCCATTTCCTTTCCGTTTTCGCAAAATACGATGCCGGTTTTAGGCACTAAGTCTTATTGGAATGGCTTACAATTGCCTTATTTTCGGTTGCCCGGCTTTAGTCATATTAAAAGAGGCGATGTGATTGTGTTTAACTACCCGATGGAAATTGATGCGCCGCTTTATCGCCCGATAGATAAGCAGGAAAACTACATTAAGCGATGTGTGGGCATTGCCGGAGATACGCTTTCTATTCGTGATGCGGTAGTTTATATTAACGGCAAACCTGAAGCCGATCCGGCGTTTAGTCAGCCATCGTTTTTGGTACATACCGATAGCACGGGCATCGATCCGCAGTTAATGACTTCACTCAACATCACCGAAAGACAGCAAATAACTGAACACGATTTTGAGCTGCTGATGACCCGGCAGGCGGCAGCTAAAGTGAGGTTATCACGGCATATTACTTTGGTTAAGGAATACAATGAACTGAACGGCGTTCATGATCCGGATGTATTTCCGCAAGACCCGCGTTTAAACTGGAACGTGGATAACTACGGCCCCATCATCATCCCCAAAAAAGGCTGGACAGTTAAATTAACCAGCCAAAACCTGCCAGTTTACCACCGGGCTATAGCGGTTTACGAAGAAAATAAAATGGAGGTTTTAGGTAACGATATCCTGATCAACGGTAAAAAAACAAATACCTACACTTTTAAAATGAACTATTACTGGATGATGGGCGATAACCGCCATAATTCTGAAGATTCGCGCTATTGGGGTTTTGTGCCTGAAGACCACGTTGTAGGCAAGGCCATTTTAACCTGGATGAGCATTGATAGCGCCGGTACTTTTTTAGGAAAAGTGAGATGGGACAGGGTGCTGCGACCTATACATTAATAGCACTCGGAAATTGTAGCAGCAAAGCAGGATCAGGAATATTTTGCAGGTAGATACCCTTATCCGGGTTACGGCAGGCACCGGGATAATCGCCAGCCATGCTTTCCATATCCAGCATCAACTGAAAATGCAGGTGCGGTGGCCATCCGCCATTAACTTCGGCAATGCCGAAATCGGCAATGTGCTCACCACTTTTAATGGTTTTGCCAATGCTTAATTCAGGTAAGCATTCGCGGTTTAAGTGACCATAAAGACTATATAGTATTAAACCGCCGATTTGATGCTGTAGTATAATGGTCGGCCCGTAATCGCCGAAATGCGCATTGTCCTGAAAGCTATGGACAATGCCATTCAGCGGCGAATACACCGGTGTGCCTGCATTTGCCCAAATATCAACCCCTAAATGGAGTTGGCGTTGTTCGCCTTCGGTTTCAAACTGTTCGCGGTTGTCATAAATGGTACGCAGTTCCATATAGCCGCCAATGCCGTATCGACAATTGTTATCCCTCAACTTCTGATCAACCCAATGGCTGAATTCTGCCACATCATTCACCACCTCAAAACTTAATTCCGTGTTGTTTTTGGTGAGATCGAACTGATAGAGGCGGTCAGCCTCAGCATTAAAATCAACAACCTGACTAATATTTTGCGGATGCGCTTTTAATGCGGCAGCCAAGCGGGAAGTAGCATCCATAGCCGGAACTATTCTTCCTCTGGTTGGCGATCTTCCTTGCTGATCTTTTCGAAGATTTTATCCATGCGGTCAACATATTCGCTGGTATCGTCAATAAAAAATTCTAGCTGCGGTATCACGCGTACCTGGTCCTTTATTCTCGATCCCAACTTGTAGCGGATCTCCGAAGCGTGCAACTTGATAGTTTGCAGCGCCAGTTGGTTGCTGGTGTTATTAAAAAAGCTTAAAAAAACACGGGCGATAGCCAGGTCGGGGGTTACGCGTACTTTGGTAATGGTAACCATGGTATTGGGCAGGTAGTTATTGCCTTCGCGCTGTAAAATAGCGGCAAGGTCTTCTTGTATAACTCCGGCGAATTTTTGCTGACGTTTTGATTCCATGTTTTCTTTAGGTTAAAGGGCTAAAGCAAGGTTGAATTATAGTTTAAAGCTAACCATTTCAATCTTTACCACAAGCTGTATTTTATATTCTTATTCTTCTATTAGCAAATCAAAGCTCCCCTTCAGGGGGCTGGGAACTATAGGTCGCCCTTAATATCATCCAAATTTTTAATGCTCAATCGCGAGCTGATCCATGAGGCCATTACCGCGATGAACCCAACGGTTAACAGCACCAGGAAAAAATCCCGCATCCTGATCTGTATCGGGTAAGCATCAATAACGGAGTTGCTGGCGCCCATCTTAATAAAGCCATAATGCTGCTGAAACAGGCAGAATGCTAATCCTAACACCATCCCGGCAATACAACCGATACCCGATATCATCATCCCCTCGAAAAAGAAAATGCCCTGCACCAACTTTTTACCTGCACCCAGGCTGCTTAAAATGGCAATGTCCTTTCGCTTATCAATCACTAACATCGTTAATGAGCCGATGATATTAAATATGGCGATGATGAGCACAAAAACCAGTATCATAAATATAAACCAACGTTCGTAGTTTAAAGTTTTGTATAATTCGGTATTTTGCTGGATACGGTTCTCTACCGTGTATTTTGCGCCTGCCCTGTCGATGATCTCGTCCTGAAAAGCATCGATATTAGTCCCTTTTTTGCAATTGATCTCTATCGACGATACATTCACCGGCTCATTCAGCAAATCACGGGCGAAACTTAGAGGCGTTACAGCAATATCATCAAAATCCTGCTGTATGCTAAATACGCCCGACGGGTAAATACTCCGCACTACAAACTCATTCATCGGGTCGGCACTGTTGCTCATGGCCGTGCGGTTGGGCGCAAAGATGCGCAGCGGCTCCTGATCGTGTAAATTAACCGACAAGCTACCAGCAACCGTGCCGCCAATCACGGCGAAAGCCGTATTGTCAGTTTTTAGCGTGAACGAGCCATCCTCAATAGTGCTGTCTATCTGCTTATTCTTTAAAAAGTCATCGCTTACCCCTTTAATGTTGCCGATGAACTGCTTGTTGCTGTACATCATCAGCGCTTTTTCCTGCAGTACCTGCGTAAATGAAAAAACACGTGGGTCTTTCTTCAACTGCAAGAAATAAGTAGTATTTGGATCGAAGGTTTTGCCTACGCGGGGTTCTATCTTTAGTTCGGGGGTGAAATTGCTGTAGAGGCCTAAAATTACCTTCTCAAAACCGTTGAATACCGACAGGATAATGATCAGCGCGGCGCTGCCAATAAACACCCCAAGCATGCTGATGCCCGAAATAATATTGATGGCATGCATTTTCTTACGCGAAAACAGGTACCGTTTAGCTATGTAGACCGATGTATTCAAACGAGGTAATTAAACGCCTAAGTTAAAAAAAGGGATTGGTTTCTTTCTCGTAACCTATCGTAGTTTCCGGGCCGTGGCCGGGATATACCGTACAATCATCCGGCAGGGTGAAAAGTTTTTCCTCGATGTTTTTAATCAGCTGATCGTGGTTGCCGCCCGGCAAATCACTGCGGCCAACGCTGCCACGGAAAAGCACATCGCCACCCACCAAAACATTATCCTTACGGTTATAGAAGCACAACGAAGCCGGCGAATGCCCCGGCGCGAAGATCAGTTCCAGCTCGGTATTGCCGAAGCTTACGGTGCCGGTTTCGGGCAGGTAAACCTCCGGCAAAGGCGAAACCTCATACCTGAAACCCATGCTCGGCGCATAAGCGGGTACGGCATCAAAGGTATCCTGCTCGCCTATGTTGAACTGCGGTTTTAGGCCGTACTGATCAAACACGAAGCGGTTGCCCAGCACGTGATCTATATGGCAATGCGTGTTGAGCAGCAGCACCGGCGTAAGCCCGTTATCGCGGATAAAGTTAACCACCGCGTTTTGCTCCGGCGCAGTATACATGCCCGGATCAATAATGGCGCATTGCAGACTATCGTCGTATAAAATGATGGTATTTTCCTGGTAAGGGTTATTGGGGAATACTTTGATCATGATTTGCGCCCCGGCCCTATTAAGCAAAAACCGAAGCATTGCAAATGTACATAATGCATTGTACCAATCAAAAATAGAGGCATTTACAGGCGGCTATGAAACAGCACCACAATACCCCTAAACTACCCAAAACAACACCCGAACATACCGAAACACACCCGAACACACCGGTACACCAGGAAACAAGCCAGAACAGGTAAATAGTTATTGTTTAGATGGTTGAGGTTTTTGGGGTGTTTCAGGGGTGAAACAGGGGGGGTGGTGTAAGTAGCTGGTTGTTAAGGGGTAGTGGGGTTGGTGTTTCATGGGGTGAAACAAATTTAGGAGTTTTACTTTTCTTGTGATAACCATTAACATGCTTATTCCCTTTGTAAAGTGAAACTTGAGATTCTATTGCTACCTTTAGGTGCAGATACAGTTATATAAAAAGAAGATTAATGATAATTATTAAAGATAGCGAGCCATACAATGTTGAAATTCAACAAATATTAACACTTACAGTAAATGAGGTGATTAATAAATCAAAAAATGAAAAAGAATTGTTAAAATTATCAGGAACTGCATTTGAAAAAGTTGTATGCGACACGTTAAACAGTATGTCTGCAGGTACAAGCTTTTTAGGGAAATTTGAACAATCGACTGCCCACGCCTTTCCTGACATCTTTGCAAAAATACTAGAGAACAATTGGTTTGGAATAGAGGTTAAAACTAGTCAAAGTGATTGGAAGTGCTTTGGTAATAGTATTTTTGAAACCACTAGAATTGGGAATCTAGATGATAGAATATATGTTTTCTTTGGGAAATTTTCTAAATCTGACTTGGAATGTAAGTGGGCAAGGTACGATGAATGTATTGATAATATTAATATAACACATTCCCCTCGTTATCAAATTAATATGGATGTTAAAGATAATCCTATAAATTCAGTATTCTCAAAAATGGGAATTAGTTATATAGATTTTGCGAAATCTAATGTTTCCAATAGAATGGAGCATGTAAGGAAATATAAAAGAAAAGGATTGGGACAAAATGCAGCCTTATGGTGGTTGCCAGATAGCGATGATTTAAATAATATAGACGAGCAAAAATTAATAATCAAATTATTTGCAAGTCTTGAAAAAACAAAAAAAGCCGAGATTAGAAGTACTGCAATTATGTTTTTTCCTGAAGTGTTTTCTAACAGAAACGATAAATATACAAAAATTCCTACTTGGCTAGCTAGTCAATATGGCGTAGTAATGGGTAATATAAGAGATTTGTTTTCTGCTGGAGGACAAGGAAAAATAGATTTTAACGGAAAGCTATATAAATTGCCGAGGGTTTGTATTCACTTAGATAATTGTGTGAATCAAATTAAGCAGGCTTTAGCTATTGCAGATCAAGAAGATTTAAGAGATAACTGGAACTTGTCTGATGATATGATTTTTTTAGATTTTGATGAGAAATTGGATTATTGGATCAAAAGTGTTGAACATAATTTATATGAATTAAAAGGAGTGCCTAATAATTTCCCAATTAAAGCTTGGCTAAGTTATCTATTTAAATAATTATAAACCTTTATTTATTCTACCAGTTATTTAGTTATATATCATATATATGACTGACACAGTATCAAAGAAACGACGAAGTGAAATAATGGGTAGTGTGAAAAGTAAACACACAAAACCCGAGATAATTGTTCGTCATTTTTTGCATTCAAAAGGACTTCGATTTAGAATCCACGATAAAAAATTACCGGGTAAACCGGATATTAAACTAACTAAATATAAAACAGTAATTTTTGTCAATGGATGCTTTTGGCACGGACATGAAAATTGTAGGATTTATGTTATGCCAAAAACTAATGTTGAATTCTGGAATAATAAAATTGCGAAAAATATTAGCAGAGATCAAATAATTATTAACAATTTGCAGAACTTGGGTTGGCGGGTTATAAAAGTGTGGGAATGCTCATTAAAAGGAACAAAAAGAGACCAAACATTAAACTCACTTGTGGAAAAAATCACTACCGGTCAATAGATAAAAATTATTTCCTAAATTTTCTTTTTTGTAAAATTGTAATATCTGTTAAATATTAATTTTTTGATAATAAATGACTACTGACCTGCTACACGAACCTCAATTAAGCTTAGGATATAATACTAAAGTAGATGTGTCATTAATTGATAGCAAGGACAATAATACGTTAAATATGCTATCACTATTTTCGGGATGTGGTGGAATGGATTTAGGTTTTGAGGGTAACTTTAAAGTACCGACAGTTCTTATCAATAAATTAAAATCAACTGATTTTATTGAAGATGAAATCGATACTCAAATTTCTTTATTAAAAAAAAATAGATTTAAAACCGTTTTCGCTAATGATATTTTGCCTGATGCTAAAAATGCATGGGTTAATTATTTTTTTAAGAAGGGCGATTACGATTGCATTGACAAATATCGTTCAGAAAGTATCGTTGATTTAGTTAAACTGCATAATAGCGGTGAAAAAGTATTTCCGGAAAAAATAGATATAGTTACCGGCGGTTTCCCATGTCAAGATTTTAGTATCGCTGGAAAAAGAAAAGGATTCGATTCCCATAAGAATCATCATGGTAAAATCCAAAACACCAATGAAGCATCGGAAGAAACACGAGGTAAATTATATATGTGGATGAAACGTGTGATTGAGATAACCCAGCCTAAAATGTTTATTGCGGAAAATGTAAAAGGCCTTGTAAATCTTAAAGACGTTAAGGATATCATTCAAAAGGACTTTTCTTCAATAAATGGCAACGGATATTTTGTATTTGATCCTCAAGTACTACATGCGGCAAACTTTGGAATTCCTCAATCAAGAGAAAGAGTAATATTTATTGGTGTAAAGAAATCTGCCTTAAAACCCGGAGTATTTAATAAGTTACAGAAAAAAGTTCTCGACGCTGAATTAAATCCATATCCAGAACCAACTCATTCGAATAATTCAGAAGACTTACCTCCATATTCTAAGCTAAGTGATTTGTTTTCTTTACTTGATGAACCCAATATCACTGATGATTTATCTCAAAAATCGTTCTCTGGAGCTAAATATATGGGGGCGCACTGTCAGGGCCAAACTGAAGTTAAACTCAATGGAATTGGTCCAACAATTCGTTCAGAGCATCATGGTAATATAGAATACAGGAGATTGTCGGCAGAACATGGCGGTAAAAACAGTTTGGAACTTGCCGAAGGTTTGCCTGAAAGAAGATTAACGCCACGTGAATGTGCTTTAATTCAGACATTCCCACCTGATTACGATTTTGTAATTGAAAATAAGAGCAAAAGAAAAGGTAGCTTTTTAGTAAGTCCTTCACAAGCATATAAAATTATCGGTAATGCTGTGCCTCCATTGTTGGCTTATCATATTGCAAAACGCGTAGAAAAAATCTGGGATTTATATTTTTAAGAATTAACATTCACTTATACCCGATTGCCCACACAAACCGGTTACATTATCTTGGCACATGCCAAACATCCAATTCAATTACCGCTATCGCGACAGCGCCAATTACAAAAACTTCGGCTCAGTTATATTCAGTAATCCACAAAATTTAACGCTTGAATATGTGACCGACATCATCAAGTCAAAGCTAATTGATGAAACGTGGTTCTATGCAAGCAAATGGAATCTGCCGAATTTGTTTAGCGAGTTCAATCCAGCTATTGATCCATCGTGGCATGAGTTTGAAAGTGTTGAATATACAAATGCAACTGTAAACGTACAGTCAACGATAAATGAACTTATCGAAATTGCATAGCTAAGAGATTGCCACGTCGTTCCTCCTCGCAATGACATGGTGAGAAAGAACAACAAACAAAGAGCCTCAAACAATCTCCCGCAAAAATCCTTAAATTAGCACAAATCTATCGTATGAAAAAAGAGGTAATATTAGAATTATTCGACAAGTTTGAACAGGCCTGTTACGAATATAATGGTATTGAATGTTGGAGTGCCCGCCAGCTACAGGAGATACTGGGTTATACCAAATGGGTAAACTTTTTAAACGTTATTGAGAAGGCGAAGAAAGCATGTGAAAATGCTGGTTCAAACGTTTCAGATCATTTTGCTGATATCGGTAAAATGATCGGTATCGCAAAAGGAGCACAACGCGAGATAGAAGATATTGCTTTAACTCGTTATGCTTGTTACCTTATCGCTCAAAACGGTGACCCTGCAAAACCTGCTATTGCTTTTGCTCAAACATATTTCGCAGTACAAACCCGTAAGCAGGAAATTATTGAGCAGCGTCTTATTGATGTTGAACGTGTTTCTGCCCGTGAAAAGCTAACCAAATCAGAAAAGAAGTTATCCGGTATTTTATATGAACGCGGAGTTGATACTGTGGGTTTTGCATTAATACGCTCTAAAGGCGATCATGCGTTATTTGGTGGGTTCAGTACCAATGATATGAAAAAGAAGCTTGGCGTATCAGGAGCAAAGCCATTAGCCGACTTTTTACCCACATTAACTATAAAGGCAAAAGATTTTGCAAATGAATTAACAAGCCATAATGTTATTGAAAAGGATTTAAACAATAACACACAAATATCAAAAGAGCATGTTGATAATAACAAAGCGGTAAGGGCGATTTTATTACAAAGAGGTGTAAAACCAGAGGCGCTGCCGCCTGCTGAAGATGTAAAGAAAATAGAACGGCGTTTAGAAAGTGACGATAAAAAAGCAGCAAAAGGAACAAAGCAATAAACTTATGAAAATAGCCATCAACCATATAAAAGCACCCTTCGCCTTTTACCTTTTAGCTTTCGCCTTAATCATCGCATCCTGTTCGCCTAAGGTGGTGCAGCCATATGCAGTTACCAACAAGGTATACCTAACCCGTACCGACTCCATATTACAGGTTATAGCGCAGCAGCAACCTGTTGCTTTAACAGATAGCACGGGTGCGCCAATCCCGTCAAGTTTTGTGGGTACGGTTAACTTTAATGCCCGCAAGCCTAATTATGTGATCATCCACTTTACCGCGCAGGATAGCGCCGCGCAAACGTTAAAAACTTTTACCATCGTAAAAACGCAGGTGAGCGCGCATTATGTAATTGGCAGGGATGGCCATGTTTACCACATGCTGAACGATTACCTGCGCGCCTGGCATGCCGGCGTAAGCAAATGGGGCAGCATCACCGATATGAACAGCTGTTCCATCGGTATCGAACTGGATAATAATGGCAGCGAGCCTTTCGCTCCGGCGCAAATCAATAGTCTGCTAAGTCTGCTGGCTACGCTTAAGAAAAATTACAATATCCCGGCAAGTAATTTCATCGGTCACCAGGACATTGCACCCGGCCGCAAACCCGACCCGGGACCGTTCTTCCCGTGGCAAACGCTCGCCCAGCATGGTTTTGGCCACTGGAGTGATGATGTACTCGAACTCGCCCCCGATAATTTCGACCCGCAAACAGCGCTTCGGCTGATAGGCTACGATACCCGCGATCTTTCGGCAGCCATTGTTGCTTTCAAACGCCACTTCATCCAAACAGACCAGTCGCCACAGCTTACACAGTTGGATTTGAACGTGTTGTATAATGTTTATAAGAAGTATTAATTTATATTCATGATTATTATATTCGAGACAAAATTTGTCATGAATGATAGAATAACCCCCGATTACTCACCCGGTCATACTTAATTGAATTCACTGCTTTGTCGCGCAGCGATAGAGAGGTCGACCATCCATCGGCTAACGGAGTAAGTAGGGTGAGTAACCGCGGCCCGCCTAATCTCAATTTGCCCATCTATTTAGAACCTATCCAAATAACATTTAGCGCTTTATGCTCAGCATATTCCCTGCATTTTTTGTAAATTCGCCGCTCAACGTCAGTCGCTTGGCTGGTGTTGCGTTAAATAATTACTTTACCTAAAAAGATCAGTACCATGGCTTTTGATTTAGATATGATCAAAAAGGTTTACGATCGCTATAGCACCCGTGTGGATGCTGCCCGTAAAGCGACCGGTAAACACCTTACTTTAACCGAAAAAATATTATACGCCCACCTTTCTGAAGGTGATGCCGACAAAGCATTTGGCCGCGGCGTTGATTACGTTGACTTTGCACCGGATCGTGTTGCGATGCAGGATGCTACCGCACAAATGGCTTTATTGCAGTTTATGCAGGCTGGCCGCCCGCAGGTTGCCGTACCTTCAACCGTGCATTGCGATCACTTGATACAAGCCAAAATTGGTGCTGATGTGGATTTACAAACTGCAAAAGATGTGAACTTGGAAGTTTATGATTTCCTGGCTTCGGTATCTGATAAATATGGCATCGGTTTTTGGAAACCGGGTGCAGGTATTATTCACCAGGTAGTGTTAGAAAACTACGCTTTCCCGGGTGGTATGATGATCGGTACCGATTCGCACACGCCTAATGCGGGTGGTTTGGGTATGATCGCCATTGGTGTTGGTGGTGCTGATGCCTGCGATGTAATGGCAGGCTTACCCTGGGAGCTAAAATTCCCTAAACTGATTGGTGTAAACTTAACCGGTAAATTATCAGGTTGGGCTTCAGCAAAAGATGTTATCTTAAAAGTTGCCGGTATCCTAACCGTAAAAGGTGGTACAGGTGCTATTGTTGAATATTTTGGCGAAGGTGCACGTTCACTTTCTGCTACTGGTAAAGGTACCATCTGTAACATGGGTGCTGAGATCGGCGCGACCACTTCTATCTTCGGTTACGACGAAAAAGCGGCTACTTACTTAAAAGGCACCAAACGTGGCGAAATTGCTGATCTGGCTGATGCTATCGCTGAACATTTAACAGGCGACGAAGAAGTTTACGCTAACCCTGCACAATATTTCGACGAGGTTATTGAGATCAACCTTGACGAGCTAGAACCACACGTTAACGGTCCGTTCACCCCGGATTTGGCTTGGCCTATTTCTAAATTCGCGGCTGCTGTTAAAGAAAACGGCTGGCCAACTAAATTAGAAGTTGGTTTGATCGGTTCATGTACCAACTCATCTTACGAAGATATTACCCGTTCGGCATCTATCGCCAAACAGGCTACAGATAAACATTTAAAAACTAAGGCAGAATTTACCATCACCCCGGGTTCGGAGTTGGTACGTTATACTGTTGACCGCGATGGTTACTTAGGCACTTTTGAGGATATGGGCGGTGTTGTTTTGGCTAACGCTTGCGGCCCTTGTATCGGTCAGTGGGCTCGTCATACCGACGATCCTACCCGTAAAAACTCAATCATTACTTCATTCAACCGTAACTTTGCTAAACGCCAGGATGGCAACCCGAACACGCACGCGTTTGTTGCATCGCCGGAGATTGTTACTGCATTTGTTATTGCTGGTGATTTGACTTTTAACCCGTTGACAGATTCGTTAACTAACGAAAATGGCGAGCAGGTTAAATTTGACGAACCACAAGGTTTAGAGATGCCGATTAAAGGTTACGCTGTAGAAGATGCAGGTTACCAGGCACCGGCAGAAGATGGCAGCACGGTAAGCGTAATTGTTGATCCAAAATCAGCACGTTTACAATTGTTGGAGCCGTTTACCGCTTGGGAAGGTACAGACATTGCAGGCTTAAAACTGTTGATTAAAGCGAAAGGCAAATGTACTACGGATCACATTTCTATGGCTGGTCCATGGTTAAAATTCCGTGGTCACCTGGATAATATTTCTAACAACATGCTGATTGGTGCTATTAACTACTTTAATAACACTGCCGATAGCGTTAAAAATAAATTAACCGGCGAATACGGTCCGGTTCCGGCTACACAGCGTGATTACAAGGCGAATGGCATCGGCTCAATCGTTGTTGGTGACGAGAACTATGGTGAAGGTTCATCCCGCGAGCACGCGGCGATGGAGCCCCGTCACTTAGGTGTACGTGCTATATTGGTAAAATCATTTGCCCGTATCCACGAAACCAACCTGAAAAAACAAGGTATGTTAGGTATCACTTTCGCCAACAATGCCGATTACGATAAAATACAGGAAGACGATACTTTTGATATCACCGGTTTAACCACTTTTGCCCCGGGTAAACAGTTAACCGTTGTGCTGCACCATAAAGATGGTTCAACAGAATCATTCGCGGTAAACCACACCTACAATGCACAGCAGATAGAGTGGTTTAAAGCAGGCGGTGCTTTAAATATCATCAGGAAGCAAATGGCTTCTTAATTAAGTTATAAGTCGAAAGATTTAGAGCCTCTCCAATTTTGGGGAGGCTTTTTTGTTGGGTTTATTTATCTTTATAAAATAAACCTATTCTGTATGAAGAAATTACTCTTGCTTGCTTTTTTGTTTATTAGCGTTAGCACATATGCTCAAGTTTGTCCGGTAAGTGATTTTACAGAAACACCCGCTCCGCAAGTAAATTCACCAGTATGGCCCAAATCAGGTTGGGAAACCCATCAAGCTTTTAGTGTGTCAATAATTGACGGAAAGCTTCAAATTAAAAAGTCAAACTTTATATCTGATCCTGATACCGTTTCTTATAATATTCCCGGAGGACAGCTTTTTGCTCATGATGGCGGCGAGTGGGGTGGTGATTTATATTTTATTCCAAACGATACAACCTCCAATTTATATGTAGATGGTAAAAAAGCGGCGTTAATAAAAAAGTTTTTTACGCTTAATGCATTCAAAAAAACATTAAAAAAATTATATGATACACCACACATAAATGTGATGGGAGGAAATATTAGATGTATTTTTTCTTATAAAGATAGCTTATTCTTTATGGAAGGGTTAGCTCATATGGGTATCAATCAGGGTGCAATCTATAAAATCCAATTTCAAAACAACAATTTCCAAATTGAAAAAATGCTTGATTTTGATGATGCCCCACGGATAATTTCAGTTTATAACAAGCAGTTATGCGTTGTAACTATGAAACGATTTTATATAATCAAAAACTGGAAAAAGGATTTAATTTTAAACAATATCTGGGGATATGGCTTTTATCCCAATTCAATCGCAGTGCTTGATTCAAGAAACATTTATGTTGGTACGATAGATGGCTATGCTAAAATAGATGTCAAAACTAAGCGACTAACATTTTATAAATACAAAGACTATTAAAATCACAACCCCGGTATCAAATAAATAACCAGCAAAGTCCCAACTATCACAATGCCAATAGTTAATACCAACGCCGGTAGCACCGATGGCTTATAGGCCTTATTAAGCAATTGTTTTTCAGTAGTACGGTATCGCAGGTAAGAATACATCGCCATAAAAGCACCAACGGCAACTAATAATATGCCTATTTGGGTAGAGTATCCTTTGCCCGGTAAAACAGTTTGCTTGGTTGTTAATACCAACGAAATTTGTTTAATAAACAGGGCAAACTTTACTACAACAAAGCCAAATCCCATAATGGCTATACTGGTGCGGATCCAGGCCAGGAAAGTACGTTCGTTGGCAAGGTGGTCTGATGGATTGGCGGCTGAAGCGGGTTTCTCTTCTAACATATGTTGTATTAACAATTAATTTTTCTTAGTGTTGTATTTATTATCTAAATATACCTATTTAAGCCCGTTTAGGCAGGATTTTTGCTGTTAAAGAAAATCAAATACGTTATTACCTTTTACATCTTCGACTTACTATTGAATGGATTATACCGACTACTTTTTAAGCAACGAGCAATTATTAGAGGTTTTAACGTTTTCTACTGATGCTACCGCTGTTCATGTTTCTGAGGATGCTGTAATCCAGTACGCTAATAACGCGATGCTGAATGTTTGGGGAAAAGGTAAATCCGTATTGGGCAAATCGCTCCAAGATGCCCTGCCCGAACTTAAAGGCCAGCCTTTTATTGATATGTTTAAAAAGGTTTGGAACGAAGGCCTAACTATTAAAGGCGGAGAAACCCCGGCCGATTTGATGATAGACGGCAAACTGCAAACCTTTTATTTCGATTTTGAATACCGTGCGCTAAAAAATGAGGATGGCCAAACCTATGCCATCTTGCACATGGCTAAAGATATTACCGAGGTTTATCTGTCCCGCAAACGGGAGCAGGATCTGATTGAAGAACTACGCGCCTTAAATGAAGAACTGCTAGCCGCCAACGAAGAAATACGTGCCGCTAACGAAGAGATCACCGCATCCAACGAAGAGATGGCGGCCTCGAACGAAGAGTTAAGCGAGTCGCAGCAGGAATTGATGGCATTGTACAGGAGCCTGTCGGATAGTAATGCCTATTTCCGCAGCATGGTAAAGCAGGCCCCTGTGGGCATCTGTATTATCAGGGTTGAAGATTTGTTCATCCAGGATGTAAACAGCGCTTATATGGAACTGGTGGGCAAACCCCGTGAAGAATTTGAGGGGCGTACCATATGGGAAGCTGTACCCGAAGCCGCCAATGCTTATGCGCCAATAATGAACGGTGTTATTTCATCGGGTGTTGCATTTGTAGCTAAAGATCATGAATTAACATTAGTTAGGAATGGTGTGCCCGAACAGGTATTTATTGATTTTGTATACGAGCCTATGTTTGAGGGCGATAGCGTGCAGGCTATAATGGTACTAGCCATTGATGTATCAGATAAAGTGCTTGCCCGCCGCAGTATTGAGGATGTGGAAGAGCGCATCAGGCTGGCCGTTGAGGCTGCAGAGATCGGCACATTCGACCTTAACCTGGTAAAGCAGGAAATGTTAACCTCAGAACGGTTTGATGCCATTTTTGGCTTTGATGAACATGTAGACTGGAGTACCATTACCAACACGATACACCCCGAAGACCGGGCCAGCCGTGAATCGGCCCATAAAAATGCCCTGATCAGCGGTAAGCTTTTTTATGAGGCTAGAGTGATCTATGCAGATCAATCTATACATTGGGTACGCGTACAGGGCAATGTTTATTATGATAAAAATGGCACCCCGGTTAGAATATTAGGTACGCTGCTGGATATTACCCAGTTTAAGCGCATGGAGCAGCAAAAGGATGATTTTATAAGCATCGCCAGTCATGAGCTAAAAACGCCTATCACCAGCTTAAAAGCATCTTTACAATTGCTGGATAAGCTAAAATCTAACCCATCGGCACCGGTTGTTCCGAAACTGATAGACCAGGCGCTTAAAAGCATGGATAAAATAAGCACCCTTGTTGAAGACTTGCTTAACGTAAGCCGTACCCAGCAAAGCCAGCTTACATTAAATAAAACATCATTTATAGTTGCCGATCTGTTGAATAATTGCTGCAGCCATGTTAGGGTAGCCGGAAAATACAACTTAACGGTAAAAGGCGATACACAGCTAAGCATAATTGCTGATGAGCATGCTATTGACCAGGTTGTGGTAAACCTCGTAAACAACGCCGTAAAATACGCGCCTGAATCATTAGAAATAATTATGGCATTTGAAAAAGAGCAGGGCTATGTTAAAATATCGATAAGCGATAAAGGCCCGGGCATAGCGCCGGATAAAATACCGCATTTGTTTGATCGTTATTACCAGGCGCAGGCATCGGGATTTAATAATTCGGGCCTGGGTTTAGGATTATATATTAGTGCCGAGATCATCCGTAAACACGGCGGTCAAATTGGTGTTGAAAGCGAGTTAGGCAAGGGAAGCACATTTTGGTTTACGCTGCCGATAGAATAACAATTTTAAAGTCGCTAGGCAATAATTAAAACTAAACCGGCAAAAGGGGCGTTATTATTATTTACCCAAAAATGAAAACATCTCTTATCATACCTGCAAGGTATACACCAGCTATCTCCAAAATTTTATTTTGCCTGATCATTATCTGCTCCACCATTTCGGCGCAGGCTACAGGCATCAAGTTTAAGATAAAAAATACGGCCAAAACCAATGTTGCTGTGTTTTATCGTATCAATAAAAAGTCGGGCAGTTTTAAGCTTAAAACGCTTTTGAACTTAAAGCCCGGCGAAGAAAAGATAAAAGATATCTCAGTTGAAAAAGGCGATACCATAGCTTTTTACGGGCAGGATGCAGAAGATGAAACTTCGGTTTTAGTAAAACGTGATTACGCGACCCTCACCCAAAATAAAAATACGATCTACTATATCCCCATCATCATTCCCGAAAAGCAGACTTCCAATTTTGAGTCGCTGGAAGGGTTGAGTGTTAAATTAGAACATAACAAGGTGCTTAACTTTTTGCTGAAGATGGATTCTGTATCCATGAGCAGTTTATCAATGCTGGAAAATAACTTTCAGAATGTTTACCCGCTCGGCACTTTCATTTTCGTAGATACCAAAACAAACCGGTTGCTGCTGCCGCCGCTGGAACCTTCATTTTGGGCAAATAGCGACAATTATTTAACTATACAAGACAGCTTGTACGCCATGGTTGATAAAGGCAAACAAGGTATGGCCAATGCGCAGGTTGCCTATTTTGTAGCCAAGATGTTCGATTCGTTACGGGTAAACAATACGGCCGAACTGGAATTTAAAGCCAAGCTCTCGCTTATCCGCTGGAAACCATCTGCCAACGCTACCATTTACCAGGTTTTTGATGATAAAGCCGTGGAAGATTTCTTGCAAAACTGCTATGCGCAGATAGATAACCCGGATGTAGAATATCAGCGTTATCGCCTGTATTTCCTTTCCTCTTATGAACGAATAGACGATCTCGAAATATTTGGTCGGCAGTTCTATAATTTCGCTAATGAGGCCGATTTGTCGTTAAGCACACCGGCACAAATAGTAAGTACTAATTTGGGGGTTATGTACACCAAGAATAAAACGCTGGCTAACTATTATTCGGTACAGGGGGCGGTGCTTCGAACAAAGGCCTATGATTTTACGTCGCTATTATTTAATGGGTTTAAAAACAATATCAAAAATAAAATAATCGCTGATGCTTATGCCAACCAGCACCGCATTACCGATGCCATTGTTGATGAATACAAAAGCCTGGTAGCTTATGACCCAGACCCGGTACGATTGAGCCTGCAAGCCATCGATCCAAAAGACGCTTCGCCATCACTAGTGCCCATAGAAACTACGGTGAATAACCTATCGCCGTTTACTAACATGGCTGCCGATACCTCAAAACTAGCATCGGCCACCGCCAATAATTATAAAATAGATACTTATAATAATAAAGTGAAGTTTTTCAACTCGCATTTAAAAGAGATCAACTCGCTGATCAAAGAGCTTGATCAAACCGACGCCGATCTGCTTAAAATATCGCAAACCAACCCCGATAAAAGCTTTAGCAGCACCGTTAAAGCACCGGGTTTGTTGAACGAGATTGAGGTAAATAGCCAAATAGTTAGGAAAGAGTAATGTTAAAATAGTTTATTAGTCCTGAGCCAGTGCCCAAACTGATAGCCTCGGTAAGCCATAAATACAACAACAACTACAATAAAAATGGCTGATAGCGTTTGGATAAGCTTCTTGTTCATAATGCATTAGGTTTATCTCATAAATATATAAACTAATATTGATGTTGCTGATAATGACATTAAATAAATAAGCAGCACCAATATTTACCCGTATAAAATGTAATTTTGTACAACAAAGCAATAAGTGTTGCTTTAACTATGGCTATGCAATTCTCTTTACTAAAAACCCAGGGCTCCGGCAACGATTTCTTCCTGATTGATATCAGGCATCATAATGGCGCAATTACCAATGCCATGAAGAAGCAACTGGCCATATACTTATGCAACCGCGACTCTGAATTTGGCGCCGATGGTATTTTATATGTAGATAACAGCGCCGCGGGCGATGGAAAAATGGTGATATTTAATGCCGATGGCTCTGAGGCGGAAATGTGCGGCAACGGTATCCGTATCGTAGCGCGTTATGTATCCGAGCAAATAGATAAACCGGCCGTTATTATTGAAAATACAACCGGCATTCCTTACCCGCTTAATTTGGTTGAGGATTTTTATACTGGGCTCACTGCTTTCGAGCTTACTTTCCCAAAAGCTAATTTTGATTCGGGTAGTTTTCTTGTACAGGAAACCGGCACCGAATTAATCAGCGGACTGATACCCGAACTATCATCAGAACTTAAATTTACAGCGATAGCTTTACCAAACCCGCATATTGTGGCTTTGGTTGATGATATTAATGTAGATGAGCTGCGCGCATTAGGGCAAAAAGCAAATTCATCGTCACAAATATTACCGCATGGTGTTAACGTTAATTTTGGCAAAATAATAAGTAATAATAGTATTTATGTGGCTACTTATGAGCGCGGCGTAGGCATCACTTACTCTTGCGGAACGGGCATGTTTGCAACCACCATATCGGCTGCTACAGCAGGCTTTGTTAAAAAAGGCGAGTGGGTAACGTTATTTAATAAAGGTGGTTATACCAAATGTTTGGTAAATGAAGACCTGAGCGGCCGCATGATTGGCAACGCATCTTATATATATGACGCGGATATTGATTTCGACTTTGAAAATAATACTATTATTTCATCAAACAAGGGCAAATCATATATTAAAGAAGCCGACGCATACGATAAGCTTTTGGCCCATGTGAACGAGCTTAGCTAAAAAAGCTGTTACATTGACAATTGTTTAGTATAAATAGCTATATTCACCCCCTCATACAGTAAGCAATCCTTTGCTTACTTATTGTGATAAGGTTTAGGTTTAAGCCCCCAAACAGCGAGTGTAAGGGGGCTTTATTTTTTCTAAACAATCAACAATATTACAATATCATAACACACATAAATAATACAATTTAATATTTGCTTGATTGCGGTACGCTAAGTTTCGGAAGAGAGAAATTTTAGAACAGCCGCTGATTCTTGTATCGGGCGATTGCGGCAATTACCGCAATGCCTTCAACAAACTCAATAGAGCTAGGGGTATTAAGTATTTTTTATACAGCTTGCGCTTTTATCTACATTTCAATTACTTGGTGGTAGGGTCGGATTTACGGTATGCCCAGCCGAATATCAGCGGGAACACCCATAAACTAAATATCATGGCGCATAATATACCGCCAATTACTACCCTCGCCAATGGCCTCGAACTTTCGGACCCGATACCATGCGATAACGCTGCCGGGCACAAGCCGATTGCAGCCATTAGCGCTGTCATCATTACCGGTCTTATCCTTGAGTTTACACCCAGTTTAATAGCCGTGTATAACGATTGTTTCTGGCCTTTCATACCTTCCAGGTTTTGCTTAAATACGGTTATCAGTAGCACGCCATCCTGAATACAAATACCAAACAGGGCTATAAAACCAATACCTGCCGATATACTAAAGTTGGTACCTGTGATAAACAGGGCGGCAATACCGCCAACTATGGCAAATGGTACGTTAAGAAACACCAGCGATGCATCTTTAAAATTGCCAAACATCACAAACAGCAACAAGAATATCAACGCCAAACTAACAGGCACAACCTGGGTAAGTCGTTTTTCGGCACGTTGCTGGTTTTCAAAATCACCCTGCCATGCTAAATGGTAACCGCGTTTTAACTTAACTTTCGCATCAACTTTAGCCTGGGCTTCTTTAATAACGCTTCCCATGTCCCGGCCACGGATAGAGAACTTCAGCGTAGCGAAACGCTCGTTCTCATCACGATAAATTAAACAAGGACCGGTTTTTTCCTGGATATCAGCAATCTCCTTAATCGGTACTTTTGAACCGCTTTGCGTTGGCACCAGCAAGTTGCCAATGTCATCCGGCGTTTTACGAAAGGCTTCGGGAAAACGGATCCGGATATCAAATGTGCGCACACCCTCATATAAGGTTGATGCTGCCTGCCCGCCTATTGCCATGGATATTACCGAGTTTGCATCGGCGGTAGCCACACCATATTGTGCCATTTTTTGCTGGTTAAGGTTAATATCGAGCTCGGGTAAACCTATGCTTTTAAGTACACCTAAATCGGCTATCCCTTTTACGCCTTTTAGTACCTGGTAAATCTCATTGGTCTTAGCTTCCATATAGTTTAAAGAGTCGCCATACACTTTTACCACAATTGAACCTTTAACCCCAGATACCGCTTCTTCCACGTTATCACTTATCGGCTGCGAAAAGTTAAGGTCAACACCCGGCAGATTGGCTAACTTGGCATTCATCTGGCTAATTAATTCCTCTTTCGTGATCTTTGGTTTCCAGTCTTCTTCATTATACATTACCACATCAAACTCATTGTTGTAAAAACCGGCAACATCGGTACCATCATCCGGCCGGCCGGTTTGTGATACGGTATATTGTACCTGCGGGAAAGTCATGAGTATTTTTCGAACCTGCGTGGCCGTTTCAACCGATTTCTCCAGCGAGGCACTGTATGGTAACTGAACCCGCAGCCATATCGCGCCTTCATCCAGCTCCGGCAAAAACTCACTACCTAAAAATTTAAAAGAGAATAAACCAAGCACCATTACAATAAGCGACACCGTAACAACCAATGTTTTTTGCTTAAATGCCCGGGTAAAGCCAAATAGCATAAACTTGGTAAGGTTATGCACAAAAGGGTTATGTTTTTCGTGTACATCTTTCTTTAGCAACATGCTTATTAAAACCGGCACCAGGGTTAACGTAGTTATTAATGCTCCTAATAAGGCAAAGCCAAGTGTGTAGGCCAATGGCGAGAACAATTTACCTTCTACTTTTTGAAACGCGAATACCGGCAATAGACCAGTAATGATGATCAGCTTGGCAAAAAATATAGCTTTACCAAGCACAGCGCCATTATTCTTGATAATCCCCATCTTCGAAAGCTTATTGAAACGGTCCATACCCAATTCAATCGCTTTATGATCCAGGATTACGAACATACCCTCTACCATTACCACCGCGCCATCTATAATAATACCGAAATCGACCGCGCCTAATGAAAGCAAGTTGGCCGACATGCCCATTAAATGCAGGCATATAAATGCAAACAGCAGGGCCATCGGGATAATAATGGATACAATAAGCGTGGTGCGCCAGTTAAACATAAATAGCGATACCAGGAAAGTAACCAGCAGGATACCTTCTATCAGGTTATGCAATACCGTATGTGTTGCATAACCAATCAGGTCTGAACGATCATAATACGGAACGATCTTGGTATCGGCCGGTAAAACATCATTATTAAGCTTATTTATTTCGGCCTTTAGGGCGGTAACTACCGCCGTTGGGTTCTCGCCTTTACGCATTACAATGATTGCTTCTACCGCATCGGGATCATCCGTTACCGTGCGTTTACCGTCATTGTCAATAATAGCATCGCTTCGGCCAACCCAACCCAAACGCGGAACGTTTGATATGGATACCGTTGCCACATCCTTCACCAAAATAGGCACACCGTTGTTGTTGCTTACAATGATGTTGTTGATCTCGTTAATATCATTGATCAAACCAATACCCCGCACCGCGAAAGCCTGGTTATTTTGCACAATCATATCGCCACCAACGTTGATATTGGTTTTTTGCACTGCCGAATACACATCCAGCGGGGTGATGCCTAAACTGGCCAGTTTACCCGGGTCTACCGTTATCTCGTAAGTTTTTGTTTTACCGCCGAAGCTGTTGATATCACCAATGCCGGGTATAGCCCTTAACCTGCGGTCAATCACCCAATCCTGTATGGTTTTCAAATCCCTTACATCCCTAAAAGTGCTTTTTAGCGTGTAACGGAAAATCTCACCGGTAGGGCCGGTTGGTGGCTGTACAGATGGGGTAATGTTATTAGGCAAATTGGCATTAGCCAGCAGGAACATCACTTGCTGCCTTGCTTCCTGGTCTTCTACACCATCATCAAAAATAACTTTAACGTAGCTTAAGCCAAATATGGTAGTTGAGCGCAGGCTCGTCTTTTTTTGTACCGGATTTAAAGCAATCTCAATAGGGATAGTTACCAGTTTTTCAACCTCTTCGGCACTTTGACCCGGCCATTGGGTGATGATATCTATCTCGGTATTGGTAACATCAGGGAATGCCTCGATAGGCATTTGTAAAAAGGTGATTATACCGCCTGCAATCAACACCCCGGCTAAAAACAAAATAAGGTATTTGTTTTTTAACGAAAACCCGATAACACCCTTCAAAAATTTGATCATTATATGCTTTTTTAGGGGTGATTAATTATTTAATGAACCATAGATCAATAACGCGTCCGACCCGATGATTTGCTCACCTGGTTTTACACCGCTTTTGATGTACGTCGTTTTACCGTTGGTGCTCAATATCTCTACCGGTCTTATTTCGATATGCTTTTGGTCATGATAGATCACTACATAGTACTGGCTGTTATCAAAAACCAAATCGCTGCTTGATATGGATATAGCTTGTTTGTTTTCGTTATTGTACATGGTAACGGTAGCAAACATTTGCGGCTTTAACAGGTAGCCGGGGTTAGGTAAAACAACCCTCATTTTCATTACCTTGCTGGTAGGGTCAAGCACGTTAGTGATCTTATCAACCTTGCCTTTAAAAACTTTATCAGGGTAAGCGATGGTAGTTACATCAGCCTCATCACCTTCGTGCACCTTGCTAATGCTTTCTTCATACACATTGGCTTCTACCCAAACATTTTGCAGATCGGATACCGTGAAAAGCGCAGCGTTATTATCCGGGCGGATAGCCATGCCGTTGTTCGCATTTTTTTGTACGATGAACCCGTCAACAGGCGATTTAAGTGCAAACTGCCCGTTTGTATTATTACCGTTAATGCTCATGATCTTTTCGGCTGCTGTTTTAGCGGCAACAGCCTGCTGATAATTAACTTCGGCCGTGGTAACATCAACCTGCGATGCTAAGCCGCTTTTAAACATTTCCTGCTGTTGTACCAGTTGTTTTTGGGTTAAGCGAACAGTAGCTTCGTCGCTAACCAGGTTAGAGTTGTAGTTGGCAACCTCGGCACTTGACACCTCGCCCAGCACCTGGCCAGCATGAACGTAATCGCCGGGCATTACGGTAATACCCGATACGTTACCACTCACCAGCGGGAAAATATTGGCTACTTTATCTGCATTAAAATCCACAATGCCGTTAAACTTAATCGCATCGGTTACCGGCGATACTTTTACGGTATCAACCTTAAGCGTGTGCATTAACGAATCGGGGATTACATAGGGTTGGCGTACATCCTGCTCATCGGTATTTGAATGACAAGAGAATAGCCCACCGATGAGTAAACAACCGGATAAGGTGTAGAATGTATATTTGATAAATCTTTTCATTATTATGTAGATAGCTGATGCTTTTTATTGCTGATTAAAAAATGGTGTGCCTGTAACGTAGTTCAACTGCTCTAAGGATAAAATGCGGTTAAGCTGCAGGGTGTTTATTTGCAGGGTATTGGTTTTATAGGAGTCGTAAAAATCAAGGAAATCTAACATGCCAATATTACGCTGCTCGTAATTTTTGTATACTTCCTGTATCAGGTGGGTAAAATCATCCTTAAATTTTGGATCGAAGCCATTAGCGGTTTTTTCTAACCTTAAAGCGATTTTATAATTGGTAGCCACATCGCTTTCAACCTGATTTTGCGTGCTTTGCAACTGCACTTTACTTTGGTCAATAGCTATCCTTGCTTGTTTAATAGCGCCCTGGTTACGGTTAAAGAAGGGCAGGTTAAATTCAACACCCGCGCTAAGAAAATTTTGACCGTAAGCACCCAATTTATCATAGTTTACAGATAATGAAAGATCGGGAATAGCAGTTGCTTTTTGCAATTGGAGGTTCATGTTGTTGTAATCAACCGCTACTTTGCTGTTTTTAAGATCGTAACGATTCAATTCGGCCGAATCAAGCAATTGCTGATAAGTAACATTGGCTACTATATCTTTACCGGTTAGCGCATCGTTTACCTGCGGATCAACAGCGGTATTGGCCGGGATATGCAGCAACATTTTTAAATCGCTTTCGGATGTATCAACGGTGGTTTGCAGGCTCACATACTCTGCCTGCAGCGAATATAGTTGCGATTGGATGCGCAGTAATTCCTTTTCGGCGATGTTACCCTTGGCATATTGCTCCTTAAAAGCACCCAGGGTTTTAGATAAAGAACTAATTTCCTGGTCATACACCTTAGCCGACTGGCGCTGGTAGTAAACATTGTAAAAATCGCTTCTCAGGCTAAATCTTAAAGTACGCAGCAAGTCAAAAAATTGGTAGCGAGCCTGGTCAACGCCAATTTTGGCTAATAAAATGCTTTTATTGCGTTTGCCGGCAGTAGTAAAAAGCTGCGATACGCTAAATGATTGCTCGCTATAAGCGTTGGGTACGCCGGTGGCATATACGCCATTGTTAAAGCTGAAATCGGGATTAGGGAAAACCTTGGCGGTTATAATGGCGGCATTGGCATTATCAATATTGTAACGCTGTGCTATTAATTGCAGGTTCTCTTTTAAGAATCGGTCTTCGGCCTGCTTTACGGTGAATTTGATTGTATCTGTTTGCGCGTACGCTTTAGGCATACACGTAAGGCAGACAACCCCCGCTATAAAAAGGCCAATTATATTATTTTTAAACATGCTTAATATATTAAGCCACAGAATTAACTTAAAGTTATTTTCTTTGGCGATACAAAGGTAGGCACCTCAAATTAAGCCTGACTTAATCTGCCATTAGATTTAGATTAGAAGTTGATTATTTTACGCTAATTATAAATGTTTTTACAATAAAATGCACAGGATTTTGCCAAAATGGCAAACATTTGCAAATATGGAATGATTCGGGAATGTTTTATGATTTCTTACGATCAGTCCTTAATCATATAGCCCATACCGATGATGGTATGGATAAGCTGTTTGGGATAGCCTTTATCAACTTTTGCGCGCAGGTAATTAATGTATACATCAATCAGGTTAGTACCCCGGTTAAAGTTTATCCCCCAAACAGATTCGGCGATATAAACTCTTGACAGCACCCGGTTTTTGTTGTACATCAATACCTCCAGCAAAGTAAATTCCTTCACCGTTAGCATAATCATATGGCCGGCACGGGATACGGTTTTGCGGTAGCAATCTATCTCCAGGTCTTGCACTTTGTAAACGGTGCCCGGCAGCACCATATTTCTGCGCCGGTTGAGGGCCTTGATACGGGCTAACAACTCATCAAAGTGGAATGGTTTAATCAGATAATCGTCGGCTCCATTTTCAAGGCCCTGTACCTTGTCGTTAACAGTACCCAAGGCGCTTAGCATTAAAATAGGGGTTTCTTTTTTATATTGTCTTATCTGCTTACAAAGGTCGAAGCCATTAACATGCGGAAGAACAACATCCATTATCACCAAATCAAACTCGTTCTCCAGCGCCAGCTTGCGCCCCATATTGCCATCATAGGCCGGGGTTACCTTATAAAATTGCTCCTCAAGGCCCTTTTTTATAAAAGCGGCAACCTTTGGCTCATCCTCTATAAGCAGTATATTCATTTTAACAGGGGTATACTTACAAAGATACCTGATATACACATCCGCAGGCATTAGAACGTTCTAATGCAGATTAAAATTTTCTAATCCCGATAGCAAGCTTATAGCATCTGATTATTAAAAGCCGCAATACAGCATCGGCACTTCGCCTTGTTTAATAATTTTTAGTTATTTTACGGTGGAATTTATCACAGCAGGCCCAAAAAGCAGTTTAATTATTTAGGATTAATGGAAATAAACAAATTATCTATCATCATCCCGGCCTATAATGAAAGCCGTACCATCCATTTAATCTTAAATAAAATTAAAGCTGTTAAGCTTACTAACAACATCGAAAAGGAACTGATCATCGTAAACGATTGCTCAACCGACGATACCGAAAAAGCCATCCAGGATTATCAGGCCCAACACCCTGAACTGAACATTCAATATTTTAAACATGAAACCAATCAGGGGAAAGGCGCGGCCCTGCATACCGGCATTGCCAAAGCCACCGGTGATTATGTGATCATTCAGGATGCGGATTTAGAATATGACCCCGAAGAATACAACGACCTGTTAAAACCCGTAGTAAAAGGCTTTGCCAACGTGGTATATGGCTCGCGGTTTATGGGTGCCAACCCGCACCGGGTGTTGTTTTTTTGGCATACCATAGGGAATAGATGGTTAACTTTCTTTTCCAACGCTTTTTCTAACATGAATTTAACAGATATGGAAACCTGTTATAAATTGTTTGAACGAAAGCTGATCCAATCCATATCACTTACCGAAAAACGTTTTGGCTTTGAGCCGGAAGTAACCATAAAACTCTCCCGCATTGATGACCTGCGCCTATATGAAGTGGGCATATCCTACTACGGCCGTACCTATCAGGAAGGCAAAAAAATTGGCTGGAAGGATGGCGTGCGCGCTATTTATTGTATTTTTAAATACGGGATGTTTAAAGCTAAGTAAACACTATTATCCACCAATAGCCATCAGCGCGAACTTCCTTATTATTTTCTTTTTAATATAACATTGCGCTTGCTAATGAACAATATCATTAGCAAGTCTCCTGTTTTAATAATATCCCAACGCTTCATAGTTAAATAATAGTAAATAATTATCTGAAAAGAAAACATTTCTTAATTGCACACGTTGCTTGCTTTACAACCTGTGGCTCTATTGCCTGGGTAATTTAATCTCAACTTACACCAAAAAGCAATGAAAAATCAAGCATCATTAACAGTTTCCTATCCATGGGGTAAGCATAAAAAAGCCCCTTATCATAAAAATATGTGGGGCCATCACGGTCGTACATCAATAACACTCCTCGCCGCGTTTACATTTTGTACGCTTACAACTTCATGTTCTAAAGAAAATTATTCTGCAATATATCCTGTAGGCACAAAGTTTGATTACGCTGCCGGGTCTTTACACGATTTGGTGCAACAGAAAACAATGCCAACAAATCCATTTGTAATAGATAGCATATGTCCTGATACCTACGGTGGTATGGTTGGTTATTATGTATCATCGAGCAATGGCATGCATTATACCATGTCGGATACCGATATAAAAGTTGTTAAATAATAGTTCGTTGTCCGAGGGTTTTAAATTCGGACAACGAAATTATCATTACGGATTTAACTTTTTCACATACTCGCCAATCGCATCATTATTAGCCTGTGCACGCCCTTCGCTGGTGCCGAAAGTTAACTCGGTCTTACCTTCTTTCAACTGCTCAAAAATTGATTCCACAAAATCACTTACTGATGGATGTTCACTGTGTATGCCGGTGCCGCCAAGGTCGGTGTTAAGCGCAGGCGGGATCATTTCTATCACTTCAACCTTATCCTTCAGCATATGGCGCAGTGAAATAGTGAACGAACGCATAAACGCTTTGGTAGCGCAATATACCGGTACCTTTGAAAACGGCGTAAACGCCAAACCTGACGTTACATTAATAATAGTATCCAATTTAGGCAAGCCGATAAACAATTCAGCCAAATGTACCGGTGCCAGGATGTTGGTTTCTACTTCGGTTTCTGCTTTATCGTAAAAATCGGCATCGGCAATATTCATCCAGTTTTGGATACCTGCATTATTGATCAAAACATTCAGGTCATTGTGGTTTTCTTTTACCCATTCGTAAAGCTCAACACGGCCCGCTTCGTTTGATAGATCGGAAATTTTAGTAATTACAGTTGGGAATTGGGCAGCAGCTTCTTTCAGGGCCGATTCTCTGCGGCCGCAAATAATTACGGTGTTGCCTTCTTCAATAAATTTTTTTGTTAGTCCTAAACCAATGCCGGTAGCGCCGCCGGTAATAAATATTTTGTTGTTTGATAATTTCATATGATTGATAGTTATGGTATAAAGGTAGAGCGTTTAAATATACTCACTTTAGTAGTAACACTTGATTATGTGCCATGTTTAAGCTTTTACCAAATTACTGTATCTTTAGTAATCAAATAAGATCACCAATTATGACAAGGGCAAATAGGATCATTTATTGGATAGCCACCATCTGGCTGGCTCTGGGGATGGTTTCAACCGGTATTGTGCAATTATTAAAAGGCAAAACCGGTGCAGGTGGGGTTGATAGCATTACCCATTTAGGATACCCTGTTTACTTTTTAACCCTGCTGGGCATTTGGAAAATATTGGGCGCGATAGTTGTACTTATCCCTAAATTTCCGTTATTAAAGGAGTGGGCCTACGCGGGTTTTTTCTTCGCGATGTCGGGAGCTATATTTTCGCATACGATGGTGGGTAATCCTTTTAAGGAAATTGCACCGTCATTGCTATTGTTAATCTTAACCATTTTATCCTGGTATTTTAGGCCCGCGGAAAGAAAGTTATCTTAGTCAATCAGTAAATGTTATGAACCCAAAAGTTGATTTTTATTTCATTAAAGAAAAAAGGTGGCAGCAAGAAATTGAGAAACTGCGAACCATTATGCTCGACTGTAAGCTTGAGGAAGTGCTAAAATGGGGCTGCCCTTGCTATACCTTTGAGGATAAGAACATTGTTTTGATACATGTATTTAAGGAGTATTGTGCATTGCTATTTTTTAAAGGTGTTTTACTAACCGATACACACGGCATCCTTGTACAGCAAACCGAAAACGTGCAGGCTGCCCGCCAGATCAGGTTCACCAATCTGGGGGAAATACTGGATCTCGAACCTGTTATTAAAGCCCACATTTACGAAGCCATCGATATAGAAAAGCGGGGGCTAAAAGTACAAATGAAAACAGCTGCCGAATTTAAAGTCGCGGCAGAATTTCAATATAAGTTGGATCATATCCCCGCCCTCAAAACTGCCTTTGAGGCTTTAACGCCAGGGCGACAGAAAGGCTATCATCTCTACTTCACATCAGCCAAACAAGCCAAAACCCGTGAAGAGCGGGTGGAGAAATATATACCCAAGATTTTGGATGGTAAGGGGTTAGACGACTAGGATCTTTTATGTTTGTCATCCTAAGCGCAGCGAATAATCTGTAAGCAATTGCATCTGCGCTATGTATAACGGATAGATTCTTCGCTGCGCTTAGAACGACAACCAAGATTTTGGTAACGACTTACCGCTTAATTACGATATCTCGCCATGATTATTCTCAAAATGAAATGTTTTTACTACAATGGCATCTCAATTTGATAAGCCTGTTACTATAAAAATATTAACAAACAGGGCTGTTTAGTAACCGAAATGTTAACTTTTTGGTTATTATATGGTTACGCAAGCAATTTTTTAATTTTACAACTATTTGGCATGTAATTAGCGTATGTATATTAAATATCAAACATAATTTAATAGTAAAGCAATGTCAACCTTTTACCTGGTGTTCGAGATAAGTGCATTATTGGCAGTGATAGTTCTTCCATTAACTGCACCAAAGCAAACTTTTAAAGCTAAAAAGCCTGCTGAAAAAAGCAATCTGTATGTAAATGAAAATGGCGCCCTTGAGTATCGTACTACGGGCAAGGATGATCATCACCCTGTAGTTTAACCTTTATATATTAATAGTTTTTATTAAGCCTGTTAATTTTATTGACAGGCTTTTTTGTGCGCTACAATTGGCTTACCAGTGCCTCGTATAGTTTATCAATTTCAATAGGCTTATTTAAAAATCCATCAAAATAATGGCTGCCCTCTTTAGTGCCCGCGGTAATATCGGCACTGATAGCAAATATCGGCGTGTTAATATTGTGCAAATTTTCGCAATTGCGAATGCTTTTGGTAGCCTCAAAGCCATTCATTTCGGCCATGTGGATATCCATCAAAATAAAATCATAAGCTTTAGTAGCTGATCGCTCAACCGCTTCCGCGCCGTTACGTACATGTTCTGATGTAACATCCCAGTTAGCCAGCACTTTGCTGATGAGCAAAGCATTGATCATATTATCCTCGGCCAGTAAAACATGCTTATTTTTTAGCTGATCGGTAATTTTTATATCAGTTTTTGCCGGCCGGCCTGATTTTTTAAAGGTTAACTCAAAATAAAATACCGATCCTTTGCCAACGATGCTATCCAGTTTAATATCTCCACCAAACAAAGTAATCAATTGCTTAACAATAGCCAGCCCCAGCCCCGAACCACCCTGGTGGCGCGAGTTAAGCAACGGCTGCGCAAAGCTGTCGAATATTTCATCTAAATATTTTTCTTCGATGCCTGTCCCGCTATCAACTATCCTGAACAGCAGCTTATCAGTTTGCTTATTGCCGTTTGTTTTTTCAACGTGGATCTCAATCCCGCCCCTGTCAGTAAATTTTATCGCGTTCGAGATGAGGTTACCCATTATCTGCGACAGCTTGGTTTCGTCGATCTCATAATAATGCTCAACATCACTCCCGATCATCAGGTCAAGCGCGATGCCTTTTTGATGTGCCAGGTTAATGTAGGCATTGGTGATATTGCGCAGCAACCGATGAAGATCACCTGGCCTTGCCTCAATTTTTGCTTTGCCTGCATCAAGCTTGCTAAAATCGAGCACATCATTAATTACATTCAACAAATGATTAGCCGAGAAATTCAATGAGTCGATCAATTGCTTCTCATCATTAACCGGCTTATTTTCTAATAATGACGCTATGGTAATAACCGCATTCAACGGTGTGCGGATCTCGTGACTCATGGTCGACAGAAATTCCTGCGTTGTATTAGCTACTTTTTCGGCACGGTTTTTTTTCTCAATAATCTCCGCCTTTTCACGTTGTGCCTGCGCTTCTTTTTCGAGCGACTCCATTTTGGTTACCAGCTCGTAGTTTTCAATAACCTTTAGGGTTTGCGTATTAATTACCGTTTCCTTTTTCTCGAGGTATAGTTCAAGGTATTCTAACGCTTTAACCATATCGCCCTGCTGTTTGTATATTTGATATAGCAGGTGGCTGCATTTAAAGGATATAATTACAATGTTATACTCGCGACTAAATGCTGAGGCCAGATCTAATAACTCTTTGGCTTCATTAAAGCGCCCCATCTCCACATATAAAACGCTTATTTTATAGTAGGCCATGCCCAGGCCCAGCCTTTCGCCCATTTGTTTATGGATAGCAATGGCTTCGTTAAAGTCTTGCTCGGCTTTGTCGTATTGCTTGGTTTTGGTGTAAATCTTGGCACGCCCATAAATAGAAAAAGCCAGCCCGCGTGTGTCGCCGGTTTGTTTTTTCATGGCGATGGCATGCTCGATGATTTCAGCTGCCTTTTCTATTTTTCCCTGTTTAAGGTATATACCCGACAGCGGATTATAGGCATTTGATTCCAAAGCAGCATCACCGGCTTTCCGGGCAGCCTCGATAGCGTTTTCGTAAGACTGTATTGCTTTCCGCTCATCGCCAAAATATTCATAAATGGTTCCGAGGGATTTTTCAACCCGGGCCTGGTTATGGTAATCATCAAACTTGCGGTAAATAACCAGGCAATCAATTAAATAGGTAAGGCCGAGATGAAAGTTATTGGTTTTATAATAAGCCCCGGCAATGTTATATTTTGCATCGGCTATGCCTTTATCATCCTGCAGGTCCTCAAAATACTTGATGCATTGCTGCGACATGGTAACCGAGCGATCGTATTCGCCCCTGATCATAGAGAAAAGTGCCAGCAGGTTAAGGCTTTGCGCAATTAGGCTTTTATCATTCAGCTCGTTACTTATGGCCAGTGCTTTTTCGGCAAGTATGGTGCTTTCACTCAAATTATTAACCCTACAGGCATATGCCTCATCCAAAATAGATGATACATTTATCTTTGCATCCGTAGGTAAAATGGTCATAATTAATGATAAAGGTTTTCCTTTTAACGAGATATAGGCTGATTTAGGTTACCCAACAATACTAATATTCCTGTATGGAGTGTTATGGTTTCATTATCAAGCATATGACCCGGTTTAGGAAGCCTAAATGTAGGCATTTTTTATGATATTATCGTTATAAATAATATTTGTAACTTTTTATTTACAGCTGCATAGTAACATTAAATATATTTAATTATCCCAACTGTCGGTGCGGAAAGGTTCCATAGGTAAACCGGCAGCATTTTGCAGGTTGGTTACCGGGGCTTCTGTAAATGCGTAACGTACAGCCACTACCGGCAGCGCAAAGGATGATGGCGCGGTTAAAATAATTTCATCATTATTTATTTGGGCGGATGCCTGTATAAATACATGGTTATTACCGGCGATATAAAAATATTGTTTTATAGGTGCGTTGTTAATGGTATTTAACCCTGTAGATGTACCTGCCTTAAATGTAATAGTAACCGTATTGCTGCTTGCTGAAAAGGCAGCGTATTGCGGGCCATAACATGGCACATTTTGACCATAGTTGTTTTTTAAAGCCAGTAACGCCAGCCTTTCGCCAACGGGTTTTTTATTCGGCGGATGCTGATCATCCGGCACACCAACATCCATGGTTACAGCCATCCCTGTATTTTGAACGGTTAAAACATTAGCCTGCGCCTCTCTGAATTTGGCATAACTATCGCTTGCTAAATTGCCGCCAACAGGGGTTGTAGTAAAGTAATCCTGGGCAAAAGGTGTCATCTGTACAAAATAAAAAGGCAGCTCCGGCTGGTTAAATGCTGTACGCCATCCGGCTATCATATCGGAATTAAGCGTTGTATAACCGCTAACCGGATTATCATTCTTATTATTTTCTCCCTGGTACCAAATAAAACCTGTTACAGAAAGCTTGGTAAAAGGACTAATCATGCCATTATATAGCTGTGTGGCAGCATTAATATTGGAGTAATTAGCTATGGCCGGATTGTTTTGAAAAGTGAGCTGGCTGGTCCAATCTTCGCAATAAGTACCATCCACTGCCGAAACTATGATACCAATAGGAACATTTAGGCTAAGATTTAATTTACGTGCAAAATAGTAGGCCACCCCACTAATATCACCTACCGTTTGCGGTGAGCATACCACCCATTGTGCGGGAGAAATTAAAGAATCTACAGGGCCATTCCTGTAACTGGGCTGAACAGTTATTGCCCGGATAGCCGGGTAATCGGCAGCCGCAATTTCTTGCTTATAATTGGTTACGCCCTGAAACGGCGGAATAGAATCAACCTGCATAACCATATTGGATTGGCCCGAACAAACCCAAACATCACCAATTAAAATATTACTTAATTCAATCCCGGGCAGCCCGGCCGATGTGATCTTAATTGATTGCGGGCTGCTATTAGCGCCGCCAACAGGCGTGCTGATATGCCAGCTTCCCGAAGCATCTGCCTTTGTTCGCAATAGTACGTTACTCCAACTTACATTTACGGTAACAGTATCCAATGCCGGTGCAAAACCCGATAGCAATAAAGGTTTATTACGCTGAATAACCATATTGCTTTGTAAAACATTAGAAACCGAAAGCCCACCTGCCGTTTGTACTGGGGAAGAGGCTTTTTGAATAACGCTGATCTTGTCCTTTTTACAACTTGCCAGTACAAACAATATACAACACAGGTATAAAGGATACTTTATTTTCATGTAAAAATAACGGCAGCTTATATTATAACAATAGTTAATTACTTAAGCAAGCGGGGGCAATAAGCACACACGTATGAAAATACTCCCTGTTTAGGTATGATGTTAACAGGAAAGAAATTGAATAAGGTTTATGCAAGTATTGGATATGGAAAAGCGAACGCCTGAAAATGCTCCGGGCGTTCGCTTTTTATATAATGAGGTGAAGCTCCTTTATTTAAAGGATTACCAACGGCTACCGCCGCCGCCACCGCGGTTATCTTTTGAATAACCACCGCCGCCACCGCCACGGTTTCCACCGCCACCGCCGTAACCACCGCCGCCGCCACGGTTTCCACCGCCGCCGCCGAAGCTTTTGCGATCACTTGGTTTTCTTTCTTCAGCCTGGCTTACAGCAATTGTTCTGCCGCCAACTTCGCTGCCGTTTAGCGCTGTAATAGCTTGTTGTGCACTTTCGTCGTCAGTCATTTCAACAAAACCGAAACCTTTGCTTCTGCCGGTTTCTCTGTCATTAATTAACTTAACAGACGTAACTTCACCATACGCTTCAAAAAGTTCTTTTAAATCAGCTTCCTCTAATTTAAATGGAAGGCTTCCTACAAATATGTTCATCAATCTTAAATTTAAACGGCGAAATTATTCCGCCCTGTATTTTGTTTATACACCAAATATAATAAAGTTGTTTTATTATTAGCCTAATATGCAATTATTGTTCATTTTATTTTACTGATGCTTAATTTTTAATATGCTAAAATGATATCTCAATTAGCCGCCACTGCCATTGTTCTCTTTTTCAAGCTCTTTTTGCTGCTTTTTTAATGCCCTTTTTTCCTGGCGGATCTCTTTTTTGGTCTTTCCGGCAGTATCAATTTGTATCCCGTCGCCATAATCAACCACGGTAGCGTGCTTGCCCTTTGTAACAACTTTTTTAGCTACCGTTGTATCTTTTTTACCAAACAGGCGCTGGAAGAAGGTTAGTTTCTTCTCCGGCTCAACAACCGGTGTGGCATCATTATCATCATCATCACCACCCTGGCGAATCAAGCTATCAACCTTGGCCGTATCAATATTACTTACCCCACGACGAAGGCTCTCTTTTAACCGTACATTAAAAAAGCCGTAAGCATTGCTATCG
>Ga0302303_10000373_pt1 | contig 38578 bp, 32 predicted proteins | sample III_Palsa_E2_1_FD_194542 | JGI IMG/M metagenome (GOLD analysis project Ga0302303, IMG submission 194542) | Peat permafrost microbial communities from Stordalen Mire near Abisko, Sweden - III_Palsa_E2_1 | ecosystem: Environmental > Terrestrial > Soil > Palsa > Peat permafrost | place: Sweden...
AAATCGGCATCTTTAATTTTGTCAAAAGCAGGAACCTGGAAATCCAATGTGCTTTTTGCAATTAACGGATTGCTTGCCGATGAATCGGCATTACTGGCGGATGTGCTATTATTGCTTTTGCATGATGTAATAATTCCCATCATTGTCGCTAATGGTAATATAAATAGTCTTTTCATAGTTATTTAAAAAGTTGAATTTACGATTTTCCCATATATTGCGGTATATTATTTAAGAGCAACGTATTGTATATAAAAATGAATTTGAGTTATAGTAATAGGATAAAAGGAGGTAGTTTTTTCCTGGTGTTTTCGGCCTTAATTTTAATAACGGCTTGTCATCGTCACATACCAAAGCAAGTAGTTGCAAAGCCCGTAAAGCCATTATCATTAAAATCAATAATAGGGATTCATTTTACCGAGGTTCGCCGTAGGTTAAGTTCCGGCTTGTCATTCAGCGACAATGGCTACGAGGCGATGCCATCTTACCAAATAACCTTCCTCAAAAATGATTCGGCCAGTGTTTATAGTCCCGGCCGGAAAGCATTTCTAAACTTCCTGGTTTTTATCGAACGAGATTCTATTTTCGATGTAGCCCATTCTTTTTTTAAACTGAAGCACATGAGCAAGGATAGCCTGATTTTACAAGTGCTTAAGGTAGAGGGTGATACCCTACGTTCAAAACAATCATTAATGTACATGACTTTTTATGCTGATGATTATATCAAAAACGTTTTACACACCACTGCTCAAACCCTGCAAAAGCCGGATAGGCGGGATACAGCCTTCATCAAACAAAAAACAGTTTTAGCCGATAAAATACCTGACAGTGCTTTTGCTGCCCCTCAGCCAGCGGTGCTGAAAAGCATAAACCCTAAATTAACAGTAAGTAAGGTAGAGGTGAAAGCAGACATGTCCAATAATTTTGATGCCGCAGAAAATTATATGAACCCGGAGTATAACATCACTATTACCAAAGCGTATGAGGATTTTTCGTATCCCATTTATGCTATTGTGGATGCTAAAGGGCAGATCATATTTTATCACGCCATAAATTATATCGAACCTGAATACCGCGAAACAACCATCAAAACAATAAAAGGCATAATTGACGGTTATTTAAAAGCTTACATGACTGTAACGCCCGGCACTACGCTGGGGATAAAACATGCCAGTTGGGTGCTTTTAAACTTGGTTGGGCAAAAGTAGTATCCCTTTAAGTTGTAAATAAATTTCTATCCTCACTTTTTATTTCAAATATTAGAAACTGAAAAATGATATTTAATCATTGGTGAATATTTTTAATTATCAATTAGTATAATGAAGTTTATTTGGCTTAAATTTGGTATAATTCATTGATAATATATACTTTAGTTTACAATTCTAAACTCTGCAATAAACATGAAATTAAACCATATCATAAAATTATCTTTTTTGGTTGCAATTATATTTTGCTATGCGGCATGTAAAAAATCAGCCAATAAACCAACTACCTCAGGCCAAATGAGCGCTTCAGATGCTGCTCAACAAATAGCGTTAAGTTTAAATAAATCACTTACCGGCCAATTAGGTGGTACCAATATTAATGATGGTGTAAAAGTTTCATCCAGCATCTCTATAAAAAATAATACAAAAACAGTTAATTCATTAAACCCATTATGTGGTTTTGTGATTGATACCACATACACTCACTTAGTTACTCCGGGCGATACAACTGAATGGTTGAGTGGTAAATTCAATTTTATATACAATTGTAATAGCAGTTACGTTAATGGTTACACAGTTTATGATAGCCTTAAGGTTGAAAACTATAGCCCGACATTTTTGGATGATTACACTAACATACAGAACTATACCTTTACTGCAACTGATAATACTTTTGTAGCCTCTACGCTTAATGGTTCAATTGTGACATCAATATCACACCAGGCATTAAGTTCGCCAAAGGTTCAAAGCCAATATACATCGGTTGATTGTAATTACCAATTAAGTAAACTATTAATTAGTAATGCAAGCGGTAGCACAGATATAACAAGCGGCACGGCAACCTTTACCTCAGAAGTAACCAATTCTAACGGCCCTGTAGGAGCCAAGCTTTATGTTGTTAATTATGCAGGTTCTATCCAATATATTGGCAACCATGAGGCAAAACTTATTATAATAGGTGGTAATACTTATTTGGTAAACTTTACTACGGGCACTGTTATCCAGCAATAAAAAAATAAGGATCAATAAAAAGCTTCTGTCAGTTAATTGGCAGAAGCTTTTTTATTTAGCGTGATTGGTGTTAGTGCGATCTCATACGCAAGCCCAGCCATACATTAAATATGCCGGTAAAAATAAAGGCCACTGCTATAAATATAATGAGTGTTAATGATCCGAAAACGGCATCAAATAGAATCAGTAAACCAAATAAGGCTGTAATAATACCACCAACGGTTAATACCCAAGATCTGCCAACGACACGTGAAAAGCTAATAAGCGATATGCCCCTTAACAGGAACCATGCCCCGACTATAATGCGTAATATATCAACACTAAAGCCAACGTGAGCCATCAGAACCAGGCCAAGTATAATATCAATAAGGCCTAAAAATAAGTGCCAGCCCCGGTTAGTGGCTGTTTTATCGCGCACCACATGAAGCAATTCGCCCAGACCAGCAATAAAGATGACCAGCCCAAATAAAAAACCTAAAGCTACAAAGCTTGTGGCAGGGGATGCGATCATCCAGATGCCAACTAAAACAAATAATATTCCTCTTATTAAAAATACCCACCAGTGGCGGAGGCTGCGGTCAAGCGATAGTTCCATATTCTTTATGTTTTTTATTGCAACCAGCAGAGAAAAGAAATGTTTGTTTAACTATTAGTTTGTTTATGTGACTTACTAATAAGTATATTTAATTTATAAAAGACAGGTTATGAGCTATCAATCAAAAACAAGCTTCGCGCCCGTATTGATAATTCCGGGTGGAATCACTAATGTCGACTTTTATAAAAAAGCATTTGGAGCCGTTGAGGTAAGGCGTTTTAGCAATACCGATGGCAGTATACATGTTGTTGAATTTACTATTGATGATGCTTTATTCCATTTGCACGAGGAGAACTATATAAAAAGAGCTTTCAGCCCGCTAAGTTGTAATGGCATTACTACCAACATAGGTTTAATGGTTGCTGATGTTGACACTATGGTAGCGCAGGCCATAGCAGCCGGAGCAAAGGAAATATCATCCTTACAGGATTATGATTATGGACTTCGGCAAGGTGAAATTCAAGACCCGTTCGGCCATCATTGGACGATTCAGAAATTGATTTGAAACCACTAACTAGTTTTAAAACTAATTAGTGATAAATTGTTTATTTGGGATCTACCTGTTTAATAATCGCAATAATATCTTCATTGCCATAAGTTGGTTCAGCCTGTTGAAAGGTTTGATATACCGTTTCGGCAAGTGGCGTTTTTAAACCGATATCTTTAGCTAAGCGAAGATCTTTTGCAATTAATTTTAATGCAAACGCAGCTTTATAATTATCATTAATAATAGCGTCGCCTTTTATTTTACCAAATGCGTTGCCTAATGCACTGTTGTTGATTAGTGTGATGAGATCGCTTATAGCAATACCATTATTTCTTGCTAAAATTACCGCTTCTGCTAAGCCTTGTGCTGCAAAAGCTAATAAAGTATTGATAGATAGTTTCGCAATATTTCCGGCACCGTTGTCGCCAATTAACATAGCAAGCTTACCCATGGTTTCTAATACAGGTTTTACTTGCTCAAATGCCGTTTCATTACCACCAACCATAATTACTAGTTGACCATCCTGTGCCTGTTTTACACTACCAGATACCGGTGCATCCAGGTAATGATTGCCTTTAGCCGAACATTTAACCGCTACCTCTTTACTGATAGCAGGAGAGACAGTACTCATATTAATGATTACTTTACCACTTATATTCGCATTTAATAATCCTTCTTCGCCATAAAATATTTCGTGAATAGCTTTATCATCCGATACCATAATAATAAGCACATCAACCGCTTTAATTAACTCAGCAGGTGTGGCAGCAGTAATTGCGCCTAATGCCTTAATGCTTTCTTCTTTTTCTTTGGTGCGATTATATACCGTAAGCGGATAACCTGCTTGTAAGAGCTGTTGTGACATAGGCATACCCATCATTCCGAGTCCTATCCAACCTATTTTTGTTGTGTTCATGTTTTTTTATTATGTAGATATTGGAGGGGGTATAGCCCCAGGGATAATTTAAATAAACGATAATTGTTTGGCAATATTAAGCTTAATTTGGCTTATGCATTAATGCATTGTTGAAATTCACCATTAGCTTAAATAAATTGATGTACTCGTTCATTGGTAGGGTAGCGCTGATATCGTAAATGTCGTGATAGGCCTTCACACCGCCCATAGTATAAATGAAAATTGCCGGAACTCCGTTTTTGCTAAAAAAATAATGATCGCTGTTTGCAGCTTTACCTCTGGAAACTACTTTTGGAAGTAGCTGGTCTTCATTATTAATCCGTTTTAATAAATTAAACTCAGTTGGGAATATTGTGGCGTTTACCACAGTAATACCTTCAATTCCGGTACCTTCTAAATCAAGGTTTACCAGGATGCGAATGTTTTTTAATGGGATGAGCGGATGCTCGGTAAAGTATTTTGAACCGAGTAATCCGATTTCTTCACCCGAAAATAGTATGAAGGCAATGGTATAAGGTTGCGGATGCGCGGCATAGTATTTGGCTAATGATAATACCTGTGCTACACCGCTGGCGTTGTCATTGGCACCTGGAAAAAAAGTTTTGTTGCCCATCCCGCCTAAATGATCGTAGTGAGCAGTATATACAATTACCGAATCAGGATACTTTGTACCCTTAACCATACTGCAAATATTTGCGGTATTAAATTGCTCTACCACTTTGTTTTCAATATTGATGCTGATGGCTGTAGGTGGGGTATTCAATGATTTTTTGTTAACCTCAATAATGGTATAATCTGCTGCCTTTTCTTCAACAGACCAGGTAAGTTTATCTTCTAATATCACCAACACTCTATTGGCTGTATCAATAAAATGGGTGTTGTTTTTTTGTAATAATTGTGTTGTGATTTTTATGCCACGACTTTCCGGGCTTACAATAAAATCCTGGCCGGGTACTAAATTTTGCCCGTTAATATTTACCTCCATTTTACCTGGAAAAGTATTAACAGGATAGCTAAAGGGTTGCAAAAAGCTTTCTCCATCCATTGGCGTTAAGTTAAAGCTTTTAACTTGTTTTGTTAGATACCGGGTTGCTTTATGTGCCCCGTTTTTAGTATAACCACGCCCCCAAAAATGAGGAGATGATAGTGTATCAACGATTTTACGGGCAAACAGCGAATCCTGTGAGAAGGCAAATGGTGATGAAAATATAAATAACAGTAAAAGTGTTAGCCTTGGCCTCATCTTAGTATAAAGTTAATTCAATTAAGGATATTTGATATTAATTACTCTTTGGTTACTAATACCCAATCCACCAGCATTTTTGCTTCGCCGCTTTTGATTTTATCTACACTACTTTGTGATAAGCCGTAATAAGGAGATGTTATGTTATTAACCCCGTGAGGGTAGCCGCCGCCTATAGCAAAATTTAGTAATATAAATTTAGGATTATCAAATGCCCAACGGCCATAATGTTCAACCATAGCACGTGTAACAGTATAGGTTACCTTACCATCAACACTAAAAATCATACTATCTTTTGTCCATTTAACCGCGTAGGTGTGCCATTGTGTAACATCAACCCCAGCCGGGAAATGATCACGATAGGCAAATGGCGTATTACCAAAATAATTAGGGCCGTGCATAGCATTGCTTATCCAGGTTGAATCGCCAACGGTTTCCATGATGTCTATTTCACCACAATCAGGCCATTTGCCTTCGCCCAAAGCCCAAAATGCAGGCCATAAGCCAGCGCCGCCACTCATCTTAATGCGTGCGGATGCAGTTCCGTAAGTAAATTCAAACTTTGAACGGGTATTGATCCGGCTTGATAAAAAATCGTATTTACGGTGCTCTGCAGATTCATAACCGGGCTGATAAACAGGGGTTATTGCCAGCAATCCATTAGCTATAGATAAAGTGATGGATGAATCAATATAAGCTTGTTGTTCATCGTTGGTCGTATGCCCGGTGATCTCGTAATTCCACTCGGCTCTGTTTAATGTATTGCCTTTAAAATCGTCAAAAAATAAGGTGTCTGCTTTTTTTTGCGCAAACACTACCGACGAATAAAATATTGTAATTATTAGCAGATAAAAGACTTTCATAATATTAGGTAATAAACAAAACTAAAAAAATAATTATGGGTTATGGGTACAGGTTTTTTTAAATGTAAAATTTGTTTAAAAAAATATTTTTTTTTAAAAAATTATCAAACACGGCGCATTGGTTTTTTACAATTGTAATTTATATTGCCTTTTAATAAAAAAAACGTAATAAATATCATTCTTTAATTCGGATTAAATATATTTACTTGTTCATTTACAAATGGTTAAACATTTAAACAATTTATAGCTAATAAATAAATTAATCAAAAGCCATTTAAATTTTATCTTTGGCTGCTGTAATTATGCATACATCTGATATTATGTACTGTTTGAATACAAATCAACCCATCATATGATTAAAAACACACTAAGATCAATCTTATCTTTAATTTTCATTGCAACAATACTTTCTGCGTGTAATACCGAAAAGCCCTTGCTCTATTTTCAACCCAGCAGCATGCATACTTCTGCAGATACGGCTAACTTAGCAAAATACTATGTGCCTAAAATTCATACAGGCGATATTTTAACCATATATGTAAACTCTCTAAGCCCTGAGGCAAGTAGTTTTTTTAATCCATATTCAGGTAATAACTCCGTTTCATCAACTGCATTATCAGCTGCAGCTACCAACGGACAAGTTGCCCCAACAGGCTATTTGGTGGATGCCAGTGGTGAAATTGAACTTCCCTTAATAGGTAATATAAAAATTAATGGTTATACTACATCTGAAGTACGTGACACGCTAAAAAAGAAATTGGCATTATATCTTAAAGAACCTACCGTATTGGTACGTTTTGCAAATTTTAAAATATCAATACTTGGTGAAGTTAATCGTCCGGATGTGTATAATATTTCTAATGAGAGCATTACCCTGCCAGAAGCGATAAGCATGGCAGGCGATTTAACAATTTTTGCCAAAAGAGATAGCATTGAAATAATACGTGATATAGACGGCAAAAAAGTATTTGCTAATGTTAACTTCCAAAGCAGGGATGTTTTTAATTCACCTTATTACTATTTGCATGCCAATGATATTGTATATGTTAAGCCGGCAAAAACCAAAACACAACAAACCGACCGTAGTTTTGAGTTTGCTTCAATTGGCTTTTCGCTCATCTCTTTATTGCTTATAATATTTAGAAACTAATTACAGTTACGTTCTACAATGAATCAAAATAACGACTTATTTGCGCCTACTAAAAGTAGCGAAGTTAACATTCAGGAGTTTATAAATAAATATGTACGTAACTGGAAATGGTTTATACTTTGTGTAGTAATATCAATGGCATGTGGTTACATTTATGTAAAATCACAAATTCCACAATATATTATTGAAACAGATATTTTAGTAAAACAGAACAAAGGAAGCGGAGATCAAAACGACGTATTAAAATCAATTACTAATAATTCATCTGATAAACAAATTGATAATGAGATTGAAATTTTAAAATCATATTCATTAATGGAGAAGGTAGTGCTTGCATTAAACCTTCAATCATCCTATTTTATAAAAAACCGTATCTCTAAGGTTATTTTATATAAAGACATGGGATTTGATGTTGAGCTGATAAAACCTAATGATTATTCATATACAAAACCTTGGTTAATAGAGGTGTTAGATGATAATTCGGCTGTATTTAATGGAAAAAAAATATTATTAAATCATCCTGTACAAACAACCGCAGGGCTTATCTTGATAACCAGAAATAAAAATTACCCTATAAATAACAGGGTTATTTCTGTTCAATTTAATTCTATTGAAAATACAGCTCTTGGTTACAGCAGTGCATTAGTTATTACCCCGGCTACAAAGGCTTCCACCGTATTATTGATCACATTAGAAGATGCAAATATTGAACGGGGAAAAGATGTGCTGGATAAATTGGTTGAAGTGTACAATCAGGCCGGTATCGATGATAAAAATATAACAACTGCAAATCAGTTACAGTTTTTAAAAGAACGAATAGATACACTTGCTATTGAATTAAACTCTTCAGAGAAAAACGTTTCAGACTATAAATCATCTAATGGCATAACTGAAATAGGCGCTCAATCAACCTCATTTTTAGCTGCAGTACAAGCAAATGATAATGCTTTAAGCCAGGTTAGAATACAAATAGGGGCAATTAATAATTTATTAAGTTATCTTAATAGCAACAATAATAAAGGCGATAAACTTCCGTCATTATACGGCTTTAGTGACCCCACATTACTGTCATTAATACAACAATTAAGCGAGGATCAAGTAAAAAAAGAAGGCTTATTACAAACTGTGCCTGAAACTAACCCGATAATTAGCTCAATAAATGATGAAATATTAGGATTAAAGCAAACGCTAAATCAATCAGCTCAAAATCTTAAAAATGCATTATTGCTAACAGAGCAACAGTTGCAAGGGCAAAGTGCAAAGTTTGAATCAAATATTAAAGAGATTCCATCTAAAGAACGTGGTTTAATTGATGTAATGCGTGAGCAGGAGATAAAAAATACTTTATTTACATTTTTACTTCAAAAACGCGAAGAAACCGGCCTGTCACTGGCATCAACCGTGGCTGATAGCCGGACCATAAACAGTGCAAGAGGGAAAAATACACCGGTTAAACCTGTTAAACAAACGCTTTATCTTATTTTTCTTATTATGGGCATTATGGTTCCATTTTCAGTGATCACCACTAAGGAACTACTAAATGTTAAGGTAAGAAAAAGAAGTGATATTGAAAGATATACCGACACCCCGATTATTGCCGATATATCACAGGCAGCTGGCTATGATCCTTTGGTAGTAGTATCAAAATCCCGTTCAATGATCGCTGAACAGATAAGGGCAATGCGTTCTAATTTGCAATATATAATTCCTGAAAAGGAAGATAAAGTATTGCTATTTACATCATCAATAAGCGGCGAAGGTAAATCATTTGTATCATTAAATTTGGGTGCAAGTTTAGCCACTACAGGCAAAAAAGTTGTTATTTTGGAACTTGATTTAAGGAAACCCAAACTAAATGTGGCCTTGGGTATCAATAATGAAATAGGGATATCAAACTATCTAATAGATCAGAATAGCTATGATCAAATTATAAAACCAATCCCACAACAAGAGAATTACTCAATTATTACAAGCGGGCCCAATCCGCCAAACCCTGCAGAGTTATTATTAAATGGCAGGCTGGATGTTTTAATAGCACAATTGAAAAAGGATTTTGATTATATTATTTTGGATGCCCCACCGGTAGGGCTGGTAACAGATGCTCAAATACTTTCCAAATGGGCAAATGCTACCTTCTATGTTGTTCGTTATAACTATACGCTTAAGAGTCAGATACCAATTATTGATGATCTGAAGCAAAAGAATTTGTTTAATAAAATGAGTATTATCTTTAATGCGGTAGATCATTCGGCTGGCGGTTATGGCTATGGCTATGGTTATGGTTACGGCTATGGATATTATTCAGACGATAAGCCAAATAAGAAATTTTCATTCAACTTCTTTAAAAAATAAGCACTAATTAAGAATCCCAAATAAAGTTTAATTGATAACTGATAATATTATGAACGAAAACAACTTTACACGTGAGGAGCATGAACAACAACATTGGGACTTAGAGATAAAGCCCCAAAGCAGTGTTTTTGATCTTCACTTAAATGATGTTTGGGCATATCGCGATTTACTTTGGTTGCTTGTACGGCGAGATTTTGTTTCGTTTTACAAACAAACCATTTTTGGACCACTGTGGTTTTTTATTCAACCAATATTCACTACTATAATATTTACCTTTATTTTTAGCAATCTTGCTAAAATAAGCACCAATGCTGCGCCAGCACCTCTTTTTTATATGGCAGGAACAGTAGCATGGAATTATTTCGCTGATAGTTTAACTAAAACGTCAACCGTTTTTAAAGATAATGCACCTATTTTTGGCAAGGTTTATTTTCCCCGGTTAATTATGCCTATAAGCATTGTGTTTTCTAACTTGGTTAAATTTGGTGTACAGTTTATACTGTTTTTAATATTGTTGGTATACTATATGGCAAGTGGCTATAAAGTTGAGCCTAATATATACTTATTACTTTTTCCGGTAGTAATATTGTTAATGGCAATTTTAGGGTTGGGCATTGGTTTAATAATTACGGCCGCTACTACAAAATATCGCGACCTTGCATTTGTGGTAACCTTTGGTATTCAATTAATGATGTATGCTACGCCAGTAATATATCCACTATCATCAGCACCTTTAAAATATCGTAGTATTATTGCGCTTAATCCTATGAGCGGGTTAATAGAAACTTTTAGATATGGTTTTTTGGGCACCGGACAATTCTATCCGAGTGCATTTATTTATAGTGTAATAGCAAGCCTGGTGATTTTTTTAGTGGGGTTGATCGTATTTAATAAAGTTGAAAAAAACTTTGTTGACACAGTTTAAAAATATTTGAATATTATATTTATTTCATGAGTGATATTGCTATAAGGGTCGAAAATTTATCAAAAGCCTACCAATTAGGCGATTATGGCACCGGAACGTTAAGTAGGGATATTGAACGCTGGTGGGCATTAGCCAGAGGTAAAGAAGATCCTTTTTTAATGATAGGTGAAACTAATGATCGTACATCAAAAGGCGATAGCGACATTGTTTGGAGCCTAAAAGATATAAATTTTGATATTAAAGAAGGAGATGCTGTAGGTATAATTGGCCGTAATGGAGCAGGTAAAAGTACACTGTTAAAGGTACTGAGCCGTGTTACCTCACCCAGTACAGGTAATATTAAAGTAAAAGGGCGTATAGCCAGCTTGTTAGAAGTTGGTACAGGCTTTCACCCTGAATTAACGGGTGGGGAAAATATTTACCTAAATGGCGCGATAATGGGTATGAGTAAGCGCGAAATCAAAAAGAAATTTGACGAAATAGTTGATTTTGCCGGTGTTGACCGATATGTTGATACGCCTGTAAAACGCTATTCATCGGGTATGTATGTGAGGCTTGCTTTTGCTGTAGCTGCCCACTTGGAATCGGAAATACTCATTGTAGATGAAGTGTTGGCTGTTGGTGATGCCGAATTTCAAAAAAAATGCCTCGGTAAAATGAATGACGTAAGCAAAGGCGAGGGTAGAACTGTTTTATTCGTTAGTCATAATATGGGTAGCATTAACCAATTATGTAATAAAGCTATACTGCTAAATAACGGTAAAGTTTTAGATTATGATGTTGTATCAAAAATTACACCCATGTATTTTAATTATGGAAGAAGTAATGATGCGAAAATAGATTTAACAAATGTTAAAGGCGCTGGAAACGGATACTGCAAGTTTCAATATGTTACATTAAAACGCAATAATCAGGATTTTTCAAATCGCGAATTTTCGTTAGGTGATGATTTAAATATCGAATTTAAATTAAATTTTAAGGATGGTGTACCGGTACCTATAAAACTATCCATTGAATTAAAAGCCTCTGATGGTTTAAAAATTGCTAATATGATTGATGTGGATTCTAATTTCCAAGCTTTAAATATTGCAAATGATACCGTTATAAAAATTAAATTGAAAGATTTAAGACTTTATCCGGATACCTATTATTTAAGTTTATATGCAGGTGATTTATCAAGTACCGAAGTATATAATTACCTGGAAGATTGCATTAGTTTTAGCGTAATTGATGGTGGGAATTTAACCACGCGTTTACTACCACGTAGTGCAGGGGTTTTATTTTTATCACCAGAATGGGAAACACTGTAATATGAATTATAAGTTATTATATCGTGGAATTAGATCTTTTTACAATGAATTAAAGGTAAAAGATGAATTAAACAGGTTTAATAATAACAGCAATAACAATATCAGATCAAATAATGTTGCTTTAAATTCAGTTATTGGGCATGATATTACAGCAATGGAAGGCGCACTAATTTGCGAAAATAGCACAATTGATAGTTATTCCTTTGTAGGTTACAATACGTTAATTTCTAAAACTAAAATTGGCCGGTATAATTCAATTGCCAGCAATGTAAATATAGGTCATGGAGAGCATCTAATTAGCAATATTTCAACTAATAGCCATTTTGTGGAAAATACATTTGATGTTTTTACCAGTAAAGATTGTATAATAGAAAATGATGTTTGGTTAGGCGTTAGCAGTATAATACGAAGAGGCGTTAAAGTTGGTACTGGAGCCGTTGTAGGAGCAAATTCTTTTGTTAATAAAGATGTGCCCCCATTTGCCATAGTTATTGGATCGCCGGCTCGTATTTTAAAATATAGATTTAGCGAGGATAAAATAAACCGGATTTTAGATTCGCAATGGTGGAATTATGATTTGGTTGATGCTAAGCGAATTATTGACGAGCTAGAAATTAGTACTAATGAATTTTAAGACCTTACTTAGATTTAAAAAAAAAGAAGAATTACCATCTACCCGGAAAATAGGCGATAGGGTAGTACTTAATAATACTGTTTTAGAAGAAAATACAGCTGTAGGTAACGACTCGCATTTATACAACGTTAGCTTGGGCGAGTATTCATACATTGGCCAGCGAGGCACTATGATGAACACTAAAATTGGAAAATTTTGTTCAATAGGCCAGGGAACTAGTATTAGCTTAGGTATGCATCCTTCAAGTACCTTTGTATCAACAAGCCCAGTTTTTTTTTCTCCGCATAAACAATGTGGCACCACGTTTGCAAACGGTAGCTATTTTAAAGAAATGGGTAATTGCACAATTGGTAACGACGTTTGGATTGGAGCAAATGTTATAATTATGGATGATGTTACAGTTGGTGATGGTGCAATAATAGGTGCAGGAGCAGTTGTTACTCAAAATATCCCCCCATATGCTATAACAGTTGGGATACCCAGTAAAGTTATAAAATATAGATTTACTGAAAATGAAATAGAGTTTTTACTGAAATTTAAATGGTGGGACAGAGATATTAATTGGATAAAAGAAAATTATAAGGATTTTCATGACATTAAACCATTTATGAAAAAATATCAAAATGATAACCGTTAAATTAATAGGAGGGCTTGGGAATCAAATGTTTCAGTATGCGATAGGCAGGCATTTGGCAGAAAAAAATAGAACCGCACTTTCTTTAGATATTAGCACTTTACTTAAAAGGGATGAGATTAATTATACTCCCCGCAATTTTGAATTAAACGTTTTTAATGTTAAATATTCTAAACTTATAAATAAACCATCATCGTCATACTTTAATAAGGCTTACAATAAATTATTCACCAGCACCATTAACGAAAAGGGTTATAATTATGATAGCCAGGTATTATCAAACAAGGGGAATATATATTTAAATGGGTTTTGGCAAACAGAGCAATACTTTAAAGATATTGAAGAAATTATTAGAAAGGATTTTACTTTTAAAGCAACGCCCAATGCAATAAACATTAATCATATTAAAAATATTAATGCAGCTAATTCAGTTTCAATTCATTTTAGGAGAGGCGATTACATTACAAATAGTTCAGCAGTAGATTTTCATGGTATATGTGAGCCTGAATATTATCAAAACGCGATTAATGAAATAAAGAATAAAGTTACTAATCCTCATTTTTTTATATTTTCAGACGATGTTGAATGGGTACAAGAAAACTTTATTATAGATAATGCTACTATTATCAGTAATAATACTGCATCCGATGCCTTTGAAGATATGCGTTTAATGGCTGCGTGTAAACATAACATAATAGCAAATAGTAGTTTTAGTTGGTGGGCCGCCTGGTTAAATAATAATCCTGATAAAATTGTTATTGCGCCAAAAAGATGGTTGAAAAACATAGAGATAGATATAATCCCAGTTTCATGGACGAAAATTTAATTAACCCTCTTGTTAGTGTAATAATGCCTGCATATAATGCAGAATTATTTATTAGAGAATCAATTGAAAGCGTTATTAAACAAACCTATTCTAATTGGGAGCTAATTATTATTAATGATGGATCTACTGATGACACAAAGAGTATAGTTGAAGAATATGTTTTAAGAGATCACAGAATAAGGCTAATTAATCAGCTCAACAAACGTTTAGGGGCAGCCAGAAATACCGGGTTTAAAAATGCTACGGGCTTTTTGCTGGCTTTTTTAGATTCTGACGATTTATGGCTGCCAGGTAAATTAGAAATACAGATTAATTATTTTCGGCAAAATCCACAAATCGATGTTTTATTCTCAAATGGATATACTTTTCTTGAAAATAAAAAAGTAAAAATAGACTATCATTTACCAAATGTACAAGGCATTTTTTCGGGTAATGAAATGTATGCAAGGCTATTTATTGATAATGAAATTCCGGTACTGTCTGTATTAATGAAAAGTAAATGGATTGAAATTGTTGGCTTGCAAGATGAAGTTACCAAAGGGTCCGAAGATTTAGATTATTGGTTAAAATTGGCAAAAGCTAACGCACAGTTTTGTGGCATTGCTGATAAGTTATTTATTTATAGGGTACATGATGCCGGAATGTCGGCTCAATATTTAGCTCAGAAATTTTCTACACTAAATATATTATATACCAATTTTGATCCAACCATTGTTGATCTTGAAAAACGGAAAAAAGTATTTTTAAGGTTTAGCGATTTAGTTAAAAAATTTAAGGTTGAAGGCAATAAAACAGATTCAGATTTATCTGCAACTGAGCTTTATTCTATTTATAATGATTTAGGTATCCGGGTTTTAACAAAAATGTTAGGGAAACCTAAGGGTATAATAACTTATTTACAGATAAAAAAGGGAATAAAATTATTCTTTTCTTTTTCGTTTTTAAAATTCTTACTAAAAAAAATATCAAAAGTAATTTTAAACTTATTTTTTAAGCTATACCAGGTTTTTGATAATTACAGCAGCCGGTTAAATGTTAGGTATCATAAATGGAAATATGCCAATAACCTACAAATAAATGGTTATTTTAATTTGTCAAAAAAAAGCAACCTGGAAATTGACTCTTCAGAAGCAAGGTTAATTAGTTATGGGTTGTTTCTTGGGGATTTTTCAACAATAAAATTGTCAGGTAAATCCGAATTATTTATTTCAAAAGCATCCATATATAAATACTGTAACTTTAATATTTGGAATTCCAGCGTTACAATAGGCAACAACGTGTTGTTTAATAATTATTGCTCGTTAAATTGTTTGGGCAAAATTGAAATAGGTGATAACACATGGTTTGGTGAAGGTGTGAGGTTGTATGATCATAATCATAAATTTAAAGATAAAAAGATGCCTTTTACTGAGCAGGGGTTTTCTATTGGTGAAATAAAAATAGGCGCAAATTGCTGGATAGGGGCAAATACAGTAATACTTCAAAATGTAGTTATTGAAGATAATTGTGTAATTGGTGCTAATAATTTAATTTATAAATCGGTACCTGCAAACACAATTGTTAAGGCAAAAACAATGGAGCTAATGGAACCAATAGCAAGTTAATTGATATGCCTAAAGAACCTGTTGTTATTGTAATACCTATATATAAAGCAATTTTAAGTGCAGATGAGTTGGCCTCGCTACAGCAATGTATCAAAATCCTAAAAAAGCACCCAATTGTATTTTTTGGATCAGATAAATTGGATGTAACTGTTTATAAAAATGCACTTGCCGGTGAAATTCCTTTCAATATAGAATATTTTGATGATGTTTATTTTAAAAACATCGATGGATATAATAAACTGATGTTGTCAACATCTTTTTATGAAAGATTTAAAAAATATCAGTACATGTTAATTTATCAGTTAGATGCGTGGGTATTTACTGATGAACTGCAATATTGGTGCAATAAAGGATATGATTACATTGGAGCTCCGTGGATTGATGCTGATTGGTGCGCTTACTGTGCCAGTCATATCACCTTAACCCGAAGAATTGCGGGCAAGCTTGGTTACACAAATTTTAATTTAGTTGGGAATGGAGGCTTTTCGCTTAGAAAGATTAGTAGTTTCCTGTTTAACTTAAAACTGTTCAGCAAAAAGGTGAAGAGTTTTGATTTAAATGAAGACTTTTTTTACAGCTATTTTATCAATTCGTATAACGTGTTTTTTAAAGTGGCCCCATTTAACGTGGCTTTAAAATTTAGCTTTGAGGTTAAACCGGAAATGCTTTTGGAGCAGAATAACGGGAAGCTGCCTTTTGGGTGCCATGCATGGCTAAAACGTATAGATTTTTGGCAGGATTATATTAGTATATAACCACAGTATAACTTGATGTAATTAGCCCAAACAAGAGTTTTAAAATAATGGATAAAAAAATATCAATAATAACAGTAGTATTAAATAATAAAAATGGTTTACAAGCAACTATGGATTCTGTTTTTGCACAAACCTATAAAAATTACGAATACATAGTTATTGATGGTGGCAGTACAGATGGATCATGCGATGTGATAAAGCAGCATGAAGAAAAGCTACATTACTGGAGTTCTGAACGGGATAGGGGGATTTATCAAGCCATGAATAAGGGGTGGCACCGTGCTACAGGTGAATATTGCATTTTTCTAAATTCAGGCGATTATTTTTATACGCCCGATAGTTTAAAAAATGTAGTGGCTGCGCTTGATGATGATATGGATGTTATATATGGAGATGTAATGTTCAAATATCAAGACAAAATGGTGCGCGAGGTTCATGAAGAAGAGCTAACATTATATAAATTATATTACACTAACATACCTCACCAGGGAACTTTTATTAAACGTAGCTATCTTGAATTATTAAATGGTTATGATGAGAATTATAAAATAGTATCTGATTGGTTATTTTTAGTTAAAGGAATGATAGAGCATAACTTAAAAATAAAAAAGATTAATCAGGTGATTAGCGTATTTGATATGTATGGCATTTCAAACGCCCAAACGCATGCCCCCGAAAGGCTACAGGCTATTAAAACACACTATCCGTTTTTAGTATCAATTTTTAAGGATTTTAATGAATTAAGGCAGTATAAATTATCTTCAGCACATAAACTAACAGCCAAGCTGTTAAAGTTTAAAAGCAAACTATTAAAACGCAAAGTATGAGTGCTGGTAACACTAATAAAATAGCTTTTATCATTCCTTATTTTGGAAAGCTGCCAAAATTTTTTAACCTTTTTATAAGTTCAGTTTCTGACAAACGTTTTGATGTGTTTTTCTTTTCTGATCTTGCAAAGCCCAACAACCTGCCTGTAAATGTAAAATGGATCCCTTTATCTTTTACTGAAGCTAAAGCTAAATTTAATGAGAAAATAGCAAGCGAAGTTACACTAAACAACACCTATAAATTGTGCGATTTAAAGCCAACATTAGGTTTGGTTTTTCAAGAATATATTGCACAATATGAATTTTGGGGCTCAATTGATATAGACCTGGTGGTAGGTGATTTTGAAAAGTTTATTACACCTGAAATATTAAAAGATATTGATTTTTATAGCGGTGTAAAAGGATATGTATCAGGTTCGATGTTTATTGTGCGAAACAATGATTATTGCAATAATCTTTTTAGAAAAAGTAAAGATTATATAAAGGCATTTGCCAACGAGCATTATTTAGGTTTTGATGAATGTGGTGGTAAATTTTTTAAGCAACTAGCTGCAGGTGAAAGTATTTTTGATTTGAAAACAGACATTCAGAGTTTTACAGAAATCTTATTCCTGGAAAAACAACACGGCTTAAAAATATTGTTTACAGATACAATATTAGAACCTAAAGGGTTTGAATACGTTGAGATAAGAAAAAATGGTATCTATTATAAAAACAATGAATATTTAATTATTCATTTTATATATCTGAAGACAAAGTATTACTTTAACATTTATCCCAACATACATTTACCCATCTACTTTATTAATAGTTTGGGTAATTTTAATAAAGCTTTACCAAAGTTTCGTGTAGTTTTTTCGCGGAATTTTGCACATGCAGTTAAAAGAAAAATAGAAATAAATTTGCGTAAAATTAAAATATCAATGTTATGATTTCAGTAATTATTCCTACTTATAATCGTAACGATTTATTAACTAAATGCCTTGACGGGCTACAACCATCGGTGCAAATAATGCCTGCTGTTGAATGTGAATTTATTGTAACTGATGACAGTAAAGACAATAACGCGAAAAGGCTTATTGAAGAGCATTATCCTTGGGTAACATGGGTTGAAGGCCCTAAAAAAGGCCCGGCTGCAAACAGAAATAATGGCGTAAAATCATCAAAAGGCGAGTGGCTTGTTTTTTTAGATGATGACTGCCTGCCACAGCCAGGTTGGATTAATGCTTATTATGAGGCCATCAAACAGCATAGCAATATATTGGTTTTTGAAGGTTGTACCAATGCCGAAAGGCCAAAACAACGTTTTGATGAGGAAGCTCCAATTAACCTAAGCGGTGATAATTTATGGTCATGTAACTTTGCCATACGTAGGGATGTTTTTAATTCTATTGATGGCTTTGATGAAACATTCCCATATGCTGCTATGGAGGATATTGATTTTCATGTCAGGGTTAAAGCTGTTACAGCCATCTTATTTCTTCCACAGGCATTTATAATCCATCCGTGGCGCAGGATACAGCCCTTTAAATCATTTAAAAAGCATTTAAAATCCCACAAGCATTTTGCGAAAAAATACAATATGCAGGGTACATCAGCATTTCGCATAAGCAGGGTTAAGATATTTTTAGGTAGTTTATATTATAATTTTAAATCACTGGCTTCATTTTCAATGAGGGGATGGCCAGCTTATCTTGAAAAAAGCCTTACAGATTTCTGCATGATCTTCATATAGATTAAAGCGGATAAATACATTCAAATAGTAACTAAATTGAAAATATTATTCATTTGCAGTTCGCTGGAACCCGGTAAAGATGGGGTGGGCGATTATACCCGTCGCCTTGCTTGTGAATTAGTTAATCAAGGTGTTTTAGTAAGTATAATAGCATTAAATGATAAGTTTGTAAGCAACTTAATTAATGAGGAACAATGTGATGAGGAACATTGTATACCTGTTTTAAGATTACCTGCAAGCTGGCAAACAACCGAGCGGCTAAAACACGCCAAACAATATATTGATTATTTTAATCCTGAATGGTTAAGCCTTCAGTTTGTAATATTCGGGCATCATCCTAAAGGTTTACCATTTGGTTTTGGCAAACAATTGAAAGCTTTGGGTGAAGGAAGAAAGTGGCACCTTATGTTTCACGAACTTTGGGTAGGCATGGCGCGGGAATCACCGGTTAAAGAAAAATATTGGGGATTAGTACAAAAGCAAATAATCAGGAATCTGGTAAAAAGCATTAATCCACAGGTTATTAATACCCAAAGCGGGCTTTACCGGGCACAATTAGCTAAAATAAATATACAAAGCGATTTTTTACCGCTTTTTGGCAATGTGCCTGTAAATAAATTAAATAGCAGGCAAGCAGATGCCAATAAGCTAACGCTGATTGTTTTCGGTACCATACACCCGGGATCATTAATACAAGATTTTGTGAGTGAAGCAGCGGAGTATGTGGTAAAATATCCTGAAGCTAAATTATCGGTAGAAATAATTGGTAAAAATGGCGGCGAACTGGATCGTTGGGTTTTAGCTTGGGAAAATGCAGGCTTCAACGTTAAAATATGGGGAGAGCAACCTGTTGATACAATTGCAAAAGTATTATCTAATGCGTCTTTAGGTATCTCGTCATCAGCATTTACCATGATCGAAAAAAGCGGAACTGTTGCCGCCATGCGCGAGTGCGGGCTAAATGTTATCGGCGTAGGAAATGCCTATCATCCAAAAGGTATTGCTGATTTAACGCCGCCGGATGGCATTTTTGAATATAAACCAGGAAACTTTGAGTTTTGTATCAGTAAAATAAATGGGGCGCCATCTGTTATAAATGTTAACTATGTCGCAAAATTACTAAAGACAACTTTAACTGATAATAAGCCTAAAAACTAACATGATGAAGAAAACAGCACGGGTTATCGATGGAAATACAAGTTTATTACTTGATAGTTTAAGGATACTCGCAGCATTAACGGTACTGTTATACCATGCGTATGATCAATGGTTTCCATCTTCAATTAATACAGCTGGCTTCTACGGTCGTTCGGCTCATGAGGCTGTAATTGTTTTCTTTGTGCTTTCGGGTTACCTTATTGCCCATGCAACCAGCAGTAACCGAACCGAAATACAATACGCTTCGGCCCGTTTAAGCAGGTTGTGTTCGGTTGTTATACCCGCGTTAATAGTCACCTTCATTATCCAAATAATAGTAGTTAAAATCTCACCATATTTAGGAACAACATACACTCGCGGCTCATCATTACCACGCTATCTTATGGCCGGCAGTTTTATAAATGAGATATGGAAATTTTCGGCAGCGCCGCCAATTAATAGCCCGTTATGGTCATTAAGTTATGAGTTTTGGTATTATGCCATATTTGGATTGTGGATCTACAAAAAAAGTGGCTGGCGAGGTTTAATATTCCCGCTAATCGCCTGTTTAATAGCAGGGCCTAAAATATTATTATTGATGCCTGTTTGGCTGGCCGGTAGTTATGCATACAGGTATCAGCCGCCGGTTAAAGGTAAATTGGCATGGTGCTTTGTGTTTATTGCAATCGCTTTATCAATTTTAGGGATGATATACCTGCCCATATATCCGCTCCAGATAGGGGCGCCACCGTTTTTCTTCTCAAACCAATTTGTTACCGACTACGTTTTGGGTATATTTGTTGCAGTTGCATTGTGGTGTTTGCCATCGGGAAACCGATCAGAAAAAAAGCCTAAATGGATATTGTGGTACAGGACTTTTTCGGATCTTACTTTTCCTGTATATGTACTTCATTACCCGTTGCTGGTTTTATGGCGAGCGCTATTTAGCTTTAAAGCTTACGATGTTATGCAAATGTGGGAAGCTGTTATTACCGCTTTAATAATTTCATTATTGTTAGGGGCACTTTTTGAAAGTAAACGGCCACAATGGGCTGATTTTTTCAGAAAATATTTAACTCGTTTAAAAGAATTTAAAAGCAATTGATACTACATGTATAGTGGCCCATTTTTAACAATTATTAAATCAATAAGGATTAAGCTTTAAATGAAGGTTTCTGTATGTATCCCTACCTTTAATCAGGCTGCTTTTATAAAACAGGCAATTCTAAGCTCATACAACCAATCTGTAAAGCCATTTGAGATTATTGTTTTTGATGATTGCAGTACCGACGAAACTGCTCATGTTTTACAAGCGTTAACAAGTGAAGTATCAGGCCTTAAAGTTTTTACTCAACCACAAAATAGGGGGATAGCCCGCAATGTGGATGATTGTTTAAGAGCAGCAACAGGTGATTTTATAGTACGGCTCGACTCTGATGATTGCCTTGGTGAAACATACATCGAAAAACTTACCCAGCTACTTATTGATAACCCTGGCGCAGGTTACGCCCATGCTTCGGTACAGGAATTTGATCAGTATGGTAATAATTTAAAATTAAGGCAATTAGCCCGTAAGTCGGGCTTTCAAAGCAGCACCGATGCATTAAAGGCTTCAATAAAAGGCTTTCGTGTTGCGGCTAATATATTGATATTTAGAAAAGAAGCTCTTGTGGCTGCAAATTACATAGCATCAAATGCCAATTTTGCCGAAGATTATTACTTGGTTTGTTCAATTGCAGCTGCCGGTTTTGGTAATGCTTATTTAAATGAAGTATTAGCTTATTACAGGGTTTGGGTTGATACAGGTAAGGTTAGGCAACGAAGAAAATTGGATGAAATAGTAGGTTATAACAAACTCTTTACCGAGGTTTTAAAGCCTGCTTATGAGAAGCTGGGATGGGATACATCGATATTAAACAATAAGAAAACTGATTTTGCTTGCAGGCATGCCGACTGTTTAGCATGGGGCGTATATACAGCTGATGAAAAAGAGGTGTTAAAAAAAGCATTATTAAACCTGTCGTCATCAGCCCGGGTTAAAAGCTGCATATGGCTGTATTTAAATGGCTTTGGTGGGATATTAAGTGCATACGGGCAGGCCAAGCTTTCAGCAAAAACAAAATTAAAGGCGATAATCAATAAACGCAAAAAATCAAGTTAAACTAAGTGTTGAATTATTAATCATATTTTATAGATTTATAATCAGCTGTAAACGGGTGAAAGGTATACTTGCCCCGGAAATTATACAAATTTAATGAAGCTAATACTTTCGCATCCCACGGCTAACAATAATTCAAGAGCAGTAGCTTATAAACTTTTGCATGAAAACATGCTTTATCAGTTTTACACTTCAATTGCTTCATTTCGCGGTGGGTTGTTAGATAAATTGCAACATATTTCATTCCTGTCAGAAATTCAGCGTCGCAATTTTGAAATAGGACTCAAGCCTCATACCGAATTATGGCCATGGTTAGAGATAGGCCGCTTATTATCACAAAAGGCAGGTTTAAAGCACCTTACACGTAACGAATTTGGATATTTTAGTGTAGATTCAGTTTATAAAAACCTGGATAAAAAGGTTGCATCAAGACTTACGAGAGCTGCAAAAAATGGTGTTAATGGGGTGTATGCATATGAAGATGGCGCATTAGCCACATTTACAAGGGCGAAGCAATTAAACCTGAAATGTATTTATGATTTGCCTATCGCTTATTGGGAAACAAGCAAAAAATTAATGACAGATGAAGCCAGCAGGCTACCAAATTGGGCCGCAACATTAGGCGGCGGCATACTTAATTCTGATGCTAAGCTGGAAAGGAAAAAGCAGGAATTGCAACTTGCGGATATGATTGTTGTACCATCGCAGTTTGTAATGGATTCATTGCCTGCGTGGGCAAAAGATAAAAAGGTAGTGATGGCGCCCTTTGGTACACCCGCAATAAACACATTGGCCGGTTCTGAAAAAAAAGAAAGTAAAGGCGGCCGCTTGCGCGTTTTGTTTGCAGGCTCTATGAGTCAGCGAAAGGGGCTTGGCGATTTATTTTCGGCTGTTAAATTGTTAAACTCTCCAGATATTGAATTAATAGTTATGGGAGAGCTACAAGCTCCTATTGAATTTTATAGAAAAGAGTTTAATGATTTTACTTATGAACCAGTTAGGCCCAATTATAAGGTTTTAGAATTAATGCAAACCTGTGATGTTTTTTGCCTTCCATCAATAGTTGAAGGCCGGGCTTTGGTTATGCAGGAAGCAATGAGCCAGGGCCTGCCGTTAATTATAACACCTAATACTGGCGGCGAAGATTTAGTTATTGAGGGCGAAACGGGTTTTATAGTACCGATAAGATCACCTGAAGCGATTGCAGAAAAATTGGAATGGTTTATAAAAAATCGTTCACGAATACCAGAAATGAGTAATATGGTTAAATTGCACGCGCAAAAATATACCTGGGAAAACTATGGCGATAGGATTGTGGAAGCTATAAATGAATTAATTTAATCCCTATTATCAGAATGGAAATTGCAAATATTTCAAATGTACAAGGGGGTAATGTTAGTGCCTTGTTTACGTCACGTAGAAAAATACGACAACCCGATCCGTATCACGCACTAAAAACAGGTATTTGGGTGTATTTTATTTTACTTGTTTTTGAAGGGGCATTACGTAAATGGGTAGTACCAAGCCTTGCATCACCATTATTAATCATTCGCGACCCTATTGCTTTATGGCTTATTGTTGTTTCATGGAAAAGAGGGATACTAATATTTAATAAGTACATATATATAACTTGCTTTATAGGTATCATTTCCTTATTTACTGCCATTCTTTTTGGACATGGCAATTTATTGGTTGCCCTATATGGTATAAGAACTTTGGTACTTCACTTTGTGCTTATTTTTGTTATTGGCGCTGTTTTCGATAGGGATGACGTGTTAAAAATGGGAAAATTTATTTTATGGGTGTCCCTACCTATGACTATTTTGCTTATCCTGCAGTTTTATAGCCCACAATCTGCCTGGGTTAACCGCGGTATAGGTGGCGATTCAACAGGTGGGGGCTTTGAAGGGGCATTAGGTTTTTTTAGGCCACCCGGTACTTTTTCATTTACCAATGGAGTATCACTTTTTTACAGCCTGTTAGCTTGCTTTGTTTTTTATTTTTGGCTGGATACTTCAAAGTACATAAACAGGGTTCTTTTGATTTGCGCATCAGGCGCATTGTTAATGTCTATTCCCCTTTCAATCAGTCGTACTTTAGTGTTTTCAATAGCGGTAATATTCCTTTTTTTGATTATGGCACTTTTAAAACAACGCGATTCTATAAAACAAGTATTTATTATAGTTATCGTGTTGATTGGAATGGCAGCAGTCTTAAGCCAATTATCTATATTTAAAACTGCAACGGGGGCACTTACACAACGTTTTACTAATGCCAACGATGCGGAAGGTGGGTTAAAAGGCACTTTAGGAGACAGGTATCTCGGTGGCCTTTTGGGGGCTATTGTAAATTCCGACCAGCTACCTTTTTTTGGTTATGGAATTGGCGTGGGTACCAATGTTGGCAGTACTTTACTTACGGGTAAAAATCAATTTCTTGTTTCAGAGGGCGAGTGGGGAAGGCTGGTTGGAGAGTTAGGTATTTTAATGGGCCTTATAATTATTATTACCCGGCTATATATCACATTGAAACTTTTTATAGCTGGCTTTAAATTCCTATCAGTTGATTTTTTAGCGTGGCTATTGGTTGGTTATTGCGTTATTACTTTACCCCAGGCCCAATGGGCACAACCAACAGCTTTAGGTTTTAGCGTACTGGTTGCAGGGATAACAATATCAGCAATGCGCATTCCTAAAAATGCTGCAACTGTTGTTATTGCCCCTAATAACACTATATCTGCAGAAATTGAATGATGAAAATAGTATTGTTTTCACATCCCGCTTTTTTAGGCCAGCAAAGCATGCCTCGCTTTACAAATATGCTTTTTGATAATTTGAGCGCAAGAGGTTACCAGGTTGAAATTTATTCGCCTAAAGGATATTTCTCTAAATTACGCTTTGGTGCTGCATTAAAAAAATGGTTAGGGTATATTGATCAATTTGCCATTTTCCCTTTTATAGTAAAAAGGCTGATAAAGGAAAACACCGATGCCGTTTATGTTTTTACAGATCATGCTTTAGGAATGTGGGTGCCAATGGTTAAGGATTTACCCAATTTAATAATCTGCCATGATTTTTTAGCGCAACGTTCGGCAGAAGGTGAAATACCACAAAACCCAACAGGGCGGTCGGGTATTGTTTATCAACGCCTTATCCGCAAAGGGTATACAAGGGCTGATAATTTTGTATCGGTTTCGCAAAAAACACAGCAAGACCTTCATCGTTTTCTTGATCGGAAGCCTGCTTTATCCAAAGTTATTTATAATGGTTTAAATAAAAAATTTGAACCAATTGCCAGTAATACAGCTCGTGAAATAATAGGTAATAAAATAGGGTTAAACTTATCTAATGGATATATTTTACACGTTGGCGGCAACCAATGGTATAAAAATAGGGTAGGTGTTGTAAAGATTTATAATGCATGGCGTGCTAAATATAACAACCTGTTACCTTTATTGCTTATTGGTGTAACACCTTCAGCTGCATTAAAACAGGAAATTTCGAAGTCAGCCTACAGCGATAATATTTATGTATTAGACAAAATTTCTGATGATTATATCAGCGCGGCTTATTCTGGGGCAATAACACTTTTGTACCCTTCATTAGCCGAAGGATTTGGTTGGCCAATAGCCGAAGCAATGCAAGCCGGCTGCCCGGTTATTACCACTAATGAGGCGCCAATGACTGAAGTTGGAGGAAATGCAGCCAAGTATATACCAGTAATGCCAAATAATAAAGAGGATTTGAATATTTGGTTAATTAATGCTGCTCAACAATTAAACCAAATAATTCAATTGGATAGTTTAAAGCGTAACCAATTGATAAATAATGGTTTTGTTAATGCACAGCGCTTTAATACCATAAGTGCTATTGATAAACTAGAGGATGTTATTAAAGCGGTGTACCAGTTAAAAAAGCATTAAATGTTAATATAATAGCATTAAATTAGGAAATTTTTAACAACTATATTATCTTTATCCATGCGTATACTTCATGTTATAGCAAGTATGGATCCCAAATACGGAGGGCCTGCACAAGGTATCCGTAATCTTGATTTGGGTAAAAATGATATCGAGATTATTAGGGAAGTAGTTTGTTTTGATGACACTAACTCACCGTACTTAACATCTGATACTTTTAAAGTGCATGCCTTGGGCAAAGGTAAAGGCGTATGGAATTATTCACCTCACCTAATTCCATGGTTATATAAAAACATTGAAAAATTTGATGTTGTTATTATAAATGGATTGTGGCAATATTATAGTTATGCTACCTGGAAAGCAATAACAGACATCAAAAGAAAATTTCCGGATAACAGAATGCCGAGGTTTTTGGTTATGCCACACGGTATGCTCGATCCTTATTTTCAACGCGCCAGTAACAGAAAAGTTAAAGCACTGCGGAATTGGCTTTACTGGAAAGCAATAGAAAAAAATGTAGTAAATGATTGTGACGGACTTTTATTTACCTGCCAAACAGAGTTACTATTAGCGAGAGAAACATTTAAGCCTTATAAACCAAAAAAGGAATATGATGTAGGTTACGGCATTGGTGCACCGCCCGAATATCGCGAGGACATGTCTATAGCATTTAATAAATTATGTCCTGATTTAAATGGTGCGCCGTATTTATTGTTTCTGAGCAGGATACATACTAAAAAAGGCTTAAATCTTTTGATAGATGCTTATCTGAATTTATACGAATCAGGCAGCCATAACCAGGCCGATATTCCTAAACTTGTAATTGCAGGTCCTGGGCTTGATACCAATTATGGTAAATGGCTGCAAAATAAAATTCCGGTTGATTCAAAAGCCAAACAAAGTATTTTTTTTACCGGCATGTTAACTGATGATTCTAAATGGGGGGCGTTTTATGGTTGCGAAGCATTTGTTTTACCAAGCCACCAGGAAAATTTTGGTATAGCGGTTGTTGAAGCGCTTGCCTGCAAAAAACCTGTATTGATCTCAAACCAAGTGAATATCTGGCGTGAAATAATGAATGAAGATGCAGGCTTTGTTGAAAATGATGATAAACAAGGTGTACAAAAATTATTAAAAAAATGGTTAGACACACCATCATCAAAAAAAATACAAATGGGGCATAATGCAATAGCTACGTACTGGAAATATTTTGAGATCAATAAAATCGTTCAAAATTATGCTGATGCTTTTATGGATGGTGTGATCTTAGAGCCATTAGCTATTTAATATTGATTGTTTAAATATAAATAAACATATTTGGCGCTTATGCCAAATTCTAGTTATATATCAAAGGTTAAGCTAAATGAGTTTGACCCCTCAAAGGGCTTAAACAGGGGAGTAAGCAAGTTTAAAGAGGCACTTTGGTATTTTTTTAAAGTCTTATTTTTTCTTACACCTATACCATATCCGCAAAAGTTTAAGGTTTTTTTGTTGAGGCTGTTTGGGGCTAAAATAGGTAAGGGGCTTGTTATTAAACCACGGGTAAACATCCATATGCCCTGGAAACTTGAACTTGGAGACCATGTATGGCTGGGTGAGGAAGTGTTCATACTAAACTTTGAATTGATTAAAATCGGAAGTAACGTTTGTATATCTCAAAGGGCTTTTTTATGCGGAGGTAACCATAATTATCGCGACCCCACTTTTAGTTATCGCAATGGCCCGATAACTGTTGAAGATGGCGCCTGGATTGGTGCCGGTTGTTTTGTAGGCCCTTATGTTACGGTTGGTGCCGATACCGTTGTTAGTGCTTCATCGGTAGTTACAACCCGGTTAAAGCCCAATAGCGTTTACCGGGGAAATCCTTTAACGTTTGTTAAAAGCAGATGGGATTAACTTGCATTAATTTATCATTTAAAAATGAGGTTAAATAGCATATAAATCGAGTAAAAACGCTTGTTTTTTAACGGAAAGTTAGCTGTTTTGATAACTAAATTTGACTTTATCAACCTCAAAATGGCGTTAACAAGCTAAATAATGCCGGTTTTATACAGTAAATATTACCGAAAATTACGTTTTTAATGCTTAATAGCTGCTTATTTTATTCACCTTTAGTAATTAAATTTAACCTGTTGTAATACATGAACTATATCTGTTTGGTTGAAGATGAGCAAAAGGTTGCAGGCTTTATTTGTAAAGGTTTAGAAGAAAATCTTTACAAAGTTAAAACAGCAAAAGATGGCACCGAAGCAGAGGCGTTTATTAAAACTGAGAAATTTGATCTGCTTATCCTGGATATTATGCTGCCTGATATTAATGGCATCGATCTATGTCGCAAAATAAGGATAACAGATCAACATACACCTATACTTATGCTTAGCGCGCTCGACCAGGTGCAGAACAAAGTTTCTGGCTTAAAAGCCGGGGCCGATGATTACCTGGTTAAGCCATTCCATTTTGGCGAACTGCTGGCACGTATTGAAGCCCTGCTCAGGCGTAAACATATTCCTACTACAGAAACACACATCCTCGAATTTGATGATCTTAAACTGGATACCTGGAGTAATACTGCCGAACGGGCCGGTCACCAAATTGTGCTTACAGCTAAGGAATACGCCTTACTGGAGCTATTTATGCGCAATCCCAATAAATTGCTATCACGTGAGTATATAGCCGAACAGGTTTGGGGGATAGATTTTGATACCGGTACCAACTTTATTGATGTGTACATGAACTATCTGCGTAAAAAAATAGAGAAAGATTTTAAAAGAAAACTAATACACACCGTTATTGGCATGGGATACATCATGCGTGCCGAAAGATAAATTATGAAGATAAAAAACCGGCTATCGTTATACTTTAGCGCTATCAGTACTTTGGTGCTGCTGATAGTAGAGGTTATTATCTGCATTACTTTCAACTCCATAACTAAATCCGATTTTTATAGCCAGTTAATGGATAGGGCCACAGTAGCGGCCCAGGTTTATTTAGAGGCCGATGAGATCTCGGCCGATTCATTGAGCCACGTAAGAGAACGTTACCTTAAACGCTTACCCAATGAGGTAGTGCGGTTTTATGATGATAAAAATGCTGCCTCATTTATCAAAGATAAAGACCAGTATTGGACAGATGCCATAATAGACCAGGTGAGAAAAGCCCGTCAGTTAGAATTTACCGATAATAAGAGGCAGGCAGTTGGTATTTATTATAATGATAACCAGGGTAATTTCGTGATCCTCGTTTCGGCAATTGATGAACAAGGTGATAAGCGATCAAAAGACTTGATTAAAAGTATGGCAGCCTTGCTGGTTTGCGCCATGGCGGCGCTGTTTGTTACCAGCCGGTGGTTTGCCGAAAAAAGCCTGGAGCCGATTGATAAGCTAATTGAGCAGATAGATAAAGTAAGCGCTGGTAATTTAAGTATGCGGGTAGACGAAGGCGATGGCCGGGATGAAATCAGTGCACTTGCGGCCAATTTTAATAAGCTCCTGGGTAACCTGGAGAATGCATTTGAGTTGCAGCAATCCTTTGTGGTGAATGCTTCGCACGAATTACGGACACCAATAACCAGTATTATTGGCGAGATTGAGATCTCACTAAATAAGTTAAGGTCAGTAGAAGAGTATCAACTGGTATTGCGTTCCATTCTTGCTGATGCCGAACGTTTAAATACCACCACTACAAGCTTGCTTGAGTTGGCACAGGTTGATATGAATTTTACCCAGCTATCAACCTATCCGGTTGCTATGGATGACCTCGTTTGGGAGATTAACGAATACTGGATTTTAAAAGCTGGTAAGGGGATGCTGGTGGTAAACATCCTGCATTTACCTGATGATGCCGAAAGTTTGCAAATTATGGCCAACAAGCCATTGTTAACGGTCGCTCTCAATAACATTATTGCTAACGCGTTTAAATTTTCGGCCAACAAAAAAGTGAATTGCGATTTGTATGTTGATGATTATGCTATCAAAATAACCGTTACCGATGCGGGGATAGGAATCCCTTCGGAAGAACAAGCAAAAGTTTTTGAATCATTTTACCGCGGCACTAATGGCAAATATTTTCATGGCACCGGCATTGGCCTGTATGTAACCAGTAAAATTATTGGCTTGTTTAATGGTACAATCACTGTAGATTCAGCAATAGGAATCGGTACAAGCATTATCATTTCTTTCGTTCGCTAATTTGATCCCTTACCAAACTTAAACTTAGCATCCATCTGCAAATCAATCACTAAGCAAACCTTATTCGGCTAATTGCAATTGCTTTATAAAACATCTTATAAATTATAAAAACATTTTTACCTGTTTTGTGATTTTTAGGTGTATGGATCAAAAAGTATACCCGGGTAAACCTTATCCCCTGGGCGCAACATTAGATAAAGATGGCGTTAATTTTGCACTTTATGCTGATAATGCCACAGGCGTTGAATTATGCCTGTTTGAAAATAAGGACGACAAAGCCGAATCGCGAAAAATAAAACTTACTGAAAAAACGCACCAAATATGGCATGCCTGTGTACCGGGACTAAAGCCGGGCCAACTTTATGGCTACCGCGTATCAGGACCGTATGAGCCACAAAATGGGCATCGTTTCAACTCAAATAAATTGCTGTTGGATCCCTATGCAAAGGCAATAGCCGGTGTTATTGAGTGGGATGATTCGCTATATAGTTATCAGATTGGCAGTGATGATGAAGATCTGAGTTTCAGCGAATCGGATAGCGCGCCATTTATCCCAAAATCGGTAGTTATCGATCCATCATTTGATTGGGGCAATGATGAAAAACCAGGCACACCATATCATCAGTCTACCATTTACGAAGCACATGTTAAAGGCTTCACCAAAACTTGTCCTAAAATCCCGGAAAAAATAAGAGGTACTTATGCCGCTATTGGTCACCCCGAAACAATTAAATACCTTAAAGAATTGGGCATAACCGCTATCGAGCTGATGCCGGTACACCAATTTATAAATGACCGTGGATTAACCGAAAAAGGTTTAACCAATTACTGGGGATATAATACCATTGGCTTCTTCGCGCCTGATGTTCGTTACTCCGGCAGTGGCGTAATAGGCGGGCAGGTAACGGAGTTTAAACAAATGGTAAAGGAACTACATAAGGCAGGTATCGAAGTGATACTTGATGTAGTGTATAATCACACTGGCGAAGGTAACCAATTAGGTCCCTCGTTATCTTTTAAAGGGATTGATAACGCGTCGTATTATCGTTTATCCGAAGAAGATAAGCGCTATTATGTGGATTATACCGGCACGGGAAATACACTAAACGCCATGTTGCCTAATGTGCTGCGATATATAATGGATAGCCTGCGTTATTGGATACTCGAGATGCATGTTGATGGGTTCCGCTTTGATTTGGCAGCTACATTAGCACGGGAGCTACATGAGGTTAATCGCTTAAGCGCGTTTTTTGATATCATTCATCAGGATCCGATCATCTCACAGGTGAAACTAATTGCCGAGCCTTGGGATGTTGGCGAGGATGGTTACCAGGTAGGTAAATTTCCACCGGGATGGGCAGAGTGGAACGGCAAGTTCCGCGATTGTATGCGCGATTACTGGCGCGGTGCCGATAGTATGCTTGGCGAATTTGCCCAGCGCTTAACCGGAAGCCCCGATCTGTATCAGGATGATAACCGCAAGCCTACAGCCAGTATTAACCTGATAACCGCGCATGATGGCTTTACCATGCGCGATCTGGTATCCTACAACGATAAGCATAACGATGCTAATGGCGAGGATAATAAGGATGGTGAAAGCAATAACCGATCATGGAACTGCGGTGCCGAAGGTGATACCGATGATGAAAATATTTTAAAATTGCGCAGTCAGCAACAACGTAACCTGTTAACTACCTTGTTTTTATCGCAAGGCGTGCCCATGTTGGTTGCGGGCGACGAGTTTGGCCGCACGCAAAATGGCAATAACAACGCTTATTGCCAGGATAATGAAATTTCATGGCTGGATTGGGATAACGCTGATGAAGACTTGCTATCATTCACACAGAAACTGATCGCTTTACGCAAAGATCACCCGGCATTCCGCAGGCGCAAATGGTTCCAGGGGCAGCCGATAAAAGGCAAGGGTTTAGAGGACATTGCCTGGTTTTTACCAGAAGGAACCGAAATGAGCGACGATAACTGGAACCATGATTTCGCGAAATCATTAGGTGTATTCCTTAATGGTAAGGGTTTGCATTATGTTGATCCGCAGGGCGAACCGATTTATGATGATAATTTCTACATGATCTTCAATGCGCATGATCAACCGCTGGATTATCATCTGCCAGAAAAGATATTGAATAAACCGTGGACTAAAATACTGGATACCAGCAACGATCAGGTTGAAGAAAATTTGATAAAGGAAAACGAGGTTATTAAAGTAAATGGCCGTTCGATCGTATTACTGCAACAGGCAAAAGAATGATAAAGAGCAGGAACCCCGGTGTTATTTTCGATACGCAAGGAATTGCTACTGTAACTGTTTGGGCACCTAATGCCCAAACAGTTGCTTTATACATCACCGGCAGAAAAACTTATTTGCCGATGGAAAAAGCAGAACCGGGTTATTGGGAACTGCTAACCGGCCAAATAAAACCAGGCGATACCTATCATTATTTTTTAAATGGCGATAAAGAATTACCCGATCCTGCTTCCTTATCCCAGCCTGATGGGGTGCATGGCGCATCTGAAGCCATTGATCTGCATGATTTTAACTGGACTGATGATTCGTGGGGGAATTTGCCTCAGGAAGATTATATTATTTATGAACTGCATACCGGTACTTTCTCGCCGCAAGGCAATTTTGGAGGTATAAAGGCTAAACTTGATTATCTCAAAGATCTAGGTATAACAGCTATCGAAATTATGCCGGTAGCGCAGTTTTCCGGTGAACGAAATTGGGGCTATGATGGTGTTTTTCCTTACGCGGTGCAAAGCTCGTATGGTGGCGCTAAGGGGTTAATGCAATTAGTAAATGCCTGCCACCAAAAAGGTATCGCGGTGGTGTTGGATGTGGTTTATAATCATATCGGGCCAGAGGGTAATTACTTGGGTGAGTACGGTAAATACTTCACTTCAAAATACAATACGCCGTGGGGCGATGCCATTAATTTTGACGATGAGTGGTGTGATGCGGTGCGCAATTACTACGTGCAAAACGCATTAATGTGGTTCCGCGATTTTCATATTGACGCTTTACGATTGGATGCGGTACATGCCATTAAGGACTTTAGTACCAGGCACATATTGCAGCAAATTAAAGAGAATGTTAATGAGTTATCGATAAACACAGGCAAACCATACTGCCTGATGGTAGAGTTAGATCTGAATGATCCGAAATTTATTGATCCAATCAAAAAGTGTGGTTATGGCATGGATGCGCAATGGATAGATGAGTTTCATCATGCTTTACGGGTAACCGCAGGTGGTGAAAGAGATGGCTATTATGCCGATTTTAACGGCATTGCCGATCTGGCAAAATCATACTGTGATGCTTACGTATATAACGGTATTTATTCGCCGCACCGATTGAAAACTTTTGGTGCTAAAGCGCAGGATAATCCCGGCAAACAATTTATCGCATTCTCCCAAAATCACGATCAAGTGGGCAATCGCATGCTTGGCGAGCGCAGCAGCCAGCTTTTTAGCTTCGAGATGCAAAAGCTGATGGCCGGTGCTGTGTTAGTTAGTCCCTATTTACCGTTGCTTTTTATGGGCGAGGAGTGGAGTGCGCAAACGCCTTTTCAGTTTTTTGTAAGTCATAGCGACCCGGAACTGATTGAGGCCGTACGCAAAGGTCGTAAAGCGGAATTCGCAGCTTTTCATGCCGAAGGCGAAGCCCCTGATCCGCAAGCTGAAGAAACGTTTAACCGATCCAAACTAAACTGGGATGAATTGAATAACGATGACAGCCGAAAGTTGCTGGATTATTACAAAGCGCTCATTGCCTTACGCAAACAGCTCCCTGCCTTAAGTAAACCTGATAGGGAAAATCTCTCAGTTACAGTAATGGAAAGCCAACAAATATTGGCATTAGAACGAAAATACGAAGACCAAAAAGTTTGCTGCATCATGAATTTTTCTGCGGAAGAGCAGCAGATCAACATAGATGATAAAGCTGATTGGAAAGAGATATTCAACTCAGCCGATAAACGCTGGAACGGGCCGGGCATATCAGAAACAGGTATCCAGCCACAATCCATAATTATTTATAACCATGTATAACCCGGTCATTACCTATCGTATCCAATTTCATAAAGGCTTTAACTTTAATGATTTTGAGCATATTATACCATATTTGGAGCAATTGGGTGTGGGTACAATTTATGCCTCGCCAATATTTCAATCAACACCCGGCAGTATGCATGGGTATGATACGGTAAACCCGCTTCGCATCAATTCGGAGATAGGTACTATTGCGCAATTAAGATCGATCAGCAAAAAGTTGAAAGAAAAAAATATTGGCTGGATACAGGATATCGTGCCCAATCACATGGCTTTCCATTCGGATAACGAGTGGCTGATGGATTTGCTAAAGAATGGCAAAGATTCTGACTATAAAGCCTTCTTCGATCAAAGCCTGAGTAGCGATTTATACAAAAACGCGATCATGGTTCCATTTTTAGGTGAAACACTGGATGACGCTATAAATGCTGGTACAATTCAGATAGCTAAAATAGAGGATAGCCTATATATAACCTATGCCGATCAACATTGGCCATTAAATATTCCTATTGACGGGGACGAAATTGCGGAAATCAACCAAGATAAAACCAAACTCCTGAAAATTGCCTCCGGGCAATATTACCGCTTGTGTAGCTGGAAGGAAACGGATACAAGGATCAATTTTCGCAGGTTTTTTACGGTGAACAGCCTCATTTGCCTCAATATGCAAAATGAGGAAGTTTTTAAAACTTTTCATGGCTTAATACTAAAACTTTTGCGCGAAGGTATTTTTAATGGATTGAGGGTGGATCATGTGGATGGGTTATATGATCCGTCAAACTATCTCAAAAGCCTGCGTAAGCTGGCTGGCGATGATACCTATATTGTTGTTGAAAAAATCCTCGCCAAAAACGAACAACTGCAGCAATGGCCGATACAAGGTACTACCGGTTATGAGTTTTTGGCCCAGGTAAACAACCTGCTTACCAACCGTAAAAGCGAAAAACAATTTAGTAAGTTTTATAACGAGTTAACCGGCAAACATCAATCCATTAAACAACAGGTACTGGATAAAAAGGCTTACATCCTCAATCACCATATGCAAGGTGAACTGGATAATTTGACTAACCTTTTTATTCATATTCATAAGTCGCATTTAGATAAAGAAAAACTAAAGCAAGCAATTGCTTTGTTGCTCATTCATTGGCCGGTATATCGCTATTATGGTAACGAATTTCCGTTAAAAGGTGATGAAGCTGATAATGTTCGAAAGGTCTTTTCTGATATCCGGTACGATCATAAAGATTTAATGCCCGTGTTTGATGTGCTGGAGCATGCTATCCTCGACACAAATAAAAAATACCTGGAATTTTACATGCGCTGCATGCAGTTTACAGGCCCGCTAATGGCAAAAGGCGTTGAGGATACGCTAATGTATACCTATGAACGTTTCAGCGCGCATAATGAGGTTGGCGATGCGCCGGGAGCCTTTGGAATAACTACTGCTGAATTTCATGAATTGATGCGCGAAAGGCAACAGCAATGGCCTTTCGCGCTGAATGCATCTGCAACACATGATACCAAGCGCGGCGAAGATGTGCGGGCAAGGTTGAATGTACTACCCGATATTGCCGCAGAGTGGTTTAAAACGATAAATGAGTGGCGACAAATGAACCGAAGCCTCAAACAGGTTGGCGCGCCGGATGCTAACGACGAATATTTGATCTATCAAACACTCATCGGTGCATACCCAATGCCCGGGGAATCTGAAGATAACTTCAAAGAGCGCCTGCAACAATATTTAGAGAAAACCATGCGTGAGGCCAAACTCCATTCGGACTGGGGCGAGCCAAATACGCAATATGAACAAGCGGTTGAGAAATTTGTGGTTAAGTTGCTGGATAATAAGCGACCATTTTGGAAAAGCTTCACTAATTTCCAGGCTAAAGTTGCCGATTTGGGTATCGTAAATTCACTGGCACAGGTAATGCTCAAATTTACCTGCCCTGGTGTACCTGATGTTTACCAGGGTTGCGAGCATTGGGATTTTAGTCTGGTTGATCCCGATAACCGCAGACCGGTGGATTATTCTCTACGAGAAAAATTATTAAAAAGTTTATCGAGTACCGATCCGGCTTCATTATGGGAAAACCGTTTCAACGGACAAGTAAAACTTTGGTTGGTAAACGAATTAATACAGGTACGTAAAATTAACCCCTTGCTTTTTTCTTATGGCAATTACGTCCCCTTACAGGTTGAAGGCAGATATAAACAACACATTTTTGCTTTTGCCCGGAGTTATAAAAGGGAGTGGTTTATAAGCATTCTGCCGTTAGGAATTGCCGCCTTGTGCGAATCACAAAGCCAACAAATTAACGGCATTGATTGGGCGGATACTACGGTAATTTTACCTGCCGATGCACCAACCCAGTTCCAAAACATCCTGCAAAAAACAAGTGGCGAGTTTAAAAGGCCAATTGAAATAAAATCGGTATTTGAAAAAATGCCAATAGCATTTATCAAATTACAACACCCTGAAAATAATAGAGGAGCAGGTATCCTGATGCATATTACTTCGCTGCCATCACCTTTCGATATTGGCGATTTTGGGCCTGAGGCGATAGCATTTGCTGATATGCTGCATCGTTGCGATCAAAAATACTGGCAGTTATTACCACTAAGTCCGGTTGAGGCGCAAAATCAATATTCGCCCTACAGCTCGTTTTCGGCAATGGCGGGGAATGTGTTGTTGATTAGTCCTGAACTATTGGTAAATGATGGTTTATTGGTTGAAGAGGATATCGAAAAGCGTAAATCAACCGGGATTAATAAAGTAAACTACAAGCATGCTGCTAAAATAAAGCAGCAGTTATTCACTATCGTGTGGAATAATTTCCAATCAGATCATGATAGCTTCTTGCAGCCATTGTTCACCGGTTTTTGCCAAAATGAATCGGCATGGCTTGATGATTTTTCGTTATATGTAGTTATCAAACTAAAGCATAATAACCAGCCCTGGTATAAATGGCCGGATGAATTAAAACATAAAGACAAAAAAGCATTGGCTGATTTTATTAACGATAACCAGGATGCTATCGACAGAGAAAAGTTTCTCCAGTTCTTATTCAGCAGGCAATGGCAGCAATTGAAAGGTTATTGCAATAAATTGGATATTAAGCTTTTTGGCGACCTGCCATTTTATGTAAGTTATGATTCGGTTGATGTATGGTCGCATCCTGAAATTTTCAATTTAGATGATGAAGGCAACATGCAATATGTAGCCGGTGTACCACCAGATTATTTTTCAAAAGATGGCCAATTATGGGGAATGCCGGTTTTTCGGTGGGATAATTTAAAAGAGCAGCGCTACAGTTGGTGGATACAACGTTTTAAAAAGAACTTGGAATTGTTTGATCTGCTGCGGCTCGATCACTTTAGGGCATTTTCGTCCTATTGGTCGGTACCCGCAAATGAGAAGACCGCTAAAAATGGTACCTGGGAGCAAGGGCCGGGTGCAGATCTATTCAATACCTTGAAAAAAGAACTAGGTGAATTGCCTTTTGTGGCCGAGGACTTGGGTGATATAGATGATTCGGTTTATCATCTCCGTGATGAATTTGGCTGGCCGGGCATGCGTGTTCTGCAATTTGCTTTCGGTGCTCAACTGCCGTATTCGCCGCATATCCCGCAAAATTATACGAAAAATAGTGTTGCGTATACCGGAACACATGATAATAACACCACCAAAGGTTGGTTTATGCATGAAGCTGACGAAGATGCTGGAAATCAAATTAAAGCTTATACCGGTGTTAAAGCAAAGCCTAAAAATATCCACAAGGTATTTATCCGTTCGGTAATGGCTTCGGCGGCTAAAATTGTAATTATTCCGATGCAGGATGTGTTAGGCTTGGATGAAACAACCCGCATTAATGTGCCCGGTTTAAGTAAAGGTAACTGGCTATGGCGTTATGAACGTGATCATCAACAAACTAAGGCAGAAAAACAACTTAAAAAGTGGACCTGGTTTTATAACAGGCAATAAGGGCTTAACATAAAATTGTGATTTTAATAAAATAAAAATATTCTCAAAAGTTGTTTTTTGT
>Ga0302303_10000381_pt1 | contig 38284 bp, 42 predicted proteins | sample III_Palsa_E2_1_FD_194542 | JGI IMG/M metagenome (GOLD analysis project Ga0302303, IMG submission 194542) | Peat permafrost microbial communities from Stordalen Mire near Abisko, Sweden - III_Palsa_E2_1 | ecosystem: Environmental > Terrestrial > Soil > Palsa > Peat permafrost | place: Sweden...
GTTGAAAGTTTCATGGGTTAAAGATACAAAGGAACCGCTTATGGAACCGCTTGTCACCGCCATTCCAGTTTAACAAAAGCTTAACCCGTAACAAGCAACATGACTTATCCCGCTTCGCGCTTGGATTCGCAGGTTTAAAAACTTTTTTTACCCCCTTGGGTAAAACCGCCGCCGAAAGCCTTCCGCTGCGCCATTTTCTGCGCTTACCGTGAGTGTAGATTAGCTTGACACCAGCTTCGTTTGACATTAGCTTTACCTCATCAAAGTAATTTAATTGATTAAACTTTTTAAATAACACGCCATGACACCCAATCATTTTTTCAGGAGGACACTCCTGGTTGCCGCTTGCCTGCTGACACTCTCTGCAGGAGCATTTGCAGAAAATCATTTCACCATCAGCGATAAATTGCTGGAAGTTTTCAGAAGGACGTTCCCCGATGCCATGCAGGTGAAATGGATAGAACAACCCGACAGCTATTTGGTCACCTTCAAACAGAATGATATTCTGACCAAGGTGAATTACGACAAGGATGGTAACTTCGTTAGCTCCATTCGATATTATTCCGAAAAAAACCTGCCGGTGACGGTGATCTGCCGTCTGGAGAAGGAGTATGCCGGGAAGTCGGTGTTCGGGGTGACCGAGGTGTCAACCGAAAATGGCACCGAATATTTTATCAAACTACAGGACGAAAAGAACTGGTATACCGTTCATTCGGATGCCTCAGGCAACCTGGAAAAGATTGAAAAATTCAGGAAGGCATAAAAGCCCGTCTCCCTCAGCAATGCCTGTTTATTTCAGGCAGGCAGCTGCTACCAGGTAACGCCAATCGAAATTTTCAGCCGCGTGGGCTTCCATCGGCTGAATTTTTTTTTGCAGGACGGCCGGGTCCAGGACACCTGTTTTCACCAGACTGCGCCGGGCTTCCTGAACATATTCCTGCAGGGTCCGGTCCTGCATCCAGGTTTGTTGAGGCGGTTCATAACCTATCTTGTCGCGGCGCCAGGCAATGCCGGTGGGCAGAATTGGCTCTGCGGTTTTTCGTAGTAACCACTTCGTCCATCCTGACCGGATCTTGAAATGTGCGGGAAGGGAGAACAGGAACTCCGCCAGCCGGTGATCGAGAAAAGGCAGCCTTACTTCGACGCCATGCGCCATACTATTTCGATCGGCATAGCGTAGCAATTCTTCCATTCCATTCATCAGGGCATTATAGTACAGGATGCTGTTAAGACTGCCGCCAGGCGGAATATCATAGTAAGAAGTGCCGGACTGCCGGACAAAATCCCTTGAGAGGTCCTTGTTGCCCAGTTGCAGGGCCGCCCGTCTTTTTTTCTGGTAACGTCCTGCATAGGCGGGCAGCAGGGCCGCCAGCCTGTTCTTCCAGCCCCAGACGTCCGGCGTGTCGAAATCTTTGGCCGCTGCCAGTTCGAGGGCCAGGTTTTTTTTATCGTTCCGGTAGAGTTCACGCCAATACCAGGGATAGTATTTGGGATAGCCGGCCAGCAGCTCGTCGGCGCCCTGTCCGTCCAGCAATACCTTGACATGCCGGCTGGCAGCCAGCCCGAATACACTGAATTGGGCGTAGATGCTGGAAGATTGAAAAGGTTCCTCCTGGTGGGCAATCAATTTTTCAAAATCCCGGATGAGGTCTGCGGGGCCAGGGGTCGTTTGGTAATTCTCCAATAAAAAATGACGGGTGACCAGGGAAATATATTCGGATTCGTCTTTTGCAAAGCCGGGAAACACAGCCGAAAAGGTAGGCAGCTTTTGTGGCGGGTCAGGTTGCCCGAGGATGCAGGCTACAATCGTCGAACTGTCCAATCCCCCGCTGAGGCTTGTTCCGACGCTGACGTCGCTGCGGAGACGTTTGTTGACCGAATCGGATAGCAGCGCGGCGAATGTTTCCATTACAGCCTGTTCGCTCCTGCCTGAGAGGACGCGCCAGGGCGCGGCGCCTTCCTCCGGGTAAGGGTCCCAGTATTTGCTGATCTGTGATTGCTGTGAGGGCGCATGATAGAGAAGGAAGGACCGGGCGGGCAACTTATTAATATGGCGGAAAAAGGTCTCCGACCCGTCGGCGGGGTTCTGTGTGTAACCGAGCGTGATAAAGTTGAAGAGCATAGCCGGGTTGCTGTCTTTTATTATTCCGGCAGCCCAGAGCGCTTTCATTTCGCTGGCAAAGAGGAATTGATGGCCATCCTGGTAGAGGAACAGTGGTTTCTCCCCGAAACGGTCCCTGGCGAGGAACAGTGTCTTTTCCTGCTCATCCCAGAGGGCGAAGGCGAACATGCCATCGAGATGCTGCAGACAGCTCGTCCCGTAAAGGTCATAAGCGGCCATGATCACTTCGGTGTCGGTCCGGGAAGAAAAGGAATAACCTTTCAACTGCAGCAGGCTGCGCAACTCGCGGTAGTTGTAAATCTCGCCATTGTGGATCAGGGTATAGCGGTCGAGATAGTGCATCGGCTGTGCGCCGGCGGGGCTGAGATCGATGATAGACAGCCGGCGGCTACCCAGGCCGGCCAGTCCTGATGGGCTGATCCAACGCCCTTGTCCGTCAGGACCGCGGTGAGCGATGGCATCCGTCATTCTTTTTAGTCGCTGTTCTGTTATGTGGGCCGGGTCGGCTGAGAGGATACCTGCTATACCGCACATGTAGTTGGGTTTAATCTTACCATCCGATAGGCAGCTGTACCAGCACATCGTCCCAACTGATGACCATGTTGGTGCCTTTGGTGGTGGTGGTGACTTTCTGGAATGAAATAGAGAAGGCCTCGGTGATATCGGATTTCTTTTCCACAGGCACCGTAGTGCGCAGGACATCTTTGGAAGGGTCATAGGCAAAGGCGCCCCAGGTGTCTGTCTCTTTATTGAAGATCAGCGTCCATTTATCTTCATTGACCAGCGCATACAAGGTATAGCGGCCCTTTTTTACCGTTTTGCCGTCAATTTTAACGTCCTGGAAGAATTCGATCTCCGTCGCTTCATTGGCCCCCAGCCGCCAGACCTGTCCATAGGAGACGAAGTCTCCGAACAGTTTACGCCCTCTCTTTTGGGGACGGCTATAGACCACGCGTGCAACCAGGGGCTCATTGACCTTGTCTTGTATCTTCAGCACCGGGTAGTTGACGGGGTAATAGCTGATGTCCAGCGGAGAACTATCCAGTCCTGCAGGTTGCAACTGTGCTCTTGCCGCTGTCATTCCCACCAGGAGGCCTGCCAAAACAAGGATCTTCTTCATATCACAAAAATATCCAATTTTCAGCGGATCGGCCGGTCTTCCATGGTCCGGACGGCAAAATCCCTCAATGAGGGGAAAAATTCCCGGTAACAGGCTTCCAGATCGGTAAAATGGGCCTCAAAAAGCTCACAGGCCTGCTGGGGCGGCGGCATATAGGCGGCGCGTCGGGCCAGGCCGGCAAAACTGTTGAAAATCCCTTCTTTATACCGGTAATGGTATAACCAGTCCTGGTTACGCATATAGGGGAACATGCGGGCAAAACGTTCGGGGAAAAGCGATTCCCGGGTGGCCAGCTGCCTGTACGTCCGTTGCGCAAATGCTTTCAACGGGATAGCCCCACCCGCTCCCGCAGCCCCCGCCCCAGCAGCCCCCTCCTGCTCCTCCCCAGGCGCCCCCGGCACCACCTCCACTCCCTCCCCCGGAAACGCCACCGGATCATTGGCCAGGAAATGGTCATACACCACATCGGTCAGCGCGCCGGAATAAAGCCCATAAGCGGCTCTGAAGTAAGATTTTGCGTGCCGGGTGACCGGATGGCTGTCGGTGAAAGTGTCGATTGCCCGGTGCAGGGTGATGCCTTTGCGGATGCTGTCGGGATACTCCAGTTGTTTTTTGCCTTTTACAAAATCGCTGATCAGGTTTCCCACCACCACATCCGGAATTCCGAAAGAAAGATATGCATGCGCCAGATAATTCACAGTATCTAATGTAGCCATTCTAACGGTCATTCTTACCGAAAGTTTATTTTAACACTATATAAGATGATTTTAGTCTTTTATTAAGAATTCGCCTCCAAGCCTGACGGGCAAAGAGTTTCAGGGCTTCTGCGCTGCCAGTGACCAGGGCGGCAAAGCCTTCTTGTTCATGATTCGGTAACATATAAGGCCGTTGGTCAATATTAGCTTGCGAGAAAGTGTAACCTAAATACTTTTGCTGCGTCTTAGTAGTTAGATGACAGTTCTTTTATAACACGCGGATGGGGCATAAAAAAAATTTTTTCGACAATATGCAACATGAGATGAATAGCCCGCGTCTCTAATAGTGAAGAAAAAAACAAAACATAACTTATAAAGCAAACAATCATGAAAAAGATTTTCTTATCTCTCGCAGCGGTAGCCCTGATGGGTATCAGCGCCTTCGCCAATGGTAACGATGAAACCATCAGCCAGAAGACATTGGCAGCATTCAAAAGTGATTTCACCAATGCCACCCACACGACATGGGAACAGAAGGATGGCTTTATCAAAGCTACTTTCTCTTTCAACGGCCAGGTGTTGTGCGCCTACTATGACAATGACGGACAATTGAAAGCCGTCGTTCGCAACATCCTTAGCGATAAACTGCCGCTCAACCTGCTCGCATCACTCAAGAAGGATTATGATGAATATTGGATCACCGATCTTTTCGAAATCTCCGCCGATGGCGAGACCACTTATTATGTAACGGTAGAGAACAGTAATAAAAAGATCGTGTTGAAATCAGATGGCGCTTCTTACTGGAATGTTTTCAGCAAAGAGAAAAAGAATTTAGCTGAATAAGCGATCTATATATATCCCGGTTAGTTTTTAGTTGGAAAAGAAATCCGCCTCAAAGCAGAAATGTAGAGGCGGTTTCTTTTTGTCTAATGACTTGGAAAAGGCTCCGCCTTTTCAGGGCTGTCTGAACAGACAGCCTCTTTTTTTTGTACTTTTGCCCCTCATATTCAATCAACACGCAAAAGTCATGAACAAAGGCCCCATCTCTCAGTTCGTAGCGCATCATTACCGGCATTTTAATGCAGCGGCCCTGGTGGATGCTGCCAAAGGATATGAAACGCATTTGACCGAAGGAGGTAAAATGATGATTACCCTCGCCGGTGCCATGAGTACCGCCGAACTGGGGATTTCCCTGGCCGAAATGATCCGGCAGGGAAAGGTGGACATCATCAGCTGTACCGGGGCCAACCTGGAAGAAGATGTCATGAACCTGGTAGCCCATAGCCATTACAAACGGGTGCCGAACTACCGTGACCTCACGCCCCAGGATGAATGGAACCTGCTGGAAAATCATTATAACCGGGTGACCGACACCTGTATCCCTGAAGAAGAAGCCTTCCGTCGCCTGCAGAAGCACCTGGTCAAGGTGTGGAAAGACGCCGAATCTAAAAGTGAGCGTTATTTTCCCCATGAATTCCTCTACAAGGTAATCCTCAGTGGCGACCTCGAACAATATTATGAGATCGAGCCTAAGGACAGCTGGATCATCGCCGCAGCGAAGAAAAACATCCCCATTGTAGTGCCCGGCTGGGAAGACAGCACAACGGGCAACATTTTTGCAAGCTATGTCATCAAGAATGAGCTGAAAGCCAGTACTGTTAAAAGCGGGATCGAGTACATGACCTGGTTGGCCGGCTGGTACCGGGAGAACAGTGGCGGGAAGGGCGTCGGATTTTTCCAGATCGGCGGCGGCATCGCCGGCGACTTCCCTATCTGCGTAGTTCCGATGATGTACCAGGACCTGGAATGGCACGATGTTCCTTTCTGGAGCTATTTTTGCCAGATATCGGATTCTACTACCTCCTACGGATCTTATTCGGGGGCCGTTCCCAACGAAAAGATCACCTGGGGCAAACTGGATATCCATACGCCGAAATTTATTGTTGAAAGCGACGCCACCATAGTTGCACCGCTGATCTTTGCCTGGGTGCTGGGGTGGTAATAATACCATGAAATAAACTATGAACGCAAATTCTGAAGAGCTATACCTGGAGGCCGAGGCCGATATAAAGAACAACCATTACGCAGAGGCCTTTAAGAAATACGAAAGCATTTTGTATGAGGAGCCGGACAGCGCTCAGGCTCATAACTCTATGGGTTGGTTGTATAAAACGCAGTTTGACGACTATGCGAAAGCGGAAAACCATTTTCAGACCGCCGTCAAATGCGATCCTTTGTATCCCCATTCTTACTTTCATATCGCCGCCTTACTGATGGATATGGAGCGGTTCGACGAACTCAATGGGCACCTCGAAAAATGTCTTCGGATAAGGACCATTGACAAATCATGGGTCTATGGCCGCTATGCCTTGTCCGAGGAACTTCGCCGGAATTATGAGAAGGCGGTTTACTATTTCGAGAAGGCGATCCTTTCCAGTCAGCATGATGAAAAGATCAAAGATTACCGGCAGGATATTGACAGATGTCAAATGAAGACGGAGATTTTCAAGCGGCATGAGGGGGCATAAAAAAAACAAGCACCCCATTACAGAGTGCATTGTTTACTCCTAACTGACCTATGAAAAAAATTCCTCTATGAGAGGGTGAATTTGTTTGTTAATCGCTTGCGGGAACGAAGGTGATTAAAAATGTCAGAATGGGAAAATTACCGGGGCCGTTTAACCACGGCTTAACATTGGTTAATTCGCGCTGGACAAGCATTACCCCACGCGATGCTAGCCTATTTCAGCACTTTCATCCGCACCATTTCGATGCGGGTATCACTAACATTGACAATTTCGAATTCATAGTCGCCGATAATGATGCGGTCCTTTAGTCGGGGAATGGTGCCGTGCTGGTTGATGATATAACCGGAGAGCGTTTCAGACTCACCGGCAGGCAGGTCCAGCCCATATTTCTTATTGAGATAATCCAGCTCCAGGCGGCCGGAGAAGATAAATTCGTCGTTGGATAGTTTCTTTTCTTCAAACTCTTCGGTGTCATATTCGTCGCGGATCTCTCCGAAGATTTCTTCCAGCAGATCTTCCATCGTCACGATGCCGGCCGTGCCGCCGAACTCATCTACCACCCAGGCGATGCTCTTTCTTTCCCGGCTGAACTTATTGATAAGATCAGTTGCGGACATGCTCTCGGGTACAGCTGGAATGGGGTGAAGGACGGCCTTGATAGAAGGAGGGTTTTTGAAGAGGTCCAGTTGGTGGATATAACCGGTCACGTGATCGAGGTTGCCGTCATACACGACCAATTTGCTTAACCGGGTGTCGACGAATTTTTTCCTGACTTCTCCCATGGTGAGGTTCATGTCGACACCTTCAATCTCTTTTCTCGGCACCAGGCATTCCCGGACCCTGACTTTCGGCAGGGCCAGCGCGGCTTCTAAAAGATTTCTGTTAAGATCGTTGGGGTCTTCTTCCGAATCCCGCGTCTGCTGCAGGAAATGATCGAGGTCGGTACCGGAGAACGTCTCCATCCGTTCGTCCATCCGTACATTGAAAACATATTTCAGTATCCATTGAGAGATCGAGGCAAAGAAGCTGGCGATAGGATAAAACAGCTTGTTGAGGAATTCCATCGTGCCGGCGAAAAAGCTCAGCAGCGAATTGCTTTTGGCGCGGAAGAGAGCTTTGGGAATAAACTCCCCGAATATTAAAATGAACAGGGAGGCGACCAGCGTCTCGGCAAAAAGCCGGATAGCATTCACATAGCTGCCGGGCATATGCACTTTGGTGATAAGGAGGTTCCAGGCCGGAAGAAAGGTCTCGCCTACCATCAGGCCAAAAATGACCATGAAGATGTTAAAGCCGGTGAGGGTCGTACCGATGAACTGCGCGGGGGCGTCCAGGAAATTGGACAGGATGATCCCACTGCTAAGCCCCTGCTTTTTCTTCAGCTCGATAGCCAGCCTGTTGGCCCTGATAAAGGCGACTTCGATTCCCGAAAAAAAAGCGATCATCAGCCACGCTATCACAATCCAGACAAGGGTATTCGTGTTGACCATACGGTACGAAAATAGTCGGAAAAATCGGGATTTTATAGGCCCAGGAACTCTTTAATGGTATTTTCCGCCTCATGGCAGGCCTTAGACAGATCGTCGTTGACGATGATTTTATCGAAATGATGCTTGAAGGAGATCTCGTAGGAGGCCTTGTTAACCCTGGCCAGGAGGCTTTCGACAGTTTCGGTGCCCCTCATTTCCAGCCTGCGCCGCAGTTCGGCGACGGATGGGGGCTCGATAAACAGGGCAAGCGTAGATTGGGGATATTGTTCCCGAATGTGGATGGCCCCCTTGACCTCGATATCCAGCAGGGGGGTCTTGCCTTGCTGCCAGATCCGCTCCAGCTCGCTTTTCAGGGTGCCGTAGAATTTTCCTTCGTACACCATTTCCCATTCCACAAAGTCGTTCTGCTGGATCTTTTGTTTGAAGGCTTCCAGGGTAAGAAAATAATAGTCCACACCGTCCTTTTCATGGGCCCGCGGGCTTCGGGTGGCGGCCGAGACGGAAAAAGCCAGCCGGGCGGGGTATTTGTCCAGCAGGTACCGGGTAATGGACGTCTTACCGGCGCCTGAGGGGGCCGTGATGATGATGATCTTTGGAGAGACGCTCATATTCTGTTGATTTGGGCCCCCAGATGCCGTAGCCGTTGGTCGATATACTGGTACCCCCTGTCGATCTGTTCTATATTCTGGATAATGCTTTTTCCCTCTGCGCTCAGGGCGGCGATCAGCAACGCCACGCCTGCCCTGATATCGGGGCTGCTCATGCTGATACCGCGGAGCGGATGTTCCCGCGCCATGCCGATCACGGCAGCGCGGTGAGGGTCGCAAAGGATGATCTGGGCCCCCATGTCGATCAGCTTATCGACGAAAAACAGGCGGCTTTCGAACATTTTCTGGTGGATCAGTACCGAGCCCCGGGCCTGCGTGGCGACAACCAGCACGATGCTCATCAGGTCCGGGGTGAACCCGGGCCAGGGATGGTCGTAAATGGTAAGGACAGAGCCATCCAGGAAATTCTGGATCTCATAGATGTCCTGCGCGGGGATATGAATGTCATCGCCCTGGTATTCCAATTGGATCCCCAGCTGCCGGAATTTATCGGGGATGATGCCGAGGTGGTCGATCCCCGCATTTTTGATGGTGATATCGCTCTGTGTCATGGCTGCCAGGCCGATGAACGATCCGATCTCGATCATATCGGGCAGCATCCGGTGTTCCGTGCCGCCGAGATAGGAAATCCCTTCGATATGCAGCAGGTTGCTGCCGATGCCGCTGATCTTCGCGCCCATTCGGGTCAGCATCTTACACAACTGCTGGATATAGGGTTCGCAGGCGGCGTTGTAAATGGAGGTCGTGCCTTCCGCCATGACCGCGGCCATGACAATGTTGGCCGTACCGGTGACGGAAGGTTCGTCCAGCAACAAATAGCATCCTTTCAAATGGGGGGCTTCGAGATGGAAAAGGCCTTCTTCCGGCTGATAAGTAAATCGGACGCCCAGTTTTTCAAAGCCTATTATGTGCGTATCCAGCCTTCTCCTGCCGATCTTGTCCCCGCCGGGCTTGGGGATAAAAGCCTTACGGAAACGGGCCAGCATCGGGCCGGCCAGCATCACCGATCCCCTCAGTTTGCCGCTCTTGGTGCGAAAGGCCTCACTGCGCAGGTAATCGATATCTATAGCATCTGCCTGGAAAATGCAGGTCCCGCGGGAGACCCTGTCTGTCTTGACCCCCATCTCGCCCAGTAGTTCGATCAGGAGGTTGACGTCCAATATATCGGGTATATTGGAGATCGTCATTTTCTCCGGGGTCAGCAGGACGGCGCTGATAATCTGTAAGGCTTCGTTTTTGGCTCCCTGCGGAGTAATCTCTCCCTGTAGCTTTTTTCCGCCGATGACTTCGAATGAATGCACGCTCCTGATTTTTGTGGAGATCTCCTAGAAACGTTTCTTTTTGAATTTATTGGCGCCCCCGCCCCGGTCGTTATTCCGGTCATTATTGCGGTTGTTATTCCGTTGCTGGAATTTCTGGTTCCGTTTATTGCGGTAATCGCCATATCCGCCTCTTTCGCGCTCACGGTTTTCCTGGGGCCGGAAGCTCTTGACATACGGGGTATTGGTGAATTCCAACTGGCCGCCAGTGAGCTGGGAGAGCTCGGCCTGGATAGCGTCGTCGTGGACGGTCTCTTTATGCCAGTTATTATAGGCCAGTTTCATGTAATACGCGATGGCATTGGCAAAACCGTTGCGTTTGTCGGGATTTTCCTCGGCCAGCGCCTTGTTGATAACGATCTCCAGGTTTTTCCCCATGTGCGAGAATTTGGGGTATCGTTTGGGATAGCGCAAGGGCTTAGGTCTTGCTTTGAGGGTCTCCCGGGTAGGGATCGGATAAGGGGAAGCGACTTCCAGCTTGAAATCCGAAATGAGGAAAAGGTGATCCCACAATTTATGACGGAAATCTTCGACATTCTTCAGGTGAGGGTTAAGGAAACCCATCAGTTCAATGACGGCATAGGCATTGCGCTGGCGCTTTTCCTTGTCTTCCAGGCTCAGCAGGTACTCAATCATTTTCTGGATATGGCGACCATACTCACGCATCACCAGGTGGTTCCGCGTGGTATTGTATTCCATATTATCGATGTTCATGTTAGGCAAAGTGAAAAGTATTTGTGACAAATCTACAGATAAAAGCCCAATAGACAAACAGAAGCTGCCAGACCCCTAAAAGGAAAAGCCCCTATTACAGGCGGCTTTTCATAGAGAAACCGGATGTATGGTTTTCATAGGCTAATTACTTCGGGACCATATTCGTCTTTTCAATGGTCTCAGTGAATAGCAGGGCTAGTTGACGAAGACCTTGCTGACATAGCTTTTGTTGTGGGTGAGGTCGGCCACCCGCAGGAAATACAGCCCGTTGGCCGGTTGCGGATCAAAGTCCAGCCTGATCTGGTTACTTTCCGCCAGCGTGACTTCCTTTTGCTGAACGATCTGTCCGGCCGTATTGACCAGCTGCAGCACGAAATTGCCGGTCTGGTTGCTGTTGAACTGGAACAACAGGCTATTCGTAGCCGGGTTAGGGAAGGTCTGGTAACTGATGTCTCCCGTTCCCGTAGCGCCGGGGTTCAGGACCACGATGACGGAATAGCTGATCTTCCCGGAAGGGCTTACTTCTTCGATGCGGAAATAGAGTTTGCCCACATTAGCCGGATCAAAGTTGTATTGATATTGGTATTCTGAAGAAGAACCTGCTGAAGCAGCGTTACTTTCTGTCGTTCCGAGGTTCGTGAAATTCTGCCCGTCTGTACTGATTTGGATGACATAACTGGTATTGGATTGTTGGTTATTGGCTAACCATTGCAAAAGAATGGTATTGCTGTTGGGTGTTGCGGTGAAATTGGTAATCGTAGTGGCCAGCTCGGTTGCCGGGCACCAATAGTAAGTCAGCTTAAAGGTGCCGGAATAGACGGTGACGACCGTATCGGCATAGTTGAGACCGCCTTTCAGCACCTCCAGGCCGCCGTCGATCGTATAGGTCAGACCGACCGTACCATAGCCCAGATAGTTTGCGGTATTGCCGGTGCCATTGGAATCCGGGGCGTTGGTGAAAATACTGTCCGGTCCGTTGACGCCATAGCTGCCCGGTTGCCCGTTGCTTGCCAGCGTATCCAGGTAGATTTTGCTGAAATCGGGTGTGGAAGAAAGACCGCCGGGGCCTTCGATATCGTTATTGATGTTGAGCTCGAATTTGTATTTGACGGTATCGGGCGCATTATTGGCCACATAGGTCGTCGAGATGCCGGAGATCGTATCCACCAGCGATACACAGGCCAAAGTGCCGATACTGGGGTCAAACATTGGGAAGTTGATAGTTGAAGTAGATGCAGTAGTGGGGGCCAGCGTTGTGATGTAAGAGATGGGCGTGGCGGGGACTCCGACGGAGCACATGCACTGGGCGAAGGACGTCACGGGGATATTCGCTGCTAATAAAATAACAGTAAATAATTTAGGGTACACACTTTTCATAAGCACGGATTTTTTTACAGAATACGGATTAGTAACAAAGTTATAAATCTGCAAGAATGGGGCCAAAGCGTTACTACGTGATATTCGCAGACCGTAAAAACCACATTATTCTCAAACGTTTATTATATTCAAACGATTGATTTTCAATCATCTAATGCCGGCAAAAAGTGGATAAATAAGCATGGCTAGCGGTTTAGGTGAGGTTAGGTAAGCCTTGATTACCTTTGCCCATGCTCATTCTGCTGGATGGCCGGCCCTTGCAATATGCGGGGCCCGGCAGTGAAAGAAGCCGCTATATACTTGTTGCCGCAGCTGCCCTGGCCAGGGACAAGGGAGTAAAATGGCTTTTCGTCGTCGATCATACCTTTCGTCCCGGCATGCTGGATGGGATCTCCGGCGATTCAGTGCTGGTGCGGCGTGCGTTGCCGGGCAGCTTCGGCTGGCGGTGGTGGTATGACCGGCAGATCCCGCGATTGGCGAGACAATATCACGCGGACATGGTCATGCTAACGGGGGGTATAACCGCTAAGTCAGCGGGCGTTCCTCAATGCCTTTGGATGCCTGAAAACGCTAACCCCGATGAGAACGGGAACCGCCGGCTTTATCCGTCCATCTACAGGGCGAGGCTGGCGGCGAGCCTGCAGCGTGCGGCGGTGATCTTTTGTTTTACCGGTCGTGACCGGAATTGGTTGGCCGGTTATCGTCCCGGCCTCGAAGAAAAGCTATTTGTTCTACCGACAGTGCCGGAGGATGCCGGGACAAAGGGCCCTTTGTCCGATGCGGAAAAGGAAGAAATAAAAAGAACATTTGTGCGGGGCAGAGAGTACTTCCTGGCCGATCTGGCCGGCGCGGGAGAAAAAGAGGTGATGAATTTGCTGAAGGCGTTCTCGCTGTTCAAGAAAAGGCAGCAGTCCAATATGCAGTTGCTGCTGACGGGAGGGATCAACGGATCTACAGAAACCATCAGGCAGCGGCTGGAGACCTATAAATACCGTGAGGACGTCCATTGGCAGGAAGATAGGTCCACGGCGGAAGGCGGACGTGTGAGTCGTGCTGCCTATGCTGCCCTGTTGCTCTTTGATGGCCAAACCCTGGGCGCGCCGCTGTTGAATGCCTGGACGGCAGGGGTTCCCGTTATCGCGGCGGATGGCGGCCTGCTGCAGGAAATCGCAGGGGATGCTGCCCTCCTGGCGGACGCAGGTGACCCCGCTTCACTGGCTGCTCAGCTGATGCGCATCTATAAGGACGAGAACGGCCGGATGGACCTGATCAGGAGGGGCTTTGACCGGCGTGGCGCCTACAGTCGGCGGGGGTCGATTGATGCCTTATGGGAAGGGGTCGGGAAAGTTTTCCGGCCAATGAACTAACTTGACTAACTTGCATTTTTTTATATGGCAACATCTTCAATCAGTATTGACGTCACATTAGACAAAGACCGTGTTCCGGAAGACATCCGGTGGAACGCTACGGATTCGACTGCAGAGAATGCGCGTCGTGCCAAGGCCATGATGCTGGCCTTCTGGGACGGAGCGGAAAAGACAGCTTTGCGGATCGACCTGTGGACCAAGGAAATGATGGTCGATGAAATGGCCGATTTCTTCTACCAGACCCTGATGACTATGGCGGAGACATATCAGCGCGCCACGCAGGACCCGGTGCTGATGGGTGAGATGAAGCAGTTTGCGCGGGATTTCTATAATAAGTTCCGGGAACAGCAAATGAAAACCAACAAGCTGGAACCTTAAATAGCTATTATATGGCTTTAGAACAAAAAGTAATGGGGGAATTGAAAACGGCCATGCTGGCAAAGAATGAAGGCGCATTGCGTGGCCTGCGTGCCATCAAAGCAGCCATTATCATTGCCAAAACGTCGGAAGGCGCCGGAGGCGAACTGAAAGAAGAGGATGAGACGAAACTCCTGCAGAAGCTGGTCAAGCAACGCAAGGATTCCCTGGCCATTTATCAGCAGCAGAATCGGCCCGACCTCGCCAAAAAAGAGGAAGAGGAGATTGCCGTGATAGAAAAATTCCTTCCTCAGCAATTGGACAGCGAGGCGTTGAAAGCCGCTCTTGTGAAGATCATTGCCGAGACGGGAGCAACTTCTCCGGCCGATATAGGCAAGGTGATGGGCGTGGCTACTAAACAATTAGCAGGACAGGCCGATGGGAAGACCATCGGTGCCGTCGCCAAAGAATTATTGGCAAAGTAATGACCATCGATGTCCTGTTCCTGCTGTTCATGGTCATGGCCATTTTCAGGGGTTTCCGTCAGGGCTTCATTATTGCCATTTTTTCTGCAATATCGCTGATAGTAGGTCTGGCCGCAGCCATCAAGCTATCGGCTATCGTTGCCGGCTGGGCAGCCCACCATTTGTCCCGATGGCCGCCGGTCGTTGCTTTTCTGCTGGTCTTCGTCGGGGTAGTGATCATTGTACGGCTGGGCGCACGGTTGGCTGAAAAGGCTGTCGATCTGGCCCTTATGGGCTGGCTCAATAAACTGGCTGGTATTATTCTTTATGCGGCGCTTTATACTGTTATCCTGAGCGTCCTGCTGTTTTATGCTGTGCAGGTGCATCTGATAACCAAGGCTACCCTGGCTTCCTCTGTGACTTACCCGTTTATCCGGCCCTGGGGTCCGGTTGTAATCAATGAATTCGGTAAATTTGTTCCGTGGTTCGAGGGAATGTTCGCCCGTCTGGAGGATTTTTTCGGGCGTTTATGAAGTGGTTTTTTAAGGTAAAACGTTTATTTTAGCGGTTAATTACGGGATAGAACTTATTAGCTGATGGAATACGAAATTAAACAAGACGACAAGTTCAGATTTATCGAGGAAGGGATAGGCGAACCGTTGTTGTTATTACACGGATTGTTTGGGGCATTGAGTAATTTCAGCGGTCAGATCGACTATTTCCGGCAGCAGTATAAGGTAATCGTGCCCATATTGCCCTTATTGGACCTTGCTCTCATCCATACGACTGTGGGAGGGCTGGAGAAGTATGTCCATGAGTTCGTCGAATACAGGGATTACAAGGATATCAACCTGCTGGGCAATTCGCTGGGGGGGCATGTTGCCCTTTTATACGTGCTGCGGCATCCCGAACGGATCAGGTCGCTGACGCTGACCGGCAGTTCCGGCCTGTTTGAAAATGGCATGGGAGATACCTATCCCAAAAGGCAGGATTATGAATATATCCGCAAAAAGACAGAATTAACCTTCTTTGATCCTAAGATAGCCACCAAGGAGCTGGTAGACGAGCTCTATGAAACCGTCAATGTCCGCATGAAGGCCATCAAGATCATCGCGCTGGCCAAGAATGCTATCCGGAATAATATGGGTGAAGAGGTCAATCAGATCAAACAGCCTACCTTACTCATCTGGGGGAACAATGATGCGATCACCCCTCCTTTCGTAGGTCATGAGTTTCACAAGTTGATACCGAACAGCGAATTGCATTTTATTGACAAATGTGGTCATGCGCCGATGATGGAAAGACCTGAGGAGTTCAATACGATTTTGCTTAAATTTTTGCGAAAATTGAATGAACCGGCAGCGGTAGCCTGATTTATTTCGTCTTATTAATAACACAAAAATATTGCTAAACAAAGAAATCATATCTGTCGCTATCCCTTCCCTGCACCTGAATGACCCCGTCGCTCAGGCCCTGGATTTGATGGCGGATTTTCATGTCACTCACCTGCCTGTCGTCACGGAAGATAAATTAGCCGGGCTCGTCAGCGAAGAAAACCTGCTCAACGTAGAGGATGACAGTACATTACTGTCGGTGCTGCAACCTGGCTTCTCCGGGATCGTTGCTCATGCGGAATCTTTTTTCTTCGAGGCCGTGCAACTGGTCAATGAGAACGGGCTGACGCTGATCCCCGTGGTGGCCGCCGACGCTGAATATACCGGCGCTATCATTGCTACCGACCTGCTGAAGCATTTAGGCCGGGTCTGCGGGGTCAACGATGCCGGCGGCATTATTGTCCTTGAAATGGAAAAGGTCAGCTTTTCATTCACAGAGATCAGCAAGTTGGTAGAGACCAATGACGCCCAGATCATCCAACTCAATACCTATTCGGATACTCCTACAGGTACTTTCTACGTCACATTGCGGATCAACAAAACTGAAATCTCCGATATTGTCGCCACTTTCCAGCGGTATGAATACCAGGTGAAATATTATTTCGGGGAAGAATTGTACGAGAATGAATTGCGCAGCAATTACGACCATTTGATGAATTACCTGAATATTTAAATGAAAGTAGCCATTTACAGCCGCGTGATAGAATATGAGCAGCAGAGCGGCGTTCAACGACTATTCGACGAATTGATCCGGCAGCATTTGCAGCCGGTGATTTATCAGCCCTTCCTCGAGCAGATCGGATCGGCTTTCGTCCTTCCTTCCGATATCGGCAGTTTCCGGGAATCTTCCGACCTGGATGACTCCATTGAGTTCCTGATCAGTTTGGGTGGTGACGGCACGCTGCTGGATACAGTCTCGCTCGTGCGGGACAAGAATATTCCCGTGGTAGGCATTAATTTCGGGCGCCTGGGTTTTCTCGCCAGCATCGGGAAGGAGGAACTGGCGACGGCAGTCACAGCATTGGCCAACCGTACTTTCGTCGTAGACAAGCGGTCACTGATCCACCTTGACGCTAACCGGCCTTTATTCGGGGATGTGCCATATGGTCTCAATGAATTTGCCATTCATAAGACAGATACTTCGCCCATGATCAAGATCCATACCTATCTCAATGGGGAATTCCTCAACACCTACTGGGCCGATGGATTGATCGTAGCGACACCGACCGGATCTACCGGCTATTCGCTGAGTTGCGGGGGCCCTGTCGTCTTTCCCGAATCGACCAGTTTTGTCATTACCCCGGTGGCGCCCCATAACCTGAACGTGCGCCCGATCGTCGTGCCGGATAACAATATCATTTCATTCGAAGTGGAAGGAAGGGCTGAAAACTTCATCTGCGTCCTGGATTCGAGAAAGGAAATTGTGGACAAACAGGTCCAGCTGGCAGTCCGGAGCGAATCTTTTACGCTGAGCCTCATTCGCCTGAATGAGAATAATTTCCTTCAAACCTTACGGGGTAAACTGTCGTGGGGATTGGATACCCGAAATTGACCTTCAGCCATTTTTCAGCCTTTCGCAAAGTTGGCACGCAGAGCGGACCTACCCGAGCGAAAGCGAAGGGTACGAACGAGGAGGAGCAAGGAACGAAGCTCCGACGAAGTTCACCGCTGGCCGAAGGCCCATCATTTGCGAGTGTACTGGGCGAGGTTAAATTTGGGGATAAACTCGCCCAGTACATTTTAACATATCAATTAGAAACCTGACAAACGAAAAGTCCGCAAAATTCGTTTTTGCATTAGGTTATTTTTTTATATCATGATGAAAAAGGTAATTTTCTGCACCCTGCTCGTCGGTTGGATTGGTTTGCGGGCGTCGGCACAGGAACAGGCATTCGTACATGAAGGGGAATATGGTTTCAATGTCGGGGCATCGCAGTATTTCGGCGATCTCAATCCCAATCCCCGGTTCAATACCCCGAATATTGCTTTCGGCGCCTTTTTTCGTAAACAATTCGGCGGTTATGTGGCCCTCCGGGTGGAAGCCAATTATACTTTTCTGGCTTATTCGGACAAGTACAACTCCTATAACGAGTTTATGTACAGGCGGAATCTCAGCTTCAATACCAATATTTATGAGCTGGCCGTGCAGGGCGACTTCAATTTCTTCAAATTCATCCCCGGCAGCGAAACTCATCGGTTTACGCCTTATATCACCTTTGGCATAGGCGCCTTTTATTACAACCCTTACACCTACCTGAACGGCCAGAAAGTATATCTGCGTCCGCTCGGCACCGAAGGCCAGGGGACGGCGGGCTATCCCAAGGAATATGCTCCGCTGGCCGTCTGTTTTCCTATGGGGGCAGGGGTCAAGTATAACATCAGCCGCCGGGTGAATATCGGGGCGGAAATTGTCTATCGTTTCACCACTACCGATTATATCGACGATGTCAGCGGCACGTATGCGCCCAATGCCCAGCCCCACTATTTACCCAACGGACAGCCTACCGTCTGGTATCAGCTGGAAGACCGTTCTTACGAAACCGGCACGCCCATTGGCATCCAGGGCCGCCAGCGGGGTTATTCCAACCAGAATGACAGCTGGTTGACGGGGGTGATTTTTGTTTCCTTTAACATTATGTCCTACAAATGCCCTAGTGCGAATTAGCGGGCGGAGCCCAAATCCCCTATATTTGTGGCCCTTAAGAGGCTTTTTATGGATGGGTTGAGAGAAAAAATAGATTTGGGAAAGCTGCCCCGCCATATTGCTATCATTATGGATGGGAATGGCAGGTGGGCCCAGGAAAAAGGCCAGGACAGGTTATTCGGTCATTTTCATGGGGTAGAGAGCGTGCGGGATATCGTAGAAGGTTGTGCGGAGCTGGGTATCGGGTATCTGACCCTGTATGCTTTTTCCACGGAGAACTGGGACCGGCCGGCCTCTGAGGTCACCGGGCTGATGGAGTTGCTGGTCGAGACCATCCGTAAGGAGGTCGAAACCCTGAATAAGAACAACATCCGGCTGCATGTGATCGGGGATATGACGATGCTGCCCGATTATGCCCGTACGGAACTCAATGAGGCGCTTGAACTGACCGCCGGCAACCAGGGACTTAACCTTGTGATGGCATTGAGTTACAGCAGCCGCTGGGAGTTGACCGAAGCCGTCAAGAGCCTGGCGCAGGATGTCCGGTCCGGCAAGCTCGACCCTGTCTCGATCACCCAGGACACGATACAGCAATACCTGTCCACAAGAGATTTTCCCGACCCGGAACTGATGATCAGGACCAGCGGAGAGTATCGGATCAGTAACTTTTTGCTATATCAGCTCGCCTATGCCGAGTTGTACTTTACCGGCGTTCGCTGGCCGGACTTCCGGAAGAACAACTTGTATGAAGCCATACTCGATTTTCAGGGAAGAGAAAGGCGGTTTGGAAAGACCAGTGCGCAGATCCAAAAGGATTTAATCGCCCCTGGGCCTACTTTTTAACAAACACTTTTCATAAATCAACTTAATTTGCCGCCTCAAGCCGCCGACGGGTGGTCGTCCGAAGGATAAAACTTAGCCAAAACCGCGGGAAGTGGTGCTCCGAAGGACAAAAATTAGCGCAATGCCGGAAACGGCGCTAATTTTTTTAAAGCGCGTTTCCGGCACATTTAAAAAACCGACTGGATGCTACGAAGATCGCTGTTTTGTGTTTTTTTATTGACCACTTACTGCTTACTGAATACAACTGCTGCTAAAGCCCAGGTGAACGATTCCACAAAAGCGCATCTGTCCGACTCCGCAAAAACGTCGACTCCCGATACAACAAAACCGCCTTTGACCGATACCATCCATGCTGTCATGGCCGATACTACCCATCCGGGGATTTCTATCGATCCTGAGCTCATGGCGCTCTCCAATTCCAAAAACCCTCCTCACGAGTACACCATTGCCGGAATTAAGATCTCCGGTACCAAATACCTGGACGAATCCCTGCTGACTTCTATTTCGGGCCTCACCGTAGGCGATAAGGTGACCATTCCCGGCGGCGATAATTTCAGTAAAGCGATCCTGAACCTCTGGAAACAGAACCTCTTCGCCGACATCGCTATTTATTACACCAAATTAGTCGGCAACAGCATCTATATCGAGATTAACGTAACGGAGAGGCCCAGGCTTTCCAATTTTTATTTCAAGGGGGTCAAGAAAGGCGATGCGGATGACCTCACTACCAAGAGCGGCCTGATCAAAGGACGGGTGGTGACGGAGAATATGAAACGCGTGGCTATACAGGCGATCAAGAAGTTCTATTCCGACAAAGGTTACCAGGATGCCAAAGTCACCACTACCGAGTCCCATGATCCCGCCGTACAAAACTCCGAGGTCCTGACGTTCAATATCGAGAAAGGCCCCAAGGTCCGGATCGAGGAGATTAGTTTTTTCGGTAACAAGGCCATAACTGAACAGCAACTTAAAAAGCAGCTGAAGGACACCAAGGAGCTCAGCCGGCTGACCCTTTTCCCTCCTTCCAATATGACCCCGTACGGTCCGCATGATTCCGTCACGCTGATGCAGTACATCAACAACTGGGGCTTTTTGTCCTATACCAGCACCAAGGAATTCCTCGATCCCTATTTCCGGTTCAAGTTGTTCAGCGGAGCGAAATTCGCCGCCTCCAAGTACGAGGAAGACAAACAAAATGTCATCACCTACTATAACTCCCAGGGTTACCGGGATGCCTCCATCGTGGCCGATACGCAGGTCATCAACAATGGCAAGATGGACATCGCCATCAAGGTGGAGGAAGGGGCGAAATACTATTTTGGTAATATTACCTGGAAAGGGAATACCAAGTACTCCGATTCTATCCTTTCCCTGATCATGGGCATTCATAAAGGGGATGTCTATGACCTGGATATACTCAACAAGAAACTGGGCAAGCAGGTGACCCAGGAAGGCGGCGCCATCAGTGACCTCTATCAGGATGACGGCTATCTTTTCTTCCACGTCGACCCGGTCGAAACGGCGGTCTACAACGATACCATCGACTTCGAGATCCGGATGACGGAAGGGCCTCAGGCGACTATCAAGAACGTCACCATCGCCGGCAACGACAAGACGAAAGAATATGTGATCCGCAGGGAATTGTTCACGATACCCGGCGACAAGTTCAGCCGTAGCGACGTCATCCGATCGACCCGGCAGGTCGCCAATCTCGGCTTCTTCAACCAGGAAAAGATCCAACCCGGCATTAATCCAGACCCGAGCGATGGCACGGTGGATATCAACTGGACAGTAGAGGAGAAATCGGGCAACCAGCTGGAATTGTCTGCCGGCTGGGGTGGAGGTATCGGTTTGACGGGTACCGTGGGGATCACCTTCGCCAACTTTTCTCTCGCTAATATCCTGCATAAGGATGCCTGGCAGCCTTTACCGGAAGGCGATGGCCAGAAGCTGAGCCTTCGTGTACAGTCCAATGGTAAGGCTTATCAGTCCTATAACTTCTCCTTTACGGAACCCTGGCTGGGAGGCAAGAAAAGGAATACCCTGACATTCAGTCTTTATCGCAGCATCTTCCGCACCGGAGGCTTTAATACCCGTACGAACACCTATGCGTTCAGCGACAGTAACTCCCTGAAGAATTTTGGCGTCACCGTTGCACTGGGTAAGCAGCTCCATTGGCCGGATGATTATTTCACGCTGACTTATTCCGTCAACTATACGCAATACGACTTGGACAATTACCCATTATTCACGAGCGCTTTCCGCAATGGGTTTTCGACAAACTTCAGCTTCAAGGTGGCGCTGAGCCGGTATAGCCTGGACCAGCCGATCTATCCGCATTCAGGCTCCAACCAATTGTTGAGCCTGCAGTTCACACCGCCGTATTCACTGATAGACCACGATATTACGCAGGCCAGTAGTTACAAGCTGCCGGAATATACTAAGGTTCGATTCACCAGTGACTGGTACCTGCCATTGGGGGATGCCAAAGGTGCGGACAAGAGCCGCCAGTTTGTGTTGAAGATTTCCGCCAAGTACGGGTTTATGGGCCGGTATAATTCATCCCTCCAGTATTCGCCCTTCGAACGCTTTCAGCTGGGGGATGCAGGTCTGACCAACAACTTCGGGTTGCTCGGGTATGATATCGTTTCGTTGCGCGGTTATCCGGTCTTCCAGAATTCCAATCCCAAGGTCAACCCGGATCAGCAGCAGGCTACCGAGTTCTTTACGATCTTCAACAAATACACGATCGAAATGCGTTATCCCTTCGTCACCAACCCCAGCAGCACCATTTATGGGCTGGCTTTCTTCGAGGCGGCGAATGGCTGGTATGATTATACGACTTATAACCCCTTCCAGCTCCGCCGGTCCGTCGGTCTGGGTATGCGGTTCTTCCTTCCCATGTTCGGCCTGTTGGGCTTTGACTATGGTTTAGGCCTGGATCGTATCCAGAACGGGCAAATAAGTGGCGCTACGCGATTTACCTTTATGTTGGGGTATGAACCCGATTAATTGTATTATTTTCATGTCCAAAATTTCACCGACCATGAAAAAAACACTTCTGTCAATCGCCTGCCTCTTGGTGATGGCCTTTGCTGCCCGTTCGCAAAGCTATGCCGTCGTAGACACCAAATATATCCTGGAAAAAATGCCGGAATATAAAGATGCCCAGAAAAAGCTGGATCAGCAATCCATGGTATGGCAGAAGGAGATCGACGACAAGCAGGCGGCGCTCAGCAAAATGTATAAGGAATATGACGCAGAGAAGGTCATGCTGAGCGATACATTGCAGAAGAAACGGGAGATCCAGTTATTCAATGCTGAAAAGGAAGTCAGGGATCTGCAACGCAAACGCTTTGGTTATGAGGGAGATCTATTCAAATTGCGCCAAGACCTTGTGAAGCCTATTCAGGACAAGGTATACGATGCCATCCAGCATCTTGCTGTTGTCAGGATGTACGATTTTATTTTGGATAAAAGTGAAGGAATTACTGTTATATTTGCCGACCCAAAACTGGACAAGAGCGAAGATGTGATAAAGTCTTTGGGCATTAAATAAAAACACCATATAATATTGTCTAACAACTAAAACAATAAAAAGAACATGGAGCGATTTAAATCGTTTCATGGTGTCAAAAACAAACATCAACCAAAATGAAAAAAATTGTTACCGTTCTGGCGGTGGTTATGAGCCTCTTAATGGTGGGCCATTCTGTAAAGGCTCAGACTAAGTTCGCTTATATCAGCGTCAACGACCTGATCACCTCTATGCCTGAAACCAAGAAGGCGGATACGGCCATGAATGATTACCAGCAGGCATTGGCGCAGAATTATGACGACATGCGGAAGGAATTCTCCGAACAGGACAGCCTGTTGAGTTCCAAGGATACCGCTAAATATACCAAGGCTCAGTTGGAGTTGAAGAGGAAGAACCTTGGCGATCTGTATCAGAAAATGATGACTTTTCAGCAACAGGCCCAACAGATGGCGCAGCAGAAGAACCAGGAACTGCTGGCCCCGATCCAGAAGAAGGCTGTTGAAGCTATCCAGGCTGTTGCCAAGGAAAATGGCTTTACCTACGTTTTCGTGAAGGAACAGCTGCTGGTTTATCCGCCTGCTGAAGATATCATTAACCTCGTCAAGAAGAGGCTGGGTATCACCATCACTGCGGCCGCACCCGCTCGCTAAATAGCACTTTCGGGGACTCATATATAACAGCCGCCCATATTATTTGCGCCAGGACCATGTCCTGGCGTTTTTGTTTTCTGCCGGCCAATCTTCAATTATCTTTGCCCCATGGCTATGGCAAAACAAGGACCTATCGGCGTATTCGACAGTGGTTATGGCGGGCTGACCGTATTGAAGGAATTGGTGAACAGGCTGCCCCAATATGACTATACCTATCTGGGGGATAATGCCCGGGCGCCCTATGGCAACCGGTCATTCGAGACGGTCTACCGGTATACGCTGCAATGTGTGGAATGGCTGTTTAGCGAGGGCTGTCCCCTGGTGATCCTGGCCTGTAATACAGCCTCGGCAAAGGCGCTTCGGACCATCCAGCAGAACGATCTGCCCAGGATAGCGCCGGATAACCGCGTATTGGGCGTTATTCGGCCAACGACCGAGAGGGTAGGCAACTATACCCAAACGGGCAACGTAGGTATATTGGCGACCAGGGGTACAGTCCTGTCGGAATCGTATCCCATCGAGATCGCCAGGCTCTTTCCGGAACTCCGGGTCTATCAGCAGGCTTGTCCCTTATGGGTGCCCCTCATCGAAAACAATGAACATGATAAGCCCGGGGCCGATTACTTTGTCAAGGAATATATGGATCTCCTGCGCGATCAGTCCCCGGATATCGATACGGTCCTGTTGGCCTGTACCCATTACCCTCTCCTGAAAGACAAGATTGCCCCCTATCTGCCACCGGGTAGCCGGCTTATCTCGCAGGGAGAGATCGTGGCCGGCAGTTTGGCGGACTATTTGCATCGTCATCCGGAGATGGAAATCCGGTGCAGCAGGAACGGGCAGACCCTGTTCTATACGACCGATTCGACAGAGGATTTCAACAATCACGCCAGTACCTTTTACGGCAGCGGGCTGCAATCGAGGCATCTGGCGTTAAACTAACAAGCTAACAAAGTGATCATGAAAACGACGATCGTTTATACTGTTCTTGTCCTCGCGGCTGTCACTTTGTTTTCCTGCCGGAAGGAGTACAGCGTCGAGAATGCGGGTGGCCTGCCTGCCGACTTTACGGCACAGATCAACGGGGTCACGTGGGATGCCGCGGACAACACCCAATTTGCCTCTATCGCGCAGGGGGTGATCACGATCGTTGGTACGAGTTCCGATGGGCGGCAACTGACCATTTCACTCAATGATACGGCTATCGGCTCCTATACGCTGAACCAGCTAACGACGTCCGTAGCCACTTTTGCCAATGTGGATTCCGCCAGCATGTATGAATATGCTACCAATGAAGGCAGCGATACGTCCCAGGCCGGCGGGACCGTCAACGTCATTTCGATCGACCACGTCGGAAAAACCATCTCCGGCATCTTTTCATTCAAAGCCTACCGCCCGCTGGATGGCACTACGGAAGTCTTTACATCCGGGGTATTCTACAAGATACCGTACAGTGATACGCTGCCGGTCAATAGCAAGCTGGATACGCTGACGGCCGATATCGACAGTGTCTCCTGGCCGGGTGTCGGTATCACCGTCCAGTCGTTGGGCGGCGAGCTGGCTATTTCCGGCGCCCAGTCCGACGGGTCAAATGCGATTACCTTATTACTGCCGGTCACCAGTCAGCCGGGGTCTTATTCGTTGGCTAATATAACTTTAGACAATTGTGAGGGAGTATTCAATCCCACTCCTTCCCCGTCCCTGGCCTCTACCAGCGGCTACATGGTCGTGGTGGAAAATGACATTGTCCGTTCCCGGATCTCAGGGACTTTTCAGTTCGTAGCTTCCGATCCCCTGGGCACAGGGGACATCTATACCATCAGTAATGGCTATTTTTCGGCCTATTATGGACAATAAGAGGAATTTTTTATGGCTGGTTAGCCGATTTTTCCTACATTTGCATCCCTTTTCACCGGCGCGGACGTTCTGCGCCCCATGGTGTTGACCAAGGCCCCCATGGTGTTGTTGACAAAGGATTAAACGTAAAAAATTTCAACATGAAACGTACATTTCAACCACATAGACGTCGCCGCAAGAGCGTTCACGGTTTCCGCGAGCGGATGCAAACCGCCAACGGTCGTAAAGTTCTGGCCAGCCGTCGTAAAAAGGGTCGTAAGAAACTGACTGTTTCTGACGAATCGAAACTGAAATAGACCTCCCCTGATATCCCCCGACAATTTACCTGGACAAAAAAGGAAAAACTCAAAAGCCGCAAGCTGATCGAACGGGTTTTCCGGGAAGGAAGGAGCTTTTCCCTCTTTCCCTTCAAGGTTTGTTTCCTGTTGCAACCGCTGGCCGAGCGTCAGGCGGCGCAGCAGCCAGAGCAGCCATCTGCGCGTGCAGTTGAATCCCCACTGCAGGCTGGTTTCGGGGCCGGCGCCCGTCATTTCAAAAAGGCCGTCGACCGCAACCGCATCAAACGGCTGAGCCGCGAAGCCTACCGGCTCCAAAAAAACCCATTACTTCAACAACTGGAAGAGAAGAGGCTTTCGCTGGCCGTATTCTTCATTTACACAGGCAAAGAACTGCCCGACTACGGCACCGTGACTGACAAGATAGGCGTAGCTTTACAGAAATTAATCAAGGAAATAAAATGAGGCAAGTATTGCGCATCCTGGGCCTGCCCCTCATTGCTCTCATCAGGGTCTATCAATGGGGCATCTCACCGCTCCTCGGACCCAAATGCCGCTATACTCCCACCTGTTCGCAGTACGCAGTAGAAGCCCTTAAGAAGCATGGTCTGCTGAAAGGATCATGGCTTGCGATCCGGCGTATAGCCCGTTGCCATCCCTGGGGAGGCCATGGAGTAGATCCGGTGCCCTGAGCCTGCTCCCCGCGCCCTGCTCCCACTCCCCGCACCTTGAGATTGCTCCGCGCCCCCCTGAGATTACTTTTTTGTAGCGGGAACGGTATCTATCTTGCTGGAAGTCATCTTTTGCAAACTGGCGATGATCTCCCGCATTTCTTTCATGCTGTAGAATTTATAGATGGCAGGCACCGAACCGGCATCGAAACCGCCGGGGACGGTGGTAAAAGGACCGAATACCTTAGCCTGCGTCTCCGGGGTGATCCTGGCCATCTTTCCGGGCACGATAAAATAATTTTGGTTGGCGTCGCTGACGTTTTGATCGGCCACCAGCTTTTTCAGGCTGTCTAATTTTTGCGTGAGGGCGTCCTGGGTGATCCTGCCTTCGCCTTCTGCGCCGACATGCTGTTTGCTGCCGACCACGGTGTCGGTTTTCAGGTTGAGGATATACAGACCATCATCCGATGCAGTGAGGCTCAGCTTGCCCGATGGGGATTGGACATCCAGTGTCACCGGGTCACCGCCGGAGAAATCCAGCTCCTGTTCGTGATGAGGGCCGCCATCAGTGACGGTGATATGGGTTTTGGTGTTATCGACCTGGACGTCACTGTTGGCATAGACCAGGATCTTTTTTTCATGTCCTTTGCAGGCCGTAAAGGCAACGAGGAGGACGAGTACGAAGGCGGCGGAATTTTTTTGCATAGTCAATGGAGTGTGTTTTACAAAAAAAGTGGCCGGCCCCGGGATCAGCCTCTTCGGCGCCGGAACCGGCCTCGTATCCAAAAAGTTATTTTGAAGCTTTGGAATAATGCTCGGCTACTTTGTTCCAGTTCACCACTTTCCAGAAAGCGGCCAGGTAATCCGCCCTTTTATTCTGGTATTTCAGGTAGTACGCATGTTCCCATACGTCCGCACCCAGCAGCGGCGTCCCTTTAACTTCGGCTACATCCATCAGTGGGTTGTCCTGGTTGGGGGTGCTGCTGATCTCCAGCTTGCCGTCCTTGCTGATGAGCCAGGCCCAGCCGCTGCCGAACCGGGAGATACCTGCGGCATTGAATTTTTCTTTGAAGGCGTCGAAGCTGCCGAAGGTCGCGTTGATATCGTCGGCCAGTTTTCCGGTCGGCGTTCCGCCGGCGTTGGGTGCGAGGATTTCCCAGAAAAAGCTGTGGTTCCAATGGCCGCCGGCATTGTTGCGGACGGCGGGGCTGATCGTACCGGCTTTTGCTACCAGTTCTTCGAGGGATTTGCCTTCGTTGGGCGTACCGGCAATCGCCTTATTTAAATTGTCGATATAAGCCTGGTGGTGCTTATCATGATGGATCTGCATCGTTGTCGCGTCGATGTGCGGTTCCAATGCATCGAATGCATACGGCAACGCAGGAAGTGTAAATGCCATAACTAATGTTTTAATGGTATAAAAAATATTTTTTTACGTCAATGCCTGAAAGGAAGGGACGACAAATCTACACCATTACCGCTTTGCCCGGAAAAAATTCTGCATCAGCGCCGCGCAATCCTTCGCCAGCACACCCTTTTCCAGGATCGTTTTTGGGTGGAAGGGCCAGCCGGGGAGGGGGGAGACCGGTGTTCCGCGCCGGTAGCCATTCTTTTCGTCATCCGCACCATAGACTATTCGCCCGATTTTGCTCCAGTACAAGGCGCCGGCGCACATCAGGCAGGGCTCGATGGTAACAAATAGTGTGGCTTCGGGCAGGTATTTGCTGCCGAGGTGATTAAAGGCGGAGGTCAGCGCGATGATCTCCGCATGGGCGGTGCTGTCTTTGAGGCGTTCCGTCTGGTTGTGCCCGCGGGCGATGATGTGATCGTTCATGACGATGACCGCGCCGATGGGGACTTCGTCTTCGCGGTACGCTTCCATGGCTTCCTTGAGAGCTTGCTGCATGTAGTGTTCGTCGGTCATGACAGCGACAAAGATAGGCCAAATCGCAGCTTCGCTAAACTGGGATTTACGATTACCTGGTCGTGTTCAAAATCCAGCTTAATGCGCCATTTTCGCAAGGTGGAGGCACCAATGATGATTTCTTCATTTATGTCCGGGACGATCAGGAATTCATCTGAAAGTAATATATCGTTGACATAGAAATCAAGCAGAATGGCTTCTTTAATTTCAATGTACTCGTCAGGATCGGCCTTATAAAATTTCCGAACTCGCCCCAGTCGGATTGGCGTTTCCAATTCCTTTAGATAATTTGGATGAATACAAGATAAATTAATGTTACGAAATAATATCGCAGTTAAATCGAACGAATTGCTAATTATTTTAGTTATTAATTAATACTATATTTGCTAATAAAATATTATCTTTACACAAGAGATTGAAAATGAGACCATTCAATTATAGGAAGTCAGTTCAAGCCCTTAATTACATCGCTAAGAAGTCCGGAGGAACCGTAAATAAAATGAAAGCTATCAAATTGATTTGGCTTTCTGATCGGTTGCATCTTAGAACTTATGGGCGAACAATTACGGGTGATACCTATTTTGCTTTGAAGTTAGGCCCTGTTGCCTCAGGCACTAGAGATTTACTTGAGAGTAGCTCATTTTTAAGTGAAGAGGAAGCCGAATATAGCCTTCAAAATTTAAGGACTGATACAGATAGGCAATATTATTCTTCGATTGAGGAACCTAACTTAAAAGTATTCTCACAGACAGATATAGACGTAATTGATCAAGTCATCAATGCGTACGGCAAATATGATCAATTTGACCTGTCGAATATTTCCCATGAGTTTCCAGAATGGAAGAAATGGCAAAAGGCATTGGAACAAAAGCAAGGCACGAGATATCAAATTGATTTAGAAGATTTTTTTAAAGACAGTGATCGGGAAAGACCGCTTTTTAAAGAAGAATCGAGTAATTTGCAGGTGGTAAAGGACCTTTATTTAAACGTTCAATAGCCATCCGCGTAAAATGCCTCCTCGTTTAACCTACGCTCAGTTTTGCGCACAACTTATTCCCGGGAAAGTCTTTTATTTCTCATGCGATGCTTTGCACACCAGCGATCCTCATTACTTTGTTCTAGTAATGAATCAAACACCAGATATCCACTATTTTTCGTGTGTTACCTCTCAGCTTGCAACAATGCAGCGTTTGGTTGAACTAAAGCGCTATCCACACGAATCTATAGTATTCTTTTCCGGAGCAGATTCCGAAAACCCTTTCACGAAAGATTGTTTTGTTAATTGCAACGAGGTATTTCCTTATGGGGTAGAAGAACTCTGGTACCTATACGATGAAGGCGAATTGACGATAAAGGGAGATATACCCCCCGATTCCTATCATCAAATAGTAATTGGATTTCATTCCAGCCCACTGATTGAACTCGAACTTAAAGAGTTACTACCAAACCCAAATGCAATGTAGTGGCAACTTCCCCCTTCGCACTCAATAAGCGCAATCATTCACCTGTTCCGATGAAAATTCCGCAACGACGCGATCAGGCACGAACCCCGCATAACGCCGCTGCACCTGCTGCAACACGTCTTCGATCTCTTCGACGGTCTTCATCTGCACCAGCTGATTACGGAATTCTTTGACGTAGGGAAATCCTTTGAGATAATTGGTATAATGGCGGCGCATTTCCAGTATGCCGACTATCGGTCCCTTCCATTCGACGGAGCGCACGAGATGGTCGCGGATGGCGCCACACCGTTGTTCGATAGTAGGCGGCGGAAGGTGCTCGCCGGTGCGGAGATAATGCTTTATTTCATTAAAGATCCAGGGATACCCGATCGCTGCACGGCCGATCATGATGCCGTCAATCCCATAACGGTCGCGGTAAAGACGTGCCTTTTCAGGAGAATCGATATCGCCGTTGCCGAAGATCGGAATATGGATACGCGGATTTTCCTTTACCCGTGCGATAAGCGTCCAGTCCGCTTCACCCTTGTAGAGCTGAGCCCTGGTACGGCCATGGATCGTCAACGCCGCTATCCCCACATCCTGCAATCTCTCGGCTACTTCTTCGATATTTTTCGACTGGTCGTCCCAGCCCAGGCGTGTCTTCACCGTTACCGGCAACGTCGTACCGCGCACCACTGCGGAGGTCAGCCGCGTCATAGCGCCGATATCCTTCAGAACGGCGGCGCCGGCGCCTTTGCAAACGACTTTCTTTACCGGGCAGCCGAAATTGATATCGACCAGGTCCGGCTGGACGGTATCCACGATCCGGGCGCTCATCGCCATCGCCTCTTCATCTCCGCCGAAGATCTGGATGCCGAAGGGACGTTCATATTCGAAGAAATCCAGTTTCTGCCGGCTTTTGATGGCATCCCGGATCAATCCCTCGCTGGAGATGAACTCGCTGTACATGAGATCTGCACCATTTTGCTTGCAGACATAACGGAAAGGGGGGTCGCTCACATCTTCCATAGGTGCGAGGAGTAGCGGAAATGCAGGAATTTGTATCTTGCCGATGTTTATCACGATAAAGTCACAAAATTAAGCATTGGCCGTGGATTTCCCTAGCGCCAGCCGATGCCATGAGCCATATATGTCTAACAACCTGAAAATCCCCTCTCCCTGGCAGCAACTGGCCCTTTTCATGCTCACCCTCGGGGGGGCGCTGATCTTTTATACTGTCGCGGGCGGCCTTATTATGCAATCTACCGGCATTACCGGCGAGGTCCGGACAGGCGCGGCATGGGACGATCCCCGGGCGGTCGGCATTTTGAAGTGGCTGCAGGGGCTGTCATCGGTCATCGTATTCGGTATCCCGGCGTTTTGCTATGCGCTGCTGACCTTCAGGGACAGGCCTTTTTACCAGCTGGGCCTGCGCCCGGCTATCCCCGGCAACTTTTATCTCCTGGCTATTTTCCTCCTGCTGATAGGCCTTCCGCTGGAAGGATGGCTCGGCGACCTGAACAAAATGGTCCCTTTGCCGGCATGGATGACCCAGGCGGAAAACGATACTGACCGCCAGGTGACGGCTTACCTGAAGGTCAATACGCCCTTCGACATCGTCTACAACGTGGTGATCATGGCAGCCCTGCCGGCTTTCTTCGAAGAGCTTTGTTTTCGCGGCGTATTGCAGCGGATCCTGATCCGGATCTTCCGGAACCCGTGGACCGGCATAGTCGTCACCGGGATCTTTTTTTCCGCCTTCCATATGCAATTCGAAGGATTTTTGCCGCGCGCCTTCCTCGGCATCCTGCTGGGGGCAGCCTGCTGGTATAGCGGCAGCCTCTGGACCGCCATCCTGGCCCACTTTTTTTACAATGGCATAACGGTGATCATAGCGATGTACTATCCGCAAATGGTGGCCAAAAATCCTTCCATTCCGTTATATGCCGTCTTGTTAAGTTTGGTAATAGTCGTAGGTTTGTTATATCGGATGCATAAGCAATCTGCCGTCACCTATGCGCAGGAGTACGACCTGTAAAAATGCTTTATCATGGCTTTAAACCGTTCAATATTTAAGACCCGGGCGCTAACGGCTCTCGTATTTGTGATCGTCATGCTGGCGGGATTGCTGTGGAACCCCTGGAGCTTTTTCGTCCTTTTCTCCATTATTCATTTCGGCTGCTGGTCAGAATACCAGGAGATGATGGTGCTGATCGATAAAGATTACAGGACCATTTCCCCATTTCACCGTTATAGCGTTCCACTGGCCGGATGGTGCCTGATGATGTATTTTGACCAGGGGAACCTGGCTATTGCGGGGCTGTCGCTGCATGTCATCGGCTGGTGGGGCTGCCTGAGCTTCCTGGTCCTCAGTGTGGTGGGCGAGATCCTTCAGTACAAAAGCCTGAATATGGCTAATATCGGCCGTTCAGTGTTGGGCCTGCTCTATATTTCGGTCAGCCTGACGATGCTGATGTGGCTGCGGACGATATTTTATAAGAGCCCCATTCCTTTCGCCGACCGGATCCCCGTCCTGATGATTATCGGGTCGATCTGGATCAACGATACCATGGCCTATATCGTCGGGTCGGTCATCGGCAGGACGCCCATGTCAGCCATCTCTCCCAAAAAGACGTGGGAAGGTACCATAGGCGGGATCATCCTGGCCATCGGTGTCATGGGGCTGATCGGCTACTGGCTGAACAACGAACCTGCATGGGCATTATTCGCGCCCATCCACTGGATGGCGGTGGCAGCCATTGTATCGGTGACCGGTACTTTTGGCGATTTACTCGAAAGCAAGCTGAAGCGTATGGCTGACATCAAAGACAGCGGCCATATCATGCCCGGGCACGGCGGGTTCCTGGACAGGTTCGATTCGTTGCTGGTGGCGACTCCTTTCGCGTTTGCGTACCTGTTATGGGTCATCTATGGATAACAGCCCTCTGAAAAAATGCCTACCTTTACCTTTTAACTATTTTAAAGAATGACAATCCATCGGGAAGGATATAAATCTATTGCCATCGGCGCACTCGCCTTTGCATTCATCAATCTGTGCTCTTTTTACTTTATCAGCGCGCATGAGTTCTGGCTCAGCGGCCTTATCTTTCTCGTCACCCTGGCGGTGCTGCTGTTCCTCGTGTCCTTTTTCCGGGTACCCGCCCGCCGGTTATCGACAGGCAAGGATCTTGTCATTTGCCCTGCCGATGGAAAAGTAGTGGTGATCGAAGAGATTACCGATGAGGAATATTTCAAGGATAAAAGGCTGCAGATCTCCATTTTTATGAGCCCGGCCAATGTTCACCAGAACCGCAACCCTATCGGCGGGGAAGTGGTTTACAATATGTATCACAAAGGGAAATATCTCGTTGCCTGGCACCCGAAGTCGTCTACGGAAAACGAACGGCATAGCGTAGTCATCCGCAATAGTCACGGCGATGTCCTCGTCAAACAGATTGCTGGCGCGTTGGCCCGGCGCATTGTCAATTATCTCTCTGTCGGGCAAAAAGTGGAACAAAGCGCAGAGATGGGCTTTATAAAGTTCGGTTCGCGTGTCGACGTGCTGCTGCCGGTGGGCATCACCGTCGATGTAAAGCTCAATGATGTCGTGCAGGGCGGCGTCACCGTGCTCGCGACATTTAAATAAGATGTTGATTACTAGCTGATTATGCCATTTGCATAGCAATAGCGCTGTGTTTAAAAAACATTCATGAGAAAAATTACCTCATTAAGGCTTTCAGCGCTGCTGATCAGCCTGTGTACTTCGATCACTGGATCCGCTCAAAGTCAGGATACCTATATTTATAAACCGCAATCGCAGGCGTTGTATAATACCATCGTCCAAATGGACAGTATCTATTTTAGCGCCTATAACGCCTGCGACATGGATAAACAAGCGGCTATTTATGCCGATAGTATAGAGTTTTACCACGACGGTAGCGGCCTGCAAACCTCAAAAAAAGCGCTCTTATCCGCGATCAGGGAGAATATTTGCGGCAAGGTGACCAGGGTGCTGGTAAAGGGAAGCATAGAGGTTTACCCGATACCCAATTTTGGCGCTGTGGAGATCGGTCTTCACCGGTTCATCAATCACGCAGAAAACGATGCATTATCAAAACCCGATAAGTTTGTAATCGTTTGGCGGTATAAAAACGACCAATGGCAAATAACCCGGGTAATCAGCTTGCATACCGGAAATCATTAAAGCCAGGCGGTGTACACGGATTTTAGTAACGTCCCACCATACCGCTCAGGGATTCGAACAGCTTTTTTGAATCAAAGCCCACGCCATTTTTAAAAACAATTTCTGTATTGCGGACCGCTGCGATATTTGTTTCCGGGTCGCCGCCGATCAAAACGAGGTCTGCCTTTTTACCAATTTCAACCGTCCCTGTTTCTTTCGCAATCCCCAGATATACCGCCGCATTCAGGGAGCAGATCTTGACGGCTTCCGGAAAACTAAAACCGGCTTCCGTCAATAGCTCCAGGGTATGCCGGTCTGCATAACCGGCAATAACTCTTCCGTCACCGGTCGGGTCTGTTCCTGCCATCAGGGTACCGCCCATCATCACAAACTTCTTCTCCCACACCATTTCTTTTTTAAAAAGGCTGACCTTACCAGGATCATGGTTCAAAGCATCCCGGTACACTTTTTCAACCACCTCTCTTACTTGCGGCGCCAGTGCATCAGCTCCACCGCCGGGTATTACTTCCCGGCCGGTAAAGGGTTCAAACACAGCCAGTGTAGAGGTCAACGCTACTTTTTTATCAATTAAAAGCCGCATTAACTGTTCCATTGCCTTACTATTGACATCCAGCGCCTTCAAGGAATTGAATAAATTCTCTGAACAAATGTTTTCTTTCTTGCTGGTATCAAAATCGCTGCATTCCATAAAGCCATGTTCCAGGTTGTCAATCCCGGCTTCGGCGGCTTCTTTATAGGTAACTGAGCAAAGATGACCGGTAACCTTGAGCCCTCTTTGATGGGCCGCACGGACCACCGCCACAAGGTCAGCAACGGTAATGTCCCTGTAAACTTTAAAAGAAGTACATCCGAACGCTGCCCAATAATTAACGATGCCTGCTGCCTCCTCCGGGCTACGGATGTGTAACATTTCAGGAACCGGAAACCCCGCCCTTTCAATGTAGGGGCCGGTAACATCCATATCAGGCCCGGCAATTTCCCCCTGCTTTATCCACTGCTTCAAATTCAGGTCTGTTTGCGGTTCAATACTGCCGGCAGTTCGCATCGTGGTTACTCCCCCCGCAAGGTACAATTGCGGAAAAGATATCGGCATTTCCTGCCCGAGATAATAATCCCCGGCTGCCTCTGCGTAAAATAGGTGCTCATGCATCATAATCATTCCCGGAATAATCGTTTTACCCGTGCAGTCAATGATCTTTGCATTTACAGGAACCTTGGTATTTGCTGAATTGCCCATTGCCGTAATGATGCCCTTCATAATGACCAATGTCTGGTCCGGCCTGGACGGGCTGCCCCTGCCATCCGTTATTTTTGCATGGATCAATGCAAGCGTATCTGCCTGAATACAAATGTATTTTTTTACCGCCGCACTAAATTGTGCGAAAGATGGCAAAGCCGGCAGCAACAATAGAAATATTAAAGCTGTTAAATAAAACTTTGTTTTTAACGAGGACATATTTGCTATAGTAGACATCAGGTATTTTTTTAAAAAATCAAAAAATATTTTCCAGCTCCTTTAGCGAATAGACAGTATAAGTAGGCCGGATGGCCGGTGTCGCCCCGATGTGATTGACATATACCTGATCGATCCCCGCATTGATAGCCCCCTGGATATCTACCTCTATGCTGTCCCCGATCATGATACTTTCTGCCGGATCAGCCCCCGCTTTGCGGAAGGCGTATTCAAAGATCTCCCGGTGAGGTTTGAGGCTATTGGAGCCCTCCGAAGTGATCACCTCCCCAAAATAACCGCGCAACCCGGTATGTTGCAGCTTGCTGTGCTGGGTCTCTTCGAATCCGTTGGTGATCAAATGCAGCCGGTATCCTTTGCCGGTCAGGTAATGCAGGATCTCCAGCGTATAGGGGAAGAGGATGGTACGGGTAGGAAGGGCCTCCAGGAAGAGGGTGGCCATCGACCGCGCCAGCGGCTCATCGGCGATCTTAAAGTCCAGCAGCGTCAGCCACATCCTTTTCCACCGCAATTCGTCCACCTTGATAAAACCATTCCGGTAACGTTCCCACAGCTTATCGTTATGCACCGTATAGTTGGCGAAAAATCCCTCGAAATCCGGCACCCCTCTTTCCTGCAGGCGGAGAGACTGATAGAGATCCTGCAGCGTCTGCCGGCTATTGGCCTCAAAATCCCACAACGTATGGTCCAGGTCGAAGAAAAGGTGTTTATATTGCATGACGCAATTTAATGAAATATGAACTGTATCATTACCGGAGCCTCCAAAGGCCTGGGCAGGGCCGTCGCAGAAAAATTTGCTGCCTGTGGCTACGATCTCTTCCTTTGTTCCAGGGACCAGCAGGCACTGACGGCTGCTGCCCAACAGCTGGGAGAGCGCTATCCCGCCATTACCATCCGATCGAAAACGGCTGACCTCGCGGAAAAAGATCAGGCCCTTGAATTCGGCCGGTGGGTGTTGGAATCCGGACCTGCTATCGACATACTGGTCAATAATGCCGGTCAGTTCATTCCGGGCAGCGTCCATGACCAGGACGAGGGGGTATTGGAGCGGCTGATGGCCGTCAACCTCTATAGCGCTTATCATTTGACCAGGACGCTGCTGCCCGCCATGATAGCGCGCAAGGCAGGCCATATCTTCAATATGTGCTCGGTGGCGTCGCTGAAGGCTTATCCCAACGGGGGGGCCTACAGCATCAGCAAATTTGCCCTGGCCGGCTTTTCGGCCAATCTGCGGGAAGAAATGAAGGCTTTCGGCATCAAGGTGACGACTGTCTATCCCGGCGCTGCCTATACGGACTCCTGGGCCGGCAGCGGGGTTGACCCGCAGCGCATTATGGAGGCAGGGGATATCGCAGATATGATCCTGGCCGCGGCCCGGCTTTCCCCGCAGGCAACGGTAGAGGAGATAATCCTGCGGCCGCAATTAGGGGATCTTTAACAGCGGACTGTTATCAAATATTTTATATTTGCTATAGTGTTATATGAAGCCCGAAAGACCTATAAAAACATTCGCTATCGCCACAAATTTACGCTTTACGCTCGCCGTCCTGATTACTTTACTGCCGGGGCTCTTCGCCTCTGGCCAGGTTAAGTTCACGACCGTCGTCAGCAACCAGGAAATGGGCGCGGGCGAGTATTTGCAAGTGGAGTTTGTGGTCGAAAATGCCAAACAGATCGATGCGCTGAACCCACCCGATTTTCCCGGGTTCCGCGTAGCGCAGGGCCCCATACAGTCCAGCGGGATGAGCGTGATCAACGGCAATATGTCCCAATACAAAGGATTATCATTCGTATTACAGCCTACGCATACCGGTAAGTTCACCATTGCCGGGGCATCAGCCGTGGTGGATGGCCAGCATATGCGGTCCAATGCCGTGACCATTACCGTGCATGCCGGTGGCTCGGGTGCAACTTCGGGCAGTCAGGGCAGGGGCGGCGGCAATATGCCCGGTAACCCTATGTTACAGATACAGCCCTTCGGGCCAGACCCTTTCGGGCCGCCTGCGCAGGATGAGGTCGAACGGGACTATGTGTTGAAACCAGGCGAAAACGTCAAAGACAAGATCCGCAAAAACCTCTTCGTCAAAGTGCAGGTCGACCGCAATTCCTGTTATGTTGGCGAACCGATCGTTGCCACGTATAAACTGTATTCCCGTCTCAGCTCCGAATCCCGGGTAACCAAACGTCCTTACCTGAATGGGTTCAGTGTCTATGATATGGTAGACCCCAGTTCGGACCCCGTGTCTGTCGAAAAACTAAATGGCAAGGCGTATACCGTTCACGTCATCCGCAAGACACAGTTGATCCCCCTGCAGCCGGGTAATATCGATCTCGATCCCGTAGAAGTGGAGAACACGGTGCATTTTGTAAAAGGCGGGATGCGCTCGGAGCCGCGCCACACGGGTAACGCCATCCGGGACCTGCTCGATCAGCTGACCGGCGAACAGGAAGCCGGACCTGAGATCACTGAAAACGTGACCCTCGATACCAAGCCCCTGACCGTTACAGTCAAGCCTTTGCCGGAAGAAAATAAACCCGCCAATTTTAATGGGGCTGTAGGCAGCTTCTCTGTGGAAGCTTCACTCGCAAACAAAAATGTTGCCGCACAGGATGAAGCAACGCTGCATGTGGTGGTAAAGGGGAAAGGCAATCTGCCGGTCATTAATGCGCCGACCGTCGATTGGCCTGCCGGCATCGAGGCCTTCGATCCTACTGCCAAAGAAGATGTCAACAAGACCGTGGTCCCGATGAGCGGTACCAAATCTTTCGATTACGTATTTACGACCAAAACGCCGGGGCACTATACTATCCCCGCCGTTAATTTTTCCTGGTTCGATCCTTCTTCCCAGACCTATAAGACAGCAGGCAGCGAACCCCTGGACCTGCAGGTGACCCCTTTGGCCGGGAAACCCCGGTCTTCTACTCATCCGGGCCTTACCGTGGCTACACCTTCAATAGGTGAGCGGCTGCAACATTTTATCCTGGACCACCTGGAGTGGTTGTTAGCCGGCTTGCTGCTGTCCGGGGTCATCGTGTTCTTCTATTTACGGCGTCAGAACCCTCTCCTGAAAAAGGATGGCGATAGGGGGGATAAAGAGACAAAGGGCGCTAAAGAATCGCAGGCACGTAATCAAGGCGTCGGAAGATCTAACGCACCGATAGCACAGCAGTGGCAGGAATTGTCGGTGGCGCGGCATGAAGCGCATGATC
>Ga0302303_10000386_pt1 | contig 38168 bp, 38 predicted proteins | sample III_Palsa_E2_1_FD_194542 | JGI IMG/M metagenome (GOLD analysis project Ga0302303, IMG submission 194542) | Peat permafrost microbial communities from Stordalen Mire near Abisko, Sweden - III_Palsa_E2_1 | ecosystem: Environmental > Terrestrial > Soil > Palsa > Peat permafrost | place: Sweden...
TCTTTTTTGAACTATAATCCATCTCATGTCTGATACAATTGAATTGAACGACAAACTCGTTTCGGAGTTGCGCGAAATTGCAAAAAGTTTAGGTATTGCTGAAGCTGATGACCTTAGAAAGGCACAGCTAATTACAGCTATTGTTGAACAGCAAAACCTAATAGAGGCCGCCAGGACTCAGCAAAGCACAGTTGCTAACAACTACGCTCCCAAACAAGATGACACTGTAAAACCAGCTCCTGACAATGCCGATAAAGGCAAAAAAAGGACCCGCTCTATAAAAAGTTCTAATGAGCCCCGTGTTGAGGTTCCTTTGGATGATACCAACCTGTTTGATGTACAGGATGATGAGCCACAACCTGAAGAAGAGCAAGAAGTTGCTCCGGCACCTGTTGCAGAATCTGAACCGGTGCAAAGTGACGAAACTCCGGCTAAAACCGAAGAAGTTGCTCCTGAAGCACGCCCTCAAAAATTTGAGCGCCGCATCAACCAAAACAACACCAACCAGGCCAAAAACCAGGAACCAGCTATTAATCTTGATTTTGATAACGTAATTATTAATGAAGGTGTGCTGGAAATTATGCCTGATGGCTACGGTTTCCTGCGTTCATCTGACTATAACTACCTGACTTCTCCTGATGATATTTATGTATCGCAGTCGCAAATAAAATTATTTGGCTTAAAAACCGGAGATACCGTTCGCGGCAGCATCAGGCCGCCAAAAGAAGGCGAAAAATATTTCCCTTTGGTACGTGTTGAAGCTATTAACGGCCGTATACCTGCCGAAGTGCGCGACCGTGTACCATTTGATCACTTAACGCCGCTTTTCCCTTCAGAAAAATTGAGCTTATTCACCGATGCGGGTAATTATTCAACCCGTATTATGGATTTGTTCTCTCCGATAGGTAAAGGCCAACGTGGATTGATCGTAGCGCAGCCTAAAACTGGTAAAACCATGTTATTAAAGGATGTGGCTAACGCGATTGCCAAAAACCACCCTGAGGTGTACTTGATCATTTTACTGATTGACGAACGCCCAGAGGAAGTTACCGATATGGCCCGCAGCGTACGCGCCGAAGTTGTTTCATCAACTTTTGATGAACCTGCTGAACGCCACGTTAAAATTGCCAACATCGTGCTCGAAAAAGCTAAACGTATGGTTGAGTGCGGTCATGATGTGGTTATCCTGCTGGATTCTATCACCCGTCTTGCACGTGCTTATAACACCGTTGCACCAGCATCCGGTAAAATATTATCAGGTGGTGTTGATGCCAATGCATTGCACAAACCAAAACGTTTCTTCGGTGCGGCCCGTAACATTGAGGATGGCGGTTCATTAACTATCATCGCAACGGCTTTAACTGAAACCGGATCGAAAATGGACGAGGTTATCTTTGAAGAATTTAAAGGTACCGGTAACATGGAGTTACAATTGGATCGTAAATTATCTAACAAACGTATATTTCCTGCTATTGATATCACTGCTTCAAGCACCCGTCGTGACGATTTATTGCTTGACCGTGAAACTTTACAGCGCATCTGGATATTACGTAACCACCTGGCCGACATGAACTCACAAGAGTCGATGGAGTTTTTACAGGCTCAAATCAGGGGCACAAAAACTAACGAAGAATTCCTGATATCTATGAATTCATAATATTTTTATATTTATGAAGTTATATTTTTAATGAAAAGTTAATCTGTAACTTCATAAATATTTAAAATAATCCTGATACCTTCATCCAAAATGAAGAAGCGAGTGAAAAAACATCTTCCAAACGCGATAACTTGTTGTAACCTCTTCAGTGGTTGTATTGGTATAGTTTTCACTTTTCAGGAAAACTTGATCTATGCCGCTTACGCTATATTTCTGGCTGCGATATTTGATTTTTTTGATGGATTCGCATCACGCGTACTTCAATCTTATTCGGGCATAGGCAAGGATCTTGATTCATTGGCTGATATGGTAAGTTTTGGGGTATTACCATCAGCTATCATGTATGAGTTGTTTTTACAGGCACCACCTGTACATAACTTAAGCCCTTATTTAAACTTTATCGCTTTTTTAATCCCGGTATTTTCGGCTTTAAGGCTGGCTAAGTTTAATGTGGATACTAGGCAGGCCGAAAGTTTTATTGGCCTACCTACCCCGGCTAATGCTATCCTCATAGCTTCATTCCCGCTTATTATGGAGCAGCACAGTAACTTCTCCAGGTACATCCTCAATTCATACGGCCTTTGTATTTTTACCATAGTAATGTGCGGTTTATTAGTAGCCGAATTGCCGCTGATGTCGCTCAAATTTAAGAGCCGCGATTTCCAGGAGAATATTTATCGTTATTTACTGCTGTTATTTTCGGCTATATTGATACTATTTTTTAAATTCGCGGCAGTTCCGGTGGTGATACTATTTTACATCGCCTTATCAATAGTACAATTCAAAAAATTAGCACATGACCAAATTCCAGGCTGAAATAGATGTAATGCCAAAGAAAGAAATTCTTGATCCACAAGGTAAAGCCGTTACCGGCAGTATGAAGAATCTTGGCTTATCAGAAATTCAAAACATCCGCATAGGCAAACACATCTCTCTTGAAATTGAAGCTGAAACCGCTGAAATAGCACATGCTAAAGTTGACGAAGCTTGTAAAAGCTTGCTAGCTAACCTGATTATGGAAAGCTATTCTTTTAAATTAGAGCAGATCTAAAGATTAGCTTCTTTTTCTGCTTTTATTTTACCAAGCTCAGCAAGGCTGGCGTTAATTATACCGCTTACTTCGCTAAACTTCGCGGTTATATCTGCTATATCTGGTGCACCATTTTTACAGGCATGTTCAATATCCTGAATTATTGCCTGTGAATTAAGCATCCCGAAGAAACCCAGATTGGCTTTTATTTTATGCGCTGCCGCTGAAGCTGCTGCCCAATCCTGTGCTGCTATTGCGCTGCTAATCTCCTGCATTATTTGTGGTGATTGATCCACAAACATGGTAATCGACTCAACTATAAATTCATCGCTGCCATCAGCAATGTCGTATAAAAATGTAAGGTCTAAATCGTTATTATTCTCTGTCATAATGGTTTACGCTTCAAAATTATAAATTTTTACAACTAAATCATCGTTCAATTCATTTTTCAGTTCAAAAATAGTCTTTTTACAACCTGGGTGTTTAAATTCGGGGCTAATTTCATTTAAAGGCTCCAAAGTAAAGCGCCTTTTATGGAGTTGCGGGTGCGGAACCTGTAGATTTTCTTCGTTTATGATTTCGTTCCCATAAAATAAGATATCAATATCTATCGTTCGTGATCCCCACTTTTCTTCCCGCTTGCGGCCTAATATTATTTCAATCGCTAATATTTTTTCCAATATTAAACCGGCAGGCATATCAGTTTGCAATAAGATCACCTGGTTTAAATAATCAGGCGCATCGCTTTTTCCCCACGATTGTGTTTCGTATATTGACGACCGCTTTATCACAGGTACAATTTGTTCGGCAATCAATTTTATAGCTTGTTGCATAAACAATTCTCGATTGCCGAGGTTGCTGCCTAGTAGTAAATAAACATCATTCATGTTGTAACAAATATTATAGACCGGGCTCTTAATATTATACCATATTGAATTAGTAAATTTGCATAGTTACTTATATTTATAACATTTAATGAAACAATTTTTCAAATTTGTACTGGCCACTATTGTAGGGCTTATTATTACCACCATTGTTATCGTGTTTATCGGTTTTTTAATAGTGGTATCAGCAGGCAGCGATAAAGGCGTACATGTAGATGCGAACTCTGTATTACACATCTCATTTAACGGTACAATTCCTGAACGTACACCCAATAATCCATTATCCGACATTCCGTTTTTAGGTTTAGATGATGACAAAGATGTTGGCTTGAACGATATTTTGGCCGATATCAAAAAGGCTAAAACCGACGATAACATCAAAGGGATTTATTTGGATGAAAGTAACATCGAATCGCAACAGGCTACGGTTGAAGAGATCCGAAATGCGCTAATCGACTTTAAAAAATCGGGTAAGTTTATTATCGCTTACGCTGAAGTATATACGCAAAGTTTCTATTATTTAGCTTCGGTAGCCGATAAAGTTTACATCAATCCAAAAGGCATATTTGAGTTTAAAGGTTTCAGCTCACAAATCACCTTCTTAAAGGGTGCTTTGGATAAACTGGGCATTGAAGCGCAGATTATCAAAGTAGGTACTTACAAAAGTGCTGTTGAACCACTATTTTTGACCAAAATGAGCGATGCTAACCGCTTGCAGGTTACCTCCTATTTAGGTTCATTGTACGATCACTTTTTAACCAACATTGGTAAAAGCCGTAATATCAGCAAAGACTCGCTGTTCAATTATGCGAATAACTTAACTATTCAATATCCTGAAGATGCGTTAAAATATCACCTGGTTGACGGATTAAAATATAAAGACGAGGTTTTAGATGAGTTAAAGGCCCGTACCGGTACCGACAAAAAATCAACGGTAGCAAGTGTTGAACTAAGAGATTATGTTAAAAGTGATGCTGATAAAGATGATGACAGCGACGATAAAGCCAGTTCATCAAAAAATCGTATCGCGATTATCTATGCCTCCGGCGAAATTACCGGTGGTGATGGTGATGATAATACCATCGGCTCCGAAAGAATCTCAAAAGCCATCCGCAAAGCTCGTATGGATAGCAAAGTTAAAGCGATTGTGTTACGTGTAAACTCACCGGGCGGCAGCTCATTGGCATCGGATGTGATCTGGCGCGAGGTAATGCTAACCAAACAAGTAAAACCGATCATCGTTTCTATGGGTGACCTGGCGGCATCGGGGGGTTATTATATTTCATGCGCCGCAGATTCGATCATCGCGGAGCCAAATACCATTACCGGCTCAATAGGCATATTTGCTATCCTGCCAAACATGCAAAAATTATTTAATGATAAATTGGGGATCACATTTGATGGTGTAACCACCGGAAAATACGCTGATCTGGGCGATATCAGCAGGCCTTTATCACCTGATGAACGTGCCATCTTACAAAATCAGATCAACCACGGCTATGATGATTTTACCAAAGCCGTAGCTGCTGGTCGCCACAAAACACAGGCATATATTAACAGTATTGGCCAGGGCCGTGTATGGACAGGAGAACAAGCTATAAAATTAGGTTTAGTTGACCGATTGGGTAATATCAATGATGCTATAGTTAGTGCCGCTAAAAAAGCAAAACTGAGTGATTATAAATTGGTTGAATACCCCGATCAGAAAAGTATTTTAGAGAAATTCGGGTCAAACTTTAATGTGGAGATGAAAACCCGCGCTATGAAATCTGAACTGGGCGATAACTATAAATACTACGAACAAATTAAAGGTGTAACCCAAATGATGCGTACCCCGCAAACACGGTTACCTTACGATATTGATATAAACTAATTAGCAATAAAAACGTTATTAAAAAGCCGCTTTACGAGCGGCTTTTTTTATTTTTACCGATATAAATCTACATGGAAAATAAACCAATAGCCCGCAAACTTCGCCTGTTATCACAACTGATGGAACTGCATGAGGTTAACCCATTTAAAATAAAATCGGTAGCCAACGCGGCTTTTAAGGTTGATAAATTGCCTTTCGCTGTTGCCGGTAAAACCCTGGCCGAACTTGAAAAAGTTGACGGCATTGGCAAAAGTACCGCAGCCAAAATAATTGAGCTGCTGGAAACAGGCACCATGGTGGACCTGGAAGACTTGCTTAAAGACACCCCGGAAGGTGTGGTTGAAATGATGGGCATCAAGGGTATCGGCCCAAAAAAGATCGCTACCATTTGGAAAGATCTTGGCATTGAAAATACCGGAGAGCTTTATTACGCCTGCAACGAAAACCGCCTGATTGAAGCAAAAGGTTTCGGCCTTAAAACGCAGGAAGAGATTCGCAAAGCGATTGAGTTTAGGATGGCCAGCAATGGCAAATTCCTATATGCGCAAATAACACAGGAAGCAAACGAACTGCTGGATGCGATCAAAACAGTTTTCGCAGGGGCTTTAGTTGAATTCGCGGGCGAATATCGCCGCCTTTGTGAGATCATCAGCGAGTTGGTTATTGTTTTAGGCAGCCGCGACGAGAAAGTTGCGTTTGATGCTTTTGCACAGTCTACTTTTTTGCAAAATACCACCTTAAATGGTAACCACATAAACGGTGAGCTTGCCAATGGCTTGCTGGTTGATATTGTTTGTGTTGAGAAAAGGGATTTCTATAAAGAATTATTTCTGCAAACCGGCAGTGATGAACATACCGAAGCCGTTTTAAAACGCATCAACGATGAGCTTGATCAGCCTGCGAATGAGGAATTGATCTACCTGAAAGCTGGCCTTGAGTTTATGAAGCCTGAGTTACGCGAAGGTGATACTTTTATTGAAAAAGCTGCCAATAATAGCCTGCCACAACTCATCAGCTATAATGATTTGAAGGGAACGCTGCACAATCACAGTACATGGAGCGATGGCGTGAATACCATTGAAGAAATGGCGCTGTACTGCCGTGATACTTTGAAATTGGAGTACCTGGGCATGTGCGATCACAGCAAAAGTGCTTTTTACGCTAAAGGCTTAAGTATCGAACGCATTTTGCAACAGCAGGAAGAAATAGATCATCTGAATAAAAAACTGGATGGCTTCAAGATCTTTAAAGGCATCGAATCGGATATCTTAAACGATGGTTCGTTGGATTACCCGGAAGAAATATTGAAAAAGTTTGATTTTATCGTAGCATCCGTACACTCCAACCTGAAAATGGATGAGGAGAAAGCGACTGCCCGTGTAATCAAAGCCATTGAAAATCCATATACGACTATTTTAGGCCACCCAACCGGAAGGCTATTATTGAGTAGAAAAGGTTATCCCATCAACTACAAAAAAGTGATTGATGCCTGTGCAGCCAATAAGGTGGTGATCGAAATTAATGCTAACCCTTTCCGCCTTGATTTGGACTGGCGCTGGCACCAGTATGCGCTTCAAAAAGGCGTTACGCTATCCATAAACCCTGATGCTCACCGTAATGAGGGCTTTTTAGATATGCACTTTGGCGTGCTGGTAGCCCGTAAAGGTGGCTTGTCAAAGGAAAATTGCCTGAATGCTTTATCGCTGGCAGAAATCACCCAGTTTTTTGAAAAGAAAAGGGGCTAAACCTGCATTTAGCAGAATAAAATAAACCATTACCTTTGCAACCATGATTAGTGCGCAATGCAACCGTATTTTTGAGCAGGTAGTTTCTGATTATCATCAGTTTAATGATATTTTTAAGGTAATTGATAGTCCGTATGCTGCTGGTACTATCGACCATATTTTATACACCAAATGCTGGATAGATACCGCGCAATGGCATATGGAAGATGAAATCCGTAACCCCAATATCGACTCATCAGCGGTTATTGGCTGGAAACGCGCTATCGATAAATCAAACCAGGATCGTACAGATATTGTGGAGGTGATCGACTCTTATTTCCATGATAAATACAAGGATATTGTAGCATTACCAACAGCAAAAATCAATACCGAAAGCCCTGCATGGGCGATAGACAGGCTATCAATTTTGGCATTGAAAGTTTATCATATGCAGGAAGAAAGCACCCGTACCGATGCCAGCGAATTGCATTTGCTACAGTGCAGCGAGAAACTCTCTATACTTTTACAGCAGCAGGTTGATCTTTCATTAGCGATTGATGAATTATTAGAAGACATTGAAAAAGGTGATAAATACATGAAGGTATACCGCCAGATGAAAATGTATAACGACCCTAACCTGAACCCGGTTTTGTATAACAATAAAAAATAATGCCGCAGCCAAAACACATACTGGTGTTGCGCTTTTCGTCGATGGGAGATGTGGCCATGACGGTACCGGTTGTAAAAGCTTTGCTTGAGCAAAACCCTGATCTACAAATCACCTATATTTCGAGGCCGCAGTTTGCCGGCTTTTTTAAGGATATCCCTCGCCTAACCTACTTCCAGGCAAACCTGGATAAAGATTATAAAGGTTTTTTGGGGATGATCGAGTTGTTTAATCACCTCAAACAACAAAAAATTGATGCTTTGGCCGATCTGCATGGCAGTTTGCGCACTAAAGTGCTACGCAGATTGTTCCGGCTTTCGGGTGTGCCTTATGCTTATATCAATAAAGGTCGCGAAGAGAAAAAGCTGCTTACCCGTTTCCCAAACAAAATACTTAAACCATTAAAACGCACTACTGAGCGCTATGCAGATGTTTTTCGCGAACTAGGTTTTCAGCTGACACTCGATTATAAATTAGTTAAAGCGCCGAAAGCTTTGAGTGATGAGATCATCCAAATAACAGGTAATAAAACCAAAACCTGGATTGGGGTTAGTCCTTTCGCTAAACATACCGGTAAAATTTTCCCGCTGGAAAAGATGGAGGCTGTATTGGATGAACTCAAGAAACAAGACATTAAAATTTTCTTATTTGGTGGATCGGATACGGAACTGGCTATCTGCAATGCTTGGCAAAGTAAATATAGCAACGTTATTTCGGTTGTTAGAAAATTGAATATTGAACAGGAACTCGTGTTAATAAGTCAATTAGATGTGATGTTGAGCATGGATTCAGCAGGAATGCATATGGCATCGTTGGTTGGAACTCCTGCTGTTTCTATTTGGGGAGCAACGCATTATTACGCTGGCTTTTTAAGTTATGGGCAATCGAAGGATGATATTGTAGCTGATAGTATTGAGTGCAGGCCATGCTCAGTTTATGGGGATAAGCCTTGTTTTAGGGGAGATTATGCTTGTTTGCATCGCATCGAAACAAAAACAGTGCTTGAGCATTTAAGTAAGTATATAACAAACGCATGAAAAGATTATTGCTGATACGCCACGCCAAAGCCGAACAAGGAACCCATACCGCCGATTTTGAACGCCCATTAACAGAATCGGGCATAAAAGATGCAACCGTAATGGCGCAACGATTGGTAGCAAAAGCATACAAACCGGGGTTAATTATCTCTAGCCCTGCTTTGCGTACGCATACCACAGCCAATATATTTTCGGAGCATCTTTTAACACACGAGGTTGAAACCGATAAAAAAATATACGATGCCAGCGAGAACACCCTGCTGCATATCATCAATAATTTACCAGATGACCGTGATTTTATCGCGATAGTCGGGCATAACCCAGGCATTAGTCAGATACTGTATTACCTAACCGGTAAAATTAAGGATGTACCCACCTGTGCTGTTGCTGTTATTGATTTTGATGAAGATCAGTGGAAAGCGCTGAGTATGGAAATGGGTGATTTGGTTTATTATGACGAACCCAAATCACAGATTTAGGCTGATTTCACTAATTTCACAGATTGCTACTTACTAATCAACATAATCATTTAATTACATAAATCAACGGTATTAGTTTACTAAATATGTTTTTCCGGGTAGAGAGCGGATATAGCCTTGCATTTCCATATTGAGTAAAGTCATGGCTAGCTGGCTCATCGGGATATTAGCTTTTATAGTCAAATCATCAATAGCCAGTGGCAATTTATGCTGGCGGATCAACTCAAATATTAACATTTCCTCAGTAGATAAATCAATTGGCAAAGTCAGTTGATGATCAGAATTAGCTGCATCTTCGGATTTTTCCCAACCTAAACAATTGGCTAAATCAGCTGGATTGGTTAGTAAGCCAGCTTTATTATGGCGGATCAGGAAGTTACAGCCTTCCGAAAACTCGTCACCTACCCTGCCCGGGAAAGTAAAAACATCGCGGTTATAAGAGTTGGCAATTTCGGCAGTGATCAGCGCGCCACCTTTTATGCTGGCTTCAACCACAACAGTCGCATCGGCTATTCCTGCCACAATACGGTTTCGTTGCGGGAAGTTTTCCCTGTCGGGGTTAGTACCGGATGGATATTCGGTGAGCAGGCCACCATTCGCGATCATCTTTTCGGCAATGGCTTTATTCTGGCTTGGATATAATCTATCCAAACCATGTGCCAGCACGCCTACTGTTGGCACATTTTGCTTTACGCATTCTTTATGTGCGCAAACGTCAATCCCGTAAGCCAAACCACTTACAATTAGCACATTATAAGGCTGTAATTCCTCTACCAATTGCTGGCAAAGTTGTTTACCGTATTCACTGGCATTGCGGGTACCTACAACGCTGATGATTCTTTGCGCGTTCAAATCTGCATTACCCTTGCTAAATAACAATACCGGCGAATCGTTGCAGATTTTTAATCGCTTAGGATAGCGCGGATCGGTATAAAACAACACATCGATGTTATTTTTCTCTATAAATTTCATCTCCTCTTCGGCTTTTCGCAAAGCTTCGGAAAGATTAAGCTGACCATAAGTTTTAGGGCCGATACCCGGCACACCCATTATTTTACCCGGCGGTACGGTAAACACACGTTCGGCACTACCAAAATAGCTGATCATGGATTTTGCTAACGTTGGACCGATATTTTTTAGATACGTAAGGGCGATTTGATGTAGTGTAGACATAAGGAATAAGCGTTGCTAAAATAGAAATTTTAAGCTAAATATCAGTTTTAAATAAAAAACTATAAAAATAGTTTGCAAACTAAAAATATAGTTTATACATTTACTCAACTAGAAAGATAGTTTACAATGATGATTAAGGAACTTACCAAAGCAGAAGAGCAGATAATGCAAATATTATGGCAATTGAACGAAGCCATTGTAAAGGATATTATTGATAAAATAGCCGAACCCAAGCCCGCATACAACACGGTATCAACCGTGGTAAGGGTTTTAGAGGGCAAAGGGTTTGTGGATCATAAAGCATATGGCAATTCGCACGTATACTTCCCTATCATCAGCGAAGCGGATTATAAAAAATTCACGTTTGATAAGATGATGAACAGCTATTTTAATAACTCTTATAAAAGCCTGGTATCCTTTATAGCTGATGAAAAAAAATTGGGCATAAACGAGCTTGATGAACTAACCAAACTAATCGAAAACCTAAAAACTAAACAATAAATGAACTGGCTGTATTACCTCGCAGAAGCAAATTTATACCTCGTAGTATTTTATTTGGCCTACTGCCTGTTTTTAAATCGCGATACGCATTACAGGCTAAAGCGTATTTATTTGATAGCTACCTGCATAGTTTCGTTTATACTGCCGGTTACACAAATAAGCGCATTACGGCCAGCAAAACCAACCGAACCTATTAATACAATAACTTATGCTAATATCCCCGAGCAAAATACAATTACGGCAATTCCTCAAGAAGTACCTGTAACACCTATTGCTGCTCCGGTAATAATAGAACATCATCCTGTAATTGAACATCATTTTACTTTGCGGGATAGCTTATGGTATGCTTACCTGGCTGGTGCAATTGTACTATTGTTAGCGTTTTTTGTTAAAATATATGCCCTTTTTAAACTGATACGCAATAAAAGCAGCGTTAAACAAGGTAACTATAAAGTGATCTATCTATCAGAAACCAATAATGCGTTTTCGTTTTTTAATTACTTGTTTATCGGTACCAACGCAAACGGAGCCGACACAATCATCAGGCACGAACTGGTTCACATCAGGCAAAAGCATTCTGCAGATATTTTATTTGTAGAGATACTGAAGATCATTAACTGGTTTAATCCATTTATATATTTGCTGCAAAACAGCCTGAAAACTGTACATGAATACATTGCTGATGAACAAACCGCAGCATATGAAACCGACACCTTAACCTACTCTTCCTTTTTAGTAATGAACGCCTATGGCACCGGCGGTTCATCTATCACCCATTCTTTCTTCAATTATAACCTTTTAAAAAAGAGAATTATTATGCTAAATCAACAACGCTCCGGTAATTTGGCAAGGCTGAAGTACCTGGTAATTATCCCAATTTGTGCAGCTTTATTATGCACATCAACGCTCGCATTCAGTAAAACTTATGCCTTGGTTGATCTTACTCCCGCTAATTCAAAATCTGCAACATTGTACGCCACGGCGGATGCAAGCCATACAGCTAAACGAAAGCTTTTAAAAATCACCAGGAACGGGGTTGTTACCATAACCGATCATCTTGCTATTGATCAAAAGAACAAAAAAGTAGTATATACAGCAGCTAACATTACCGCAACAGACAAATCATTACTGCTAAAAGATCAGCATATTAAAGTAGAGGTTGTTGTTGACAGCACAGAATTTAAAACTACCGATGGAAGGCCAATGCTACCGGTTGTAAATGCAGATGGCTATTATTTGCTAGACCATTATTTACATAGCAACATACATTATAGTACTGCAAAGGGTGAAAAGGGTGGGTTAGTTGAAGTTGGATTTACACTTGATAACTTTAGGCACATAACTAATGCCAGAATTGTAAAAAGCGGTGGTGCTAAACTTGATGAACTCGCACTAAATGGATTCAACAATTATAAAGGAATTGTTAATGACGATGCCGGGAAAACATTAAAAATTGATGTATTCTTTTTCACCGGTGATTATTCCATATTCCCACCCGACACAGGTCGAAATGATCCACAATTTGAAGGAGCATTAATCATCACCAATTATAAATATCCGGTTACCGTTACTAATAAGGGATATGAATACGATGAAAGCGGCTTTGGCCTGCCTGGTGCGCATGGTGCAGAGTATGCAAAAGTTGTGATATACGGCAAAAATGGTGAAGCCAACTGGTTTTACAAAAACAAATGTACTGATGCCGATTTACAAATGCTGAAAGACAAATACGGCTATACATTTCCTTCAGCATCTTCTACCATTATACAATTTATGCACCCTAAAAATGTTAACAATAAGCGTTTGGCCTATATTTATAATGTCACCTCTTATTTGAATGCACCCTATTCCGATCAATTTTATGATTATATGATCAACAGTATTCAATACCCTGCCGAAGCGCAAAAAGCACTTAAAGGCGGAACAGTAGTACTGAATTTTAACTTAGGAAATGACGGAACAATAAGCGAAATACAGGTAACGCAAAGTGGAGGTAATGCTTTTGACGAAGCTGCTGTAAATGCCTTACAAGCTTATAAATCAACTATTAAAGATAATACCGGCAAGCATAGTATAGCCATAGTATTTTGTGTAGCCGAAAAGAAATATCGCCCAGTAGTTAGCGATAAAGTAAAACAAAGTGGTTATGTGGGCGAATTAGCAGTATCGGATTTAAGATCACCATTTAGTAATGGGGGGTTAGCGCCATTAGCCGCTCCTGTAGCACCCAAAACGGATGGCGCTATCACCGTACCAGAATACATAAAACCATTAAAAGAAATATACATCTCAAGCCCTTCTCCAAACAAAATACAGCTTAACGAAATAACGCTGACAAGAAAAAAACCTGACAATTATAAGCCCGGAGAACATCCATTACTAATAGTAAATGGAACAATGTACTATGTAAGTGGGAAATTACCTGTAGGCGAAAAGTTTCAATTTAATGCAACAGACTCTATGGTTGTAGCTACAAAGAATAATACCAAGATGATAAAGAAATACGGTGATAATTATAAAGAAGATCAGTTTTTCTTATATGGCAAAGTTTCGGTTAGTATTATGAAGATGGATGCCGATTTAAAAAATACACCTAAAACGTATACATTAATAAATCCATTAGAAAAGTTTAAGGATAAATTTAGGCCTACACAACCTATGATAGCAGGAGTAATTATTTACGACAAATAATTGACAATCAGAATTAACACTTTACGTAGATCACCTGCTTGGTATCAAAAAACTCTTCATTAAAAAAGTCTTTAAGATAGAATTGCTGAACGGCTAAACCCGATTCGGCAATTTCTTCGTTAAGGTCGCCGCCTTTTAAATAGAGGATGCCATTAGGCAATTTATTTTTAGATTGTTTGCTGAATTTACCTCTCACCCAGGGATAAAATTCCCCTAAGCGGGTAACCGCGCGTGATACTACAAAATCGAACTTTTCATTCACCTGCTCGGCACGCAAATGCTCGGCTTTCAGGTTTTGAAGGCCCAGGGCGGATGCTACTTCATTAACAACCTTTATTTTTTTGCCGATAGAATCTACCAAAAAAAACTGCGTTTCAGGAAACAAGATAGCTAAAGGAATACCTGGAAAACCACCACCGGTGCCCACATCAAGCACACTTTCGCCGGGTAAAAAGCTCATTACTTTGGCTATACCTAACGAGTGCAGCACATGGCGCTCGTAAAGCTGGTCGATATCCTTACGCGAAATTACGTTGATCTGGTTGTTCCAGAAATTGTACAGCCCGGGCAATTGTTCAAATTGCTGTTGCTGTTTTGGGGTAATATCGGGGAAATATTTAAGTAGAATATTAGATGTCATCCCTGTTTAATCTGTTAAGGATGTTGCCAAGCAGGTATCTCGCCCTAAAAAGCTGGGCTTTAACTGTGCCTAAAGGCAGATCAAGCTGCTGCGCTATTTCTTCGTATGATAGCTCATCAAAGTATCTTAGCGTGATCAAATTACGGTAGCGTACCGGTAAGTTCTCTATCAAAAGCTTCAACTCTTCGGTTTGTTGTTTTTTGATGGATGTTTCTTCGGGGTTTAATACATCGGCTTTTATTTGCAGGGTTTTATCCTCGCCGTCATCATCCATCATACCGTGGATAGATGTGGTATTTAGCTTTTTCTTACGGATAAAATCGATACAATTGTTAGTTGCCACACGGAAAAGCCAGGTACTAAAGGCATAATCCGGCTGGTATTTTTCTAACTTTTCAAAGGCTTTGGCAAAGGTTTCAACCGTAAGGTCCATAGCATCCTCTTTGTTGTTAACCATTTTAAGCACCATAAAATAAATGGAATCCTTGTAGCGGTGCATCAGATCGGCATAGGCTTTTTGGTTGCCTTCACGTGCTTTAACTACCAGGTGAAAATCATTCTTCGCGTTCTCGGTAAAGTTTGCGTTTATTTCCATTGAGTGGTTTTAATAAAAGTAGCCATTAATCCGAATGTATTTATATAAATATAGTAGCAAAAATCAAGCCCGGGTAAATACCAAAGTAAATCTTTGGCCTCCAGTTTCTTAAAAGTTTTGCTGTAAATAACAATTTGCAGTATCAGCCTAAAAACAAAAACACCTAGCACCAGCATAGGTTCAAAGCTAAATATAAGGCATATTATCAATAAAACGTAGAATAAGTAACCGGTTATCGCATCGCCACTTAACATACGGCGGTGTTCATTTTTATAGTATTTGCCTACCCCGAAATGGCGTTTTTTTTGTCGGTACCAGCTTGATAAAGTTGATTTGCCATCGGTGTATATAAACGTATCCGGGTGTAGTTCAACCGTAGTGTTATTTTCGGTAGCATGTTGGTTTACAAACAGATCATCGTCGCCTGCCATCAGGTGCATGTGCGAGGCAAAACCTTTCTGACTAAAAAACAAGCTCTTGGTATAAGCTAAATTGCGGCCAACGCCCATGTATGGGTTACCATTTAACGCTGCCGAAAAATAATTGATAGCCGCCTTTACCGCCTCAAACCTGATGAACGGACTCAAAAAGTTTTTGCTCCTGTTGTAAGGTGCATAGCCTAAAACAATTTGCGCAGGTGTGGTAAAGTTTGCAGCCATACGGGTTATCCAATTAGCTGAAGCTGGCATACAATCGGCATCGGTAAATAGTAAATGCTCGTTTTTGGCTGCCTTTATGCCCAGGGTTAAGGCAAATTTCTTACCGGTTTTAAAGCGATCGTGTTCGGTGATGGTAACTACCTTAAGATGTGGGTATTTCTTCTCAAATTCCTCTAATATAAGCTCCGATCTGTCGTACGAACAATCGTTAATAACCACTACTTCAAAGTCGGGATAATTTTGCTCAAGTATGTGGGGCAGAAAATGTTGTAGATTTTTAGCCTCATTACGGGCACTGATAATTACCGAAATGGGGATACTTATGGGCAATAATTCTTCCAGCGGTTTGTAGCCGGCAAGCCTGCTATAGTTGTTGACCAAATAATACAGCTGAACAATAAAACAGAACTGAAAAAGCAGAATTAGCGCTTCTTTGATATACGTTTCCAAACAATTATAAATAATGAGCAAATTTGTTAAAAATCAGCGGAATTACGGCCCTTTTATTCCGCCAAGTTTCCCACATTAGGCTATTTTAAGCCTTAAATGTGGATTAATTTAATTTGAAACGATATTCTTGTTTCAATAAACCGGGGATATTAAAACCGCGGTTACCAGCTCTGCGTTATCCGGCCAAAACAAACCTAAACAATACCAAAACATACCTAAACACACCGAAACATACTGGTACACACCAAAACATACCTAAACACATAACAAACTGATAATAAGCAAATTGATCTTTTATCTTGTTTCAGCCGTGAAACAAGATTTATTTTTAATTAGTTGATTATCTTATGTTTATAAGTATACATTTTAACCATTGAAACAACAAGTTAGTTTTTATCGTATTTATTTACAATATTCAAGCAAAGTAAATACCGTTTAATATTTAAATAATACCCCTTGGAACAAACCGCTGCTAAACTACATCCCTGGAGACAACCCGCTGTGCTTTTGGCTATTGCAGCAATATGTTTAGGCTTTACAGGCTTAAGCGGTTGGTTATTTAACTCGTTTGGGTTGCGCAGCTTTTTATCGGATGGCGCAACCATGAAGGTGAATACAGCGCTTATTATTATTTGCTGCGGCATCAGTATTATTTTATTTAACCTGTCTAAAACTAAAAGCGGGTATGTTTTACTGGCGATATCAGCACTGATCTGTACGATCACCCTGCTCGAATATATTACGGGCGTAAATTTCCATATCGACCAGCTATTTTTTAACGATCCCGACACCAATCTGCTGCTCGAAGCACCTGGCAGGCCATCTGTAATAACATCATTAAACGGATTATTTATTTGCATAGCGCTTTTTACCGGCATGCTGCGCTATTATCGGATTAGCCAATGGATCAGCACCTTATCTTTTTTTATAATCTACACAGCCTTAATGGGGCATCTTTTTGGTGTTACCGATTTTTACCGTTGGGGCCATTATTCGGGTATCGCGTTTCATACCGCGCTGAGTTTTGGGCTGCTAAACCTCGGTATTTTGCTATACCAATCGGCTTACGGGTGGATTGCCCTGTTTTTTATTAAGGTAGAAGGCCGTTTCAGCACTAATTATTTTATAGCCTATTTGCTGCTGGTGTTCCCAATGCTCATTAGTTTATATGTTTTTCTCATCAATAAAACGGGCATAAGCACCATTTCGGCAACTATCACCATCGTAATTATGCTGGGGGTTATCAGCATCCCGATATTTTATATTTTCCTGAACCAGATCAACGTTATCGGCAGCAATTTAAACCGCGCCAATCAACGGCTGGAGATCGCGCTTAACGCAGGCAAATTCGGTTCGTATGATCTTGACCTCGATACCGGTATCATGACCTGCAGCGACCAATGCGTAGCCAATTTTGGATTAACGCCCGGAACTGCCTTTAATTTTAAGGATCTGTTTGAGGCTATCGTGCCAAAATATCGCGAGCAGGTAAGCGGCGAAATACAGAAAGCCATCGCCCAAAAACAGTTATATGAAGCTGAATACCAGGCACAATGGCCCGATGGATCCTTACATTGGATCAATGCCTTCGGCTTGCCGCAGTATAATGAAGCGGGTGTTGCCAAATCAATCATCGGCATCACTTATGATATTACCGACAGAAAAGAAGAAGAGCTTAAAAAGAATGCATTTATAGGCATGGTGAGCCACGAGCTTAAAACCCCGCTTACCTCGTTAAAAGCTTATGTGCAGATACTTAACCATCGCGCAGCAACTAAAAATGATGAATTTGAAACCAACGCGTTGCAAAAGGTTGAACGCCAGGTTAGCAAAATGACCAGCATGATCAACAGTTTTTTAAATGTATCGCGGCTGGAATCGGGGCAGATCTATTTAGACTTGTCGCGTTTTGAGTTGAATAAATTGATAAATGAAATTGTGGAGGACACCAAATTTACCCACCCAACGCATGATATCAAGTTAAATTTGCAGGAGAACATTGCTGTTTATGCTGATTATGATAAAATTGGGCAGGTAATTAATAACCTGATCAGCAATGCGGTGAAATACTCGCTAATCGATAAAACTATCGAAATCACGTGTTCCATTGCTGATAATTATGCACAGATAACCGTTAAGGACAAAGGCATGGGTATAGCCTCAAAATACCTCACCCGCGTGTTCGAACGTTTTTACCGGGTTGAAGATGTGGGCCGCCAACCTATATCCGGCTTTGGTATTGGCTTGTACCTTTCTGCCGAGATAGTGCGCCTGCACGGCGGCAAAATTTGGGTTGAAAGTGAGTTGGATAATGGCGCTACGTTTAGCTTTACGCTGCCGGTGATGGTTGGTGGTGAGATTGTATGAACCTTGATTTGCCGGATTAACGGAATTTGCTTGATTTTTTTTAAACTGCACTGGTCATGCTGAACTTGTTTCAGCATCCCACCTGCTTGGCATACACGCAGGTGAGATTGTCCTGATAGATCCTGAAACAAGTCAGGATGACAAGAAAATTTGTTTAATTTTTGTACAAATTCTCTTGCTGACATATTCCTTTAATTGATTTTTTTCTGTAAAATTGTGTCGGCGCTAAACCAAATCATTCCTTATATTATAAAGTATCAATCTTGATTATCTAACTCAAACCTATCACGGATGAAACAATTCTTACCTGTCGCGTTTTTATGTTTATTGTTTTTAGGCGCTTGTAATCAGCACGATGATCAAACCAGAACCGTTAACAAAAATGGCGGCGTTGAGGTAATCTTAAGTACAAAACACATCGACTCCTTAAAAGATTTGCTGACCACCCATTATAAGGTTTGGTATAAAGGGTCTGTAGTTAAGGAGTTTGATAAAAGAGATACCGTTCCATCCTTAGGCGAATTTTACACCGATGGTGAGAATGATAATGGCGACGATAAAACGCTGCTGGTGAAAAAGGACTATGAATTTTATGTTACTGTAAAATAATCAGCATCATGAAAAAATCAAAAGCCATTTCGCTAATTCTGGTTACCGGGCTGTTGGGCTGCAACAACCAGCAAAAACAAAACAGGTTGTATATGCGCACCGATTCTACGGGTACTTATACCCCATCAAACCTGCATTTTGGTGGTTATTATGCCTTTCGCCCGTTTGGCACCTACTACGGCGGCAGCTATATCAGGCAAGGTTATTATAATGATGCAGTACATGTTTCAGAATCGCACGGTATAAGTCGCGGTGGTTTTGGTGGTTCAGAAGGATTCCATGTTTCATCCTGATCATGAAAAGAATAGCAATTTCGCCCAGGAATAACTGGCAAAAAACCGTTGAAGAGCTAGGTTTCGGTTTCCATACGGCCGATGTGCCTTATTGGAATGAATCGGCCTATTATGCGTTTACCACTGCCGAAATTGATAAATTAGAACAAGCTACTGCCACTTTGTGGGATATGTGCCTTGAAGCTGTGCAGCATGTTATAGATAACAATCTTTTCGATCAATTTAAGATCCCGGCATTTATAGTGCCCCATATTATAGATAGTTGGAACAACGATGCCCCGGCAATTTACGGTCGTTTTGACTTTTGTTACGATGGCGAAAATGAGCCGAAACTGCTTGAATTTAATGCGGATACGCCTACTTCGTTATTTGAAGCATCTATTGTTCAGTGGTTTTGGCTGAAGGATTTTGACGAGCCGAAGGATCAGTTTAATTCGCTGCACGAAAAGCTGATTGACTACTGGAAATACCTAAAAAACTACCTATACGACGATACGCTATACCTTACCTGCGTAAAAAACGTGCTGGAAGATTTTACCACCGTTGCTTACATGCAGGATTGCGCCATGCAGGGCGGCCTTGAAACCGAGTTTATTTTTATAGAAGATATCGGCTGGAATAGCAACAACCAGTGCTTTGTCGACCTGGCGAACAGGCCGATCAGAAATATATTTAAGCTTTATCCCTACGAGTGGATGGTGAATGAAACCTATAGCAAAAACTTGGTAGCCGATGAACTAAAAGCACTATGGATTGAGCCATCGTGGAAAATGGTGCTGAGTAATAAAGCCATTCTGCCCATATTATGGCAACTATTCCCGGATCATAAAAACCTGTTGCCAGCTTATTTCACCGAAAATGGGCTTACCAACTACGTTAAAAAACCATTCCTATCACGGGAAGGAAGTAATATCACCATTGTTGAGAACGAGCAAACCATAGCCAGCTCAGCAGGTGGCTACGGCAATGAGGGCTACATTTACCAGCAACTATGCAAGCTACCCGATTTCGACGGCAATTTCCCGGTAATTGGCAGTTGGGTTGTAGGCCAGCAACCTGCAGGCATGGGCATCAGGGAATCCAAAGGGTTGATTACCGATAACCTGAGCAGGTTTATTCCACATTTGATTTTGCCGTAGGGTTTGGATTGTGCGAACCTGGGTTAATAGATTTAGGTAATTGCTCGATTTAAATTTTCTAACCAAAGCGTCATTGCGAGCGATAGCGTGGCAATCCCCTGCTATGCAAGATATTTAATTGCCCTGCCAACTTATTCTCCACCATGTTATTGCGAGAAACGAAGCGTGTGACAGCAGAAGGTAATATCGCAATTGATTTTCTTGTCATCTCAAACTTATTCTTACATATCCGCACTATTCTTTAATATGTTAGAAAGCAAATTAGAGTTAGTACTTTTGGTAGTATCATACACTAAACGTATCATGTTAATAAAAAAATCAATCATAGTAATATTCATAATATTAAATAGTGGAATTGCTAGTGGACAGATATACAACAACTTTAAAACAATGGATCATGTTTATAAGAGTTGGCTGCTTAAAAAATGTGATACATTATACTATAGTGAAAAAATTAGTTCAGATATTATTAGCGGTACTATAAAGCTTATCGATTCCAAAAGAACTTTCCCATTATATTCTTTATACAATGGATCTGAAATTTCACCCTTAATTATTACCCGGAACGAACAGCAATATTTAATTGCAGAGTTGAGTAAATTGAAGGACTTTAGCTGGCCGACATCAATGTTTCCAAAATCAAAAAGAGTATCTTTAGAATACATTAAATCACTTTACCCAACGACAAATAACGAAGTAAACGATCAGCAAAATGACTGTGCAACAATTTATAGTTTCTCAAAACCTATATTCATTAGAAACGGTACAATTTGTTTATATATAGATCAGGAATTATATAATAATTCAAGTAATCTATTATTCATACAATTTTATCAAATAATAAAAGGGAATTGGGAAGAATATGCTGATGTATTTATGCATACTCCCGGCGATAGTGAAAAATTACAACGAATTGGTAATGATGATTTGCAAACAGAAAAGTCTAAACCTCTTTTAGAGAATACTTTACCAGATCAATCGCTTTTAACAGATACACAGATTCAAAAATTTAGTAAAAATGCGTTAAAGGTGTTTCATTCAGGAACCGGTGATTCCATACACCTAATATTTCCTAGCCCAAGTCAAGGGAAACGAATTGTTAAATATTTAGGCGAAACAAATACGTTTTCTTATGAAATGTTAGGAATGTACTTTTTGATCAATTCAAAAAATGTTTTAGATTCAGCAAAGGTCTTAAACATTGACTGGTCTAAAACTAAATTTATTGGAGTCAAAAAATCAACAACTATAATTAAAGCTAAGGATTGGGCGAACGAACCTTTAATAATTACTAACATCAATGTTATGTTTAATTATAATTCTCGTAAATTTTTATTAGAATTTAAAGGTTTATACTTTATAGACAATGAAGTAAAAACTACAGGAATTGGAAAAATCATAGAAATCAAGAAATAATTTACCCCTGTACTGGCGCACGCGTGTAGCATATACCTAATTAAGTCAAAAATAAATTCTTCGCGTTAGCGATAGGAACGGATACCGGCCTTCGCGCCTAATGCCTGCGGGCGTATGAGTGAATAGCGCGGCCCGCTTCTACCGGCGGGAAACGCCCAAACAGAAGGCTATTTGTCAACAAAACATCACAATCCTGCAAAATCTGTAAGGTTTATATGGTTTATACGACTTCAGTATAAAAAACTACCGTATTTACGTTAATACAGCAGTTAAGCATTGCTAACTATTATTTACACATGAAAAAAGTAACATCTCAATTAGTACTATTGTTATTAATAAGCGCGGCGGCGTTTGCCAGGCCGGGCAATTATGCAGGCAAACCTAAAGGCCCAAAACTGGATACGGCCACCTTCGCCACCGGTTGTTTTTGGTGTACCGAAGCTAAATTTAAGCAGTTGCAGGGTGTGGTTAGCGTAACTTCGGGCTTCGCTGGCGGGCACGTGGCTAACCCAACTTACAAGCAGGTTTGCACCGGCACAACCGGCCATGCCGAGGCTTGTAACATTGTTTATGATCCCAAAAAGATTACTTATGACTTCCTGTTATCGGCGTTTTTCGTAGCGCACGACCCTACACAATTGAACAGGCAAGGTAATGATGTAGGCACGCAATACAGGTCGGCTATATTTTATCACAATGCTGCACAAAAACAAAAAGCCGAGTATTACATTAATAAATTAAATGCCGAAAAAGTGTATCCGCACCCCATAGTTACGCAGGTTACACCTTACATGGTATTTTACAAGGCAGAGGATTATCACCAGGATTATTTTGCCCGTAACGGCGGCACGCCCTACTGCAAAAACGTGATCCAACCCGAATTAACTAAGTTTAAACAAGTTTTTAAAGACAAATTGAAACAATAATGAGAGTATTATTTATAGCAGCTTGCATGCTGTTCGGCAGCATTTTTAGCGCAAGCGCACAGAATTTAAAGACCGACGGTCATCAAAATAATCCTTATTATTCAAACACCGACACCAAACCCCTGCACGTAACTGATGCAGAATGGAAGAAAATATTGTCGCCCGCACTGTATGCCACAGCAAGAGAACAGGCTACCGAAGCCCCATTTAAGGGCAAATTTTGGAACGCCACAGCCAAGGGAACTTACTATTGCGCGGTATGCGGTAACAAGCTTTTCCGCTCAGATGCCAAATTCGCGAGCGATTGCGGTTGGCCAAGTTTTTTTGAGCCGAGCCGTAAAGACGCGGTAATTTATAGGGAAGATGACTCCTACGGTATGCAGCGCACCGAGGTGATCTGCGCCCGTTGTGGTTCGCATTTAGGCCATATATTTGGTGACGGGCCGCCGCCCACCCATAAAAGGTATTGCATGAACTCCGTTTCGCTGGATTTTCAGCCGGATAAGTTGTAGGTTAAAGATTGGTAATTGTTGATAAGAGGTTAGCTATGGTTGCATGGCTAACCTCTTTGTTTTTAAGAGGTGAAGCTTTTACTTTGCATAATCCCACTCATCTGCATATTTGCACATCATTGTCTGCACATCCACTAATCATCTGCACATCAATCAATCATTCGCACATCCTGATAAATTTGTTAATTTTGCGCACTTAAATGAAATTTAAATTAACAGCACAAGATCCGCATTCAAAGGCCCGCGCGGGTGAGGTTGAAACCGATCACGGAACTATACAAACGCCTATTTTTATGCCGGTTGGTACCGCGGGTACCGTTAAAGCCGTGCACCAGCACGAGCTTAAAAACGATATTAAGGCGCAAATTATATTAGGCAACACCTATCATTTATATCTTCGCCCGGGGCTTAATACCATTGAACAAGCCGGCGGATTACATAAATTTAATGGCTGGGAAGGCCCTATTTTAACCGATAGCGGCGGCTACCAGGTGTATTCGCTTACCGAAGTGCGCAAGATTAAAGAGGAAGGTGTAACCTTTCGCTCGCATATCGATGGTTCAAAACACTTGTTTACACCAGAGAATGTGATGGATATCCAGCGTACTATTGGTGCCGATATCATCATGGCATTTGATGAGTGCACGCCTTACCCTTGCGATTATAATTATGCTAAAAGGTCAATAGAAATGACCCACCGCTGGCTTAAACGCTGCTGCGACAGGTTTGATGGTACAGAGGCAAAGTACGGTTATAATCAAACGCTTTTTCCTATTGTACAGGGTTCGGTTTACAAGGATTTAAGGGTGCGCTCAGCTGAAGTTATTGCTTCGTATGAGCGTGAAGGCAACGCCATTGGCGGCCTTTCGGTAGGTGAACCAGCCGAAGAAATGTACGCCATGACCGAAGTGGTTTGCAACATATTACCGGAGCAAAAACCACGTTATTTGATGGGAGTTGGCACGCCGGTAAATATTTTGGAGAATATTGCGTTAGGTATTGATATGTTTGATTGTGTAATGCCTACCCGTAATGCCCGTAACGGCATGTTATTTACCAAAAATGGCATTATCAACATCAAAAACGAGAAGTGGAAAAATGATTTTTCGGCTATTGAAGCTGATAGTGATTTGTTTGCCGATAAAGCCTATACAAAGGCTTATCTTAGGCATTTAATACACAGCGGCGAGATGCTGGGCGCGCAAATTGCAACGCTGCACAACTTGCATTTTTACCTGTGGCTGGTGCAGGAAGCACGCGAAAAAATAATAAGCGGCGAGTTCTACAACTGGAAACAGGTAATGGTAAAAAGGTTGGGCGAGAGGTTATAACCCCACCCAAACCCTCCCCGGTAGGGAGGGCTTAATAAATAACGACAAACAAAAGTATCCTCTACCGGAGGAGATTTAGAGGGGCTCATGAAGGAAATTTATAACCGGTACGTTAAAGTAATCGACCGTTACATCATCAATAAATACCTGGGTACATTTGTGTTCACGCTGGGTATTTTTATTGTGATTTCGGTGGTATTTGACATATCCGAACACTTGGATAATTTCCTTTCCAAACACGCCACTTTATATGAAATAGCCTTTCAATATTACGCCGGATTTATCCCGTTTTACATCAATATGCTGTCGCCGCTGATTAACTTTTTGGCGGTAATTTTCTTTACAGCGAAGATGGCAAACCAAACCGAAATAGTACCGATTTTGAGCGGAAAGGCAAGCTTTAACCGCTTCTTAAGGCCCTATTTTATTGCGGCTACATTGATCTTTATCGTGTCGTTTTTTGCTAATGTTTACCTTATTCCATATACCAATAGGCTGAAGATCGACTTCGAAAATTCGCATGGTTTTAACGGCGATCAAGCTTCCAGCAAAAGCGAAGTACACCTGAAACTAGATACCCATACCTACGTTTATTTAGAGTCGTACGTGCAGGATACCCACACCGGGTATACCTTTATTATGGAGAAATTTAACGGTGACGTACTGAAAGAAAAGCTTTATGCGCCCACTATTCAGTACGATTCTTTGAAGAAAACCTGGAAGCTGAACAACTGTACCGTACGCTATGTGAATGGATTACACGAGCGGCAATTAACGGGTGTAAACAAGGACACAACGCTGGATATGGTACCTGCAGACTTTGATGTTTTGCACGATGACAGCTACGACGCGATGAGTTTAAAGGTGCTGAATGTAGCCATAGCCAAGGAAAAAATACGCGGATCCGGTGTGCTAAATAACATGCTTTATCAGAAATACAGGCGCTTTGTTTACCCATTTTCAACGTTTGTTTTGATGCTGATTGGCGTTGCATTATCATCACAAAAGGTGCGCGGCGGTATAGGATTGCCTTTGGGGATAGGCATAATCCTGTGCTTCACATTTATTATCGTGGATAAATTCGCCTTTGTTTTTGCAGAAAAAGGCACTGTATCATCGTTGGTTGCTACGTTTATACCTAACATTTTATTTGGCTCGTTAAGCGTATATTTGCTGTACAAAGCGCCTAAATAATGCCCGAAAATACCACGCCGCAAGGCATCAACAAAAACCTTTTAATACTCCATTTCACTGTTTTTATCTGGGGATTTACCAGTATCCTGGGTAAATTAATCACCATTGCAGCCGTACAATTGGTATGGTACCGGGTTTTAATCGCGGCAGTTTCGCTGTTTTTATACTTCAAATTCAACAAAAACAGCATTAAAATCGACCGGTATAAGGCGCTAAAATTGTGCCTTACGGGGGCTTTAGTTGGCGGGCATTGGGTGTTATTCTTTGCTGCTATTAAGGTTTCAACAGTATCGGTAACCCTGGTTTGCTTGTCATCTATTACACTTTTCACGGCTATTTTTGAACCGCTTATCAACAAAAAGCGCATCTCTAAGCTGGAGATAATTGCAGGTTTTTTTATCATATGCGGGATCATATTGATTTTTAAATTCGAAACACAATACACTAAGGGTATAATACTAGGGCTTATAAGCGCCGTATGCGCAAGCCTTTTCTCTATCATTAATGCCCGCCAGGTACAGCATATCGAGGCACCGGTTATTGCGTTTTATGAACTTTCGGGTGCCTTTGTATGGATAAGCATCTACCTGTTTTTTACTCATGGCTTTGGCCAGGGCATCATTTTACAACCATCCGACATCGGCTATTTATTGATCCTCGGCACCATCTGTACGTCGCTGGCCTACGTTGCCGGGGTATCGGTGATGCGCGAGTTTTCGGCATTTAAGGTGGCGCTTATCACCAACCTCGAGCCGGTTTACGGCATCATCCTGGCCTTCATTTTTTTTGGGGAGATGAACAAACTAAAGCTTGGCTTCTGGCTCGGCGCGATCATAATCCTATCGACTATCTTTCTGTACCCGGTTGCCCAAAAGCAGGTAGCAAGGCGTAAAAGCAGGTAATTTTTATTGCTGCTTACTTTGATATTCCCGCGTTTAATTTTCCATTTTCCTACCATAATTACGCCGCTATCTAAATAGGGGATAAGAAATCCGTATACATGAGCGTATTTTAAGCCATTCTAAGCGCTTATTTTCTTGCGCGACCTTTACTGCCTCTTCATTAAAAACAATCAATCTGAGGGCAGATTCAACAATTCAATAGTGTATTGAAATAGAAATGAACGATCAGCATCATTTTGATGATTATATCATCAATTTACACATAAATAAACACTAAAAAACTTTAATATTTTAAATAAGTGAATTATATAATATATTAAAATTCAGTACACTTATGAAATTTAACAAAAACCTTAATTGAGCAAAAAGCAACATTATAAAAATGTAAATTGCTATTATTTTTAGCATATTGATTTTTAAATCATAATTATATATTATTAATTATTAATAATCAGCTATTTATATATTAAAAATTAAAGTTATTATACAAGTATTGATTTAATGAACAAGAGAAGGGTCAAAGTGTATTGAGTTTAGAAAATAAGAATTTCGAAAAATCCGGGCCAGGGAGCTGGCTTCATAATAAAAATAAAAAGAGCTAAAAATTCACGCTATTTTCCGACGACAGATTTCAGAAAAAATTAAGGGATTTAAAAGATCTATCAAGCCAACAATTCTATCCGCACCAATCATTAATAAATCACAAGGGTAATTAATGATTACAACAATAATGCCACGTTAACTTTTAAGAAAATTATTTTCAAAGTCATTTTTTTGAATGATCGAAACAATCGGCCAAAAACCACATTTTTAAAAGACCATTAAAAAGTGGATATTGTAAAAAGATCAACCAGTACAAAAATCATCATGAGAATAAAAACCATCGTTGTAATCCTTATCACAGTAATGCTTACCATCGTATTGATGCAAAATACCGAGCCTGTAACTTTTTCGTTTTTGTGGGCCACGTTCCGCATGTCGAAACTGGTTATGATGGCAGCCGTTGCCGTGATCGCTTTTATTTTAGGCGTGCTGGTAGGTCGCCCATCCCGCGTTAAAAAATTGGGCGGTACATTTATTGAAGGCGAACATCAGCGCGAAGACCCCAATACACTAAGCGACGAAGACAAAGAATACATCAACTAATATTATGAAAAATAAAATAGGATTTATCGGCCTTGGCAACATGGGCATGGCCATGGCAAAAAACCTGATCGAAGCGGGTTATCACCTGCAAGTTTACAATCGCACAATATCCAAAGCCGAAGAGCTGGAAGCTGCATCCATCACCATTTGCAAAACCCCGGCAGCGGCCGCGGATGGCGTACCTGTGCTGATCAGTATCGTATCAGAAGATGATGTGCTGATGGAAACCGTAAATGGCGAGAATGGTATCTTGAAAACCTTCCCGGCAGGCTCGGTGCATATTTCGATGAGCACCATCGCGCCAGATACCTCTGAGAAGCTCTATAAGCAACACAAAAATTCTGGCAACAACTATATCGCCTCGCCGGTGTTTGGCCGCCCTGACGCAGCCGCAGCGAAGAAATTATTTATCTGCATCTCCGGCGATGCCGAAGCCAAAGAGATTGCCAAACCAATTTTGGAATACCTGGGGCAACGCACGATAGATTTTGGTGAAGATGTTAGTGGCGCCAACGTAGTGAAAGTAGCTGGGAATTTCATGATCACCGCATCAATGGAGATGATGGCCGAAGCTTATACCCTCGCCGAAAAAAACGGACTAGACCGTTTGCAGGTTGCCGAGTTTTTCGGCTCGAGTTTGTTTGCCGCGCCCATCTTTCAAAACTACGGTAAGCTTATCGCCAACAAGCAATTTGAGCCGATAGGTTTCAAAACTAAATTAGGCCTTAAAGATGCCCGCCTTGCCCTCAAATTATCACAGGCGAGCAACACACCCATGCCAACCGTAACCTTGGTTCACAACAGGCTGCAATCGGCCGTAGCCAAAGGCTGGGGCGAACTTGACTGGGTGGAAGGTGTATCGCGCGGCGTTAGCGAGGATGCCGGCGTTTAAGGATTTTAGATTTACGAATTACGATTTTAGATTTGCCTTTTTGTCATCCTGAGCAAAGCAGGGCGAAGAATGTATCAACCATGCATGGCGCTTTGTATGACGGATAGATTCTTCGCTTTGCCCAGAATGACATTTTTTAAATATCGTAGAAAACCTGGTTGTCTTCTTCCAGGTGTTTCAAGTCGGGCAGTGTTTCAAAAATCCCGAAAACCGATGCCCCGCTCCCGCTCATGCTGGCAAACAATGCGCCGGCTTCGTACAGGGCGGCTTTTACACCGCGTATCATGATGTGATTTTTAAAAACTGATTCTTCGAAATCATTTTTGATGTGCTTTTTCCATTGAGCAATTGGCAAATCTATCAACTCGTACAAAGTGGTTTTAACTGGTGCAGGTTTTACACCGCGATAAGCTTCGGCAGTTGACACGTGTGCAGGCGGCATTACCAACACAATTTTGTATTTGGAGAGGTCGAGCCGGATGGTTTCAAATTCATCACCAAGCTCAAAGGCAAACACTGGTTTGCTTTCGATAAAGAAAGCGCAATCAGCACCAAGCTTACGGGCGTAACCTTGCATCTGGTCGATGCTTAATTTTAAATTGAATTGCTGATCTACCAATTTTATAAAAAACGCCGCATCGCTCGATCCACCACCAAGCCCCGCTCCTATGGGAATATTTTTGTGCAGGTGGATTTTTACCGGTGGCAAGTCGTGATCTTTTTTCATCAGGTGATAGGCCTTGATGCAAAGGTTGTCTTCCAGCCTGCCGGGAATTTCCAGCCCCGACGATTCAAAGCTCAGTTCATCCGCCGGGATAATCTCCAGCACATCATTTATTTTTACGGGGTAAAAAACAGTTTCTAGATTGTGATAGCCATCGGCGCGGCGCTCGGTTACATTGAGGCCGATATTAATTTTAGCGTTCGGAAAAATTACCATTATAAAAGATTAACAACGGCATGTATTTTTGCACATCCGTAGGATGGTAAAATTAGATTAATTTTCTTTGTGTTTAGCGATGGACTGATTTAGTGATTGAGCGATGGACTGATTTTTATTTTTACAAATATTCGCCATCCCCAATAATCACTCATTCACACATCACTTATTCACTCAATAAAACAATATGAAACAGTATTTGGATTTAATGCGCCATGTGATGGAAACCGGAACGCAAAAACATGACCGTACCGGAACGGGGACGATTAGCGTTTTTGGATACCAGATGCGTTTTAACCTGCAGGATGGCTTCCCGCTGGTGACGACTAAAAAACTTCACCTCAAATCTATTATACATGAGCTGATATGGTTTTTGAGCGGCGACACCAACATTGCCTACCTGAAAGAGAACGGCGTACGCATATGGGACGAATGGGCGGATGCCGATGGTAACCTCGGCCCGGTTTATGGTTACCAGTGGCGTTCATGGCCTACCCCTGATGGCGGCCACATCGACCAGATCAGCCAGGTAGTAAACCAGATCAAGAACAATCCGGATTCGCGCCGTATGATCGTATCGGCATGGAACGTAGCTGATGTTAACCAGATGGCTTTGCCGCCGTGCCATAGTTTGTTCCAGTTTTATGTTTTGGATGGAAAATTATCTTGTCAATTGTACCAGCGCAGTGCCGATATATTTTTGGGCGTACCTTTCAATATTGCCTCCTACGCACTGCTCACCATGATGATGGCGCAAGTATGCGGATTGGAATACGGCGATTTCATCCACACCTTTGGCGATGCCCACATCTACAACAATCACCTGGAGCAAGCCAAATTGCAATTAAGCCGTGACCCAAGGCCATTGCCAACCATGAAGATCAATCCTGATGTGAAAGATATCTTCTCGTTTAAATACGAAGATTTCACTTTGGAGAATTATGATCCGCATCCGCATATTAAGGGGATTGTGGCTATTTAATCATTGAGTCATTAGGTCATTAAGTCATTATTAAACATTCATGAGCAATCGGATAGAGGATTTAGAAATTTATAATTTGTCTGAGATATTTTCTAATACTGTTTGGGACTTGGTATCAACTTGGGATTATTTTGCAAAGGATACCATTGGCAAGCAATTGGTTAGATCTGCGGATTCAATCGGTGCTAATATTGCCGAAGGTTTTGGCAGATATCATTATAAAGAAAACAAAAACTTCTGTTACTTTAGCAGAGGATCAATTATCGAAACCAAAAGTTGGTTAAAAAAATCGCAAACAAGAAACTTAATTAATGATGATGTTTATCAATCGCTCATCCAGCAATTAGAAACCATTCATCACAAACTTAACATTTATATAAAACACATTGGTAAGGTAACCATTGGACAATGACCCAATGACCCAATGACCCAATGACCCAATGACCCAATGACAGTATCCATCATAGTCGCCATAGGCGAAAACCACGCTATCGGTAAAAATAACCAGTTGTTATGGCACATGCCAAACGACCTTAAGCATTTTAAAGACATAACCTCCGGCCGCACCATTATTATGGGGCGCAAAACGTTTGACTCAGTTGGCAAACCGTTGCCGCGCCGCAGGAATATTGTGGTTACCCGGCAGGATATTACCATCCCCGGCTGCGAAGTGGTAAAATCTATTGAAGACGGACTGGCATTGTGTAAAGACGAAGATGAAGTTTTTATTGGCGGCGGTGCCGAGATCTACAAACTGGCTATGCACCTTACCGATCGTATCTATCTAACCATAATCCACAAAAGTTTTGACGCGGATACATTTTTCCCGGAAATTGATAAAACTGTTTGGAAAGAAGTGAAGCGCGAAGACTTTGAGCCGGATGAAAAAAATCCGCTCCCGTATTCATTCATCACCCTAGAACGGGCATAACATTTATTGTCATTTTTTTGTTTTAATTTAAAATTTCTTGATAGCGAAATTTTATTAGATTTGCCGTCTATTTTAAAAAAGCTTATAAACTAATAATTTACATATATAATTAAAGATGCAAGGTAAAGGGGTTGTTAAATTTTTCGCCATATTGCTGGCGGTGGTGTGTTTGTACCAGCTTTCATTTACATGGGTAGCACGCAAAGTTAAAAATGATGCAAAGGAATATGCTAAAGGCGATCAACTTAAGTATAACGCCTATCTGGACTCTATGTCCACTATTCCGGTATATCCGATATTAGGTCATGATTACCAATACTGCGCAAATAACGAGCTTGCCTTAGGGTTGGATCTTGAAGGCGGTATGAGCGTTACCATGCAGATATCGTTAAAGGAACTGGTAAAAAAATTATCAGACAATAATCCTGATCCGGCATTTAACACTGCATTAAACAATGCCGACGCTGATACCAAAACCAGCCAAAAAGACTTCATTACGCTTTTTGTAAGCGAGTACGAAAAATTGAACCCTAACGGTAAGTTAGCGTCTCTTTTCGCGACAAGAGAAAATCAATCACACATTAAGTTTGACGCTTCGAATGCCGAAGTGGAAACTTATTTGAAAGATCAGGGCACTACAGCCGTAGATCAATCATACACCGTTTTAAATACCCGTATCGACCAGTTTGGTGTAACTTCTCCAAACATCCAAAAACAAGAAGGTCCTAACCGTATCCTGATTGAACTACCGGGTGTAAAAGATGAAGACCGTGTACGCAAACTTTTATCAGGTACTGCTAAGTTGGAGTTTTTCCAAACTTTTGATAATGCGCAGGCTTACCAGGTACTATCAAACGTTAACAAAATTTTAGCTGCTACCAAAGCAAGCGCTAAAACTGATAGCGGCAAAACCGACACAGCCAAGTTAGCGGCAAATGGTACTAAAAAAGATACTACTGCTGCTTCGGCAAAAGGTGGCCTATCGTTGTTAAACAAGGTTAACAAAACCGCAGCTACTGCTAAAGATACTTCAGGCCTTGCAGGTAAAAGCAAGCAGGCTCTGCAAAATCCATTATTCTCAATCCTGGCACCTGTTACTTACCAGGATCAAAGTGGCCAGCAACAATTACGCCCGGGCCCAACTGTTGGTTGGGTTGCAATGAAAGATACCGCTACTGTTGATGCTTACTTAAATAATCCGGCAGTAAAATCGGCTATCCCAAGCAACATGAAATTTTTATGGGGCGTAAAACCGATTGAAAAAACAAAAATATTTGAGTTATACGCCATGAAATTAGTAGGCGCCGATGGTGCTGTACTTGCAGGTGACGTAATTACTGATGCCCGCTCAGACGTTGACCAAAAAGGCAGTCCTGATGTAATTATGGACATGAACTCGCAAGGTGCTCAAAAATGGGCTGCCGTTACCAGGCAGGTTGCGCAAGATAAGGGAGCTGTAGCGATTGTACTGGATAACAATGTTTATTCTGCACCAAACGTAAATGAGGAAATTTCAGGCGGTACCTCATCTATTTCAGGTAATTTTACAACTGATGATACCAAGGATTTAGCCAACATATTAAAAGCAGGCCGCTTACCGGCTCCGGCTCAAATTGTTGACGAAAGCGTAGTAGGCCCATCATTAGGCCAGGAAGCTATCAACGCTGGTTTCTTATCCGAAGGCTTAGGCTTACTGGTAGTATTGGTATTTATGGTTGCTTACTATAACCGTGCGGGTACTGTTGCCGTTGTTGCGGTAATTGTAAACATGTTCTTCCTGATGGGTGTATTAACCGGCTTACATGCGGTGTTAACCATGCCGGGTGTTGCAGGTATCGTATTAACCTTAGGTATAGCGGTAGATGCGAACGTATTGATTTACGAACGTGTGCGTGAGGAAATGGCGCTGGGCAAATCAGTGCGTATTGCGGTAACAGATGGTTTTAAACACGCTTTATCATCAATCCTCGATTCAAACATCAGTACATTCTTAACCGGTTTAATCCTGTTCATCTTTGGTTCGGGCCCGATACAAGGTTTCGCAACTACATTGATGATCGGTATCGTAACTTCATTGTTCTGTTCATTATTGATCTCAAGATTGATATTTGACTGGATGCTGACTAAAGGCTGGGATATTAAATTCTCAAACCCATGGAGCTCACATACCTTTAAAAATGCTAACTACGCATTTGTTAAAAACCGTTTCAAATTTTACGCATTCTCTGGTATATTCATTATAGCTGGTTTAATTTCAATGGCAACACGTGGTTTTAACTATGGTGTTGACTTTGAAGGTGGCCGTACATATGTTGTTCGTTTTGAAAACAAAAATGTAACTACAGAGGATGTACACAACGCGGTTGATAAATCATTATTAGGCCGTGGTACCGAAGTAAAAACTTTTGGTTCTGATATCAGCATCACAACTAACTATTTAATTGATGATACATCAGCAAATGCTGAAGACAAAGTGCAAAAAACTTTAATTACATCATTAAATGCAAACGCAAATACACACATTGCTGATAAAGATGCCATCTTAAGCCACCACAAAGTAAGTGCTACTATTGCTGATGAGTTAAAGAAATCGGCAGTTTGGACGGTAGTATTCGCCATCTTAATCATCTCTGCTTACATCCTGATCCGTTTCCGTAAATGGCAGTTTAGCCTGGGCGCGATGGTGGCAACAGCGCATGATGCCTTAATGGTATTATCGTTCTTCTCACTGTTTAAAGATGTGCTTCCGTTCTCGTTAGATATCGACCAGGCGTTTATCGCGGCTATCTTAACGGTAATCGGTTACTCTATTAATGATACCGTGGTGGTATTTGATAGGATCCGTGAGTTCCTTAACCTGCACCATGCAAAAACTGATGATCCTAAAGTGGTTATCAACAATGCGATCAACAATACATTAAGCCGTACCGTTATTACAGCATTAACAGTATTCTTTGTACTGATTGTGTTGTTCATATTCGGTGGCGACGTTATCAAAGGGTTCTCATTCGCGTTATTGATCGGTGTATGTTTCGGTACATACTCATCAATCTGTATCGCAACCCCGGTAATTGTAGATTTCGGAAAGAAAGATCTGAACTAATAATAACCAACATATTTTTAAAAGGCTCCAAAGAACATTTGGAGCCTTTTTTGTTTATAAGATATCTGGTTTAAACAGCGTGTAATATGAACACTACCGATCGATCAAAATTCCCTTTAGTTGTAATAGTAGGCGGCGGCTTCGCCGGTATAGAAGTGGCTTCGAGGCTTGCAGACAAGCCTGTTGACATCTTAATGCTGGATAAGCATAATTACCACACCTTTCAGCCTTTGTTGTACCAGGTGGCTTTAGGAAGCCTCGAATCGGAGTCTATCGCGTTCTCACTGCGCAAAAATTTCGGCGGACAAAAGAATTTCCGTTTCCACGTTGCCGAGTTAAAAAGCGTGGATGCTGAAAAAAACACCATTGATACCACCATTGGCGAAATTGCTTATGATTATTTAGTGATAGCAACCGGCTCAACAACCAATTTCTTCGGCAATAAGGAAGTAGAACATTACGCCATGCCGATGAAATCCATTCCCGAAGCATTAAACCTGCGTTACCTGATATTCCAGAATTTAGAGGAAGCGGTGCTTAAAAGAGTTAAGGAAGAGCGTGAGCCTTATTTAACTTTTGTGCTGGTTGGTGCCGGCCCCACCGGTGTTGAGCTGGCAGGTGCTATAGCTGAGTTCCGTAACCATGTGATGGAAAAGGATTATCCCGAATTAAAGAAAGATGAAGTTAAAATATACCTTGCCGATTTTTTACCACGGGTTTTAGCTCCGTTTTCGGAACAGGCATCAAACGCGGCCGAAGGCTATTTGAAAAAGATGGGGGTCGAACTCCTGTTAAACGCCAAGGTTGAAAACTACGACGGTCAACAGATTACATTTGAGGGTGGCAAAGTGATCAAAACCAGGAGTGTTATCTGGTCGGCGGGTGTAATGGGTGTTGTCCCTAAAGGGATCTCAAAAGATATGCTGGAACGCGGCAACCGTATCCGCACCGATGAAATTTGCCGTATTGAAGGCTCAGACAATATATTTGCCATTGGTGATGTGGCAGCTATGATAAGCCCTGAAACGCCTAAAGGCCATCCCGGCGTGGCGCAGGTGGCTATACAAATGGGCGATAATGTAGGCAAAAACATTCTTCACTTGATTAAAGGCGAGCCTACCGAACCATTTAAATATAACGATAAAGGCTCTTTAGCTACCATAGGCCGCAATAAAGCGGTGGCTGATTTGGGTAAGATCAAATTCCAGGGATTTTTTGCCTGGCTGATCTGGATCTTTGTACACTTATTCTCGCTTTTGGGCATGCGCAATAAATTCATCGTGTTTTTAAACTGGATGGCCAACTACGTAAATTACGATGGCGGAAGCAGGCTGATTATACGTAGATTTGTGCACGGCGGCGTTAAAAATGATGCCGAGAAAGTAACCAAAGGTGAGTAAACCAACCAATCAACCCATAAAAATTACCGAATGCCCGCGTGATGCCATGCAGGGTATCCATGATTTTATCCCGACAGCAGTAAAAGCCAAATACATCAACCTGTTATTGCAGGTAGGATTTGATACGATAGATTTCGGCAGCTTTGTTTCGCCTAAAGCCATCCCCCAAATGCAGGATACGGCAGAGGTTTTGAAAAAGCTTGATCTCAGCCTGACAAAATCAAAACTATTAGCCATCATAGCCAATTACCGTGGTGCCGAAGATGCTGCGCAGCATGATGAAATAACGTATTTGGGCTATCCGTTTTCTATTTCGGAAACGTTTCAACAACGCAATGCCAATACATCTATACACGCAGCATTTGATATTGTGAAACGTATTAATGCGCTTTGTTCAACAAAAAATAAAGAGTTATTGGTTTACCTGTCGATGGGTTTTGGCAACCCTTACGGTGATGAGTGGCATGTAGAGATCGTGCAGAACTGGGCAGAGAAAATGATCGCCGAAGGCATCAAAATAATCGCTTTATCAGATACCGTTGGTGTGGCAACTCCTGAGCAGATCAGCGAGATTTATCCTGTGTTATGCAACAGCTTTCCGGAAACCGAATTTGGGTTGCACCTGCATGCAACGCCTGATAACTGGCAAAAAAAGATTGAAGCATCCTACCAAAGCGGCTGCAAACGTTTTGATGCTGCGATTAAAGGCTACGGTGGCTGCCCGATGGCCGCAGATGAGCTTACAGGCAATATCGCTACTGAAAACCTGATAACTTACCTGCAATTGCAAAATGAGCACCCGGGGCTTAATTTGCACAAATTTGGCGAAGCCATGGAATACGCCAGCACGGTATTTAACATCCATTAACACTTAATGCCGCTTTTCATCCTTAGCTTTAGCTTATAATTTTTCATCATGAAAAAAATCATCTTCGTTTTGCTTATCGTACTGGTTGCCGGTAAAAGTTTTGCGCAAAGCGGTTACTCTTTACCTTTGCCTGAACAATGGAAATCGGAGACTATACCCTTCCCTATTGATTTTGCGAAATCTATCCCTTACTCCGGTATCGAAGAAATCCGTTTTACACCCGGCTGGGGAGATGCCCATAGCAACGACTACTGGAGCTATACTTTTTTATGGTTTGTAGATGGTACACCAGCGCTAAATGCCGATACATTAAGCAACCACATGATGTCCTATTTTAATGGCTTGTACCAAAGCAACAAGCCAAAAACTGTGGACAGTAAAGTAGTTACCGCAGTGCAAATTGAAAAAGTAGCTACTGCAACCGGCGATCAGGAAACCTATTCGGGCAAATTAGCTACGTTAAACTTTCTTACAGGGCAGCCGATCAGATTTTTTGCAACAATACATGTTCAAAATTACCCCAATGCAAAGCAATCGGCCATATTCTTCGAGATTTCGCCCAAACCTTACAACAACCCGGTTTGGCAAGAATTAGATGGAGTTGTGCAGGGATTTCAACTACAGAAATAAACCTAATCGCCCGTTCAAGCGTCCACGCTTGAACATAAAACATGGTGAGCGTCCACGCTTACGATAAAAATCAATGTAAGCGTGGATGCTTACCCGCAACAAAATTCAAACGTGGACGCTTGAATTGGCGGTAGTATTATATTTTCACCATCCTAAAATGCCTGATACCTGCCTCAACAAATTCAGGGCCTTCGGCTACAAAATTAAATTTGGCATATACCGGCACGGCATCAACTTGCGAATTCAGGTAGATATACCCAGCATCGGCAGGCAGATCATTTAAAACGGCCTGGATCATTTGACCAGCAACGCCCATGCCCCTAAACTTCTTCAGCACTGCAAAACGTTCCAGCTTATAGCCGTTATCCGTTTTACGCCAGCGGCAGGCACCGGCAGGTTCGCCATCAAGCGTAGCTAAAAAGTGGGTTGATTCGTCTTCGTTAGCATACTCCAGGTCAGCGGGGCAATGCTGTTCATCCACAAAAACCTCGCGGCGAATGGCATGTACAGTTTTTAAGCTATCCGGA
>Ga0302303_10000387_pt1 | contig 38113 bp, 37 predicted proteins | sample III_Palsa_E2_1_FD_194542 | JGI IMG/M metagenome (GOLD analysis project Ga0302303, IMG submission 194542) | Peat permafrost microbial communities from Stordalen Mire near Abisko, Sweden - III_Palsa_E2_1 | ecosystem: Environmental > Terrestrial > Soil > Palsa > Peat permafrost | place: Sweden...
TGGCTCAACTTCTGTATATTGATCATCATTATATTCGTAATAGTAACCATTGCTATAGTAGTATGGCAAACCTCCCCAATAAAACGGGTAGTAACCGAATGGAAGGAACCCTACACTAAAACCAAGGCGTGGAAAGTATAAGCTATTATAAAAGCCACCATGATAATAAAATCCGCCACGGCCAAAATAACCATGATACCCAAAGCCTGCGTATCCACGGCCATATCCGCCACGGTATCCTGCATAACCACGGCCACCTGCGTAACCGCCACGACCGCCAGCGTAAGCACGACCACCTGCATATCCACGGCCACCTGTATAGCCGCCTCTTGTAGCACCACCGTATGAGCGTGCACCACCAGAATAAGCAGCCCGCCCGCCGGTACGTGTAGCACCACCGCTAAAATGGCCACCACCGCCGCCACTAAAGTGCCCGCCACCGCCGCCACTAAAATGGCCACCACCACCTCCGCCGCTAAAATGGCCACCACCGCCGCCACCAAAGTGACCGCCACCACCGTGTTGTGCATTTGCCGGAGCAGCTAAAAACAAGCATATCAGCCCGCTTAAGCTTAAAAAGATCAGATTTTTATATACCCTTTTCATAATTTAATTATTTGCTCAGCTTTTATACGCTGATATTTAATAGACGTTATTTAATTGCAAAGGTTTAACGCGCTTTGTGAAATTATTAGTACAAGTATCAAGCCAAATTTTAAACAATTAATTATAACAAATATGTGACTAACATAATAGTGAAATGGTTGTTGATGGAATAAGAAAAATGTACCAATTATGAACGAATCCACATTTTATCCTTTCTTTTTTACGCCGATATATCAATACCGGCTTTGGGGAGGCAGAAGATTATCTAAATTGCTTACCGAGCCTTTGCCGGATGGACCGGTAGGTGAGGCCTGGATACTGAGTGACCGCGACGACCATGCCAGCGTAATAAATGATGGCTTATATAAAGGAACTACGTTAACGCAGCTATTTAACCAATACCCCGAAAGTGTGATGGGCCGGCTTGCCGGTAAATTTGATCGCTTTCCGTTACTGCTGAAATTTTTAGATGCACAAGAAGTTTTATCGGTGCAGGTGCATCCATCCGATGATCAAACAGAATACATCCCAAAAGGCGATACTGGTAAAACCGAAGCCTGGTTTGTAATTGAGCCGGGAGAAAAAGCATTGATATATGCTGGATTAACACCCGATACAACCGAACAGGATTTGCGCGATGCCTTAGTTAAACATAAAGTTGCCGATTATTTACACAGTTTTAAGCCTAAAGAAGGCGACGGTGTTTTTATACACTCCGGCACTGTGCATACTTTGGCTGATGTGGTGGTTTTTGAGGTACAGGAAAATAGTGATACCACTTATCGCCTGTATGATTGGGACAGGACAGATGAAAAAACAGGTAAGCCCCGCGAGCTCCAGGTAGATAAAGCAATTGCATGTATTGATTTTAGTTTGGTTGATATCGATCCGGTTAAGCCCAAGGCAACAGTTACCAAGCCTGTTTTGCGTGAACGGTATTTTAATAATGAGCACTTTATTTTATGGCGAATGTATACCGGTGAGCAATTCCCGGTTGGAGCCGGAGATGAACCCCGCATATTGGTTTGCACTGAAGGTAATGGTGAGCTTGAGTATGACGGCGCAAAATATCCATTTAAAAAAGGTGATGTGGTTTTATTACCCGCCGAAATTGGTATTATTAACTGTATCCCGCAAGGGAAAATAAACCTGCTGGAGATTGCGATACCAGAACTAGAACAATAATTGAAACTATAAAATGAAGAAATTAATCATATTCGATCTGGATGGTACACTTGCCCAAAGCAAAGCACCGCTGGATGATGAAATGTCCGTACTTTTTAGCCGGTTGATAGATACCGTTAAAGTTTCTATCATTTCGGGCGGCGATTGGCCGCAGTTTGAAAAACAGGTGCTATCACATCTAACTAAAGAAAAGCATCTTAAAAACTTATCGATATTACCAACCTGTGGCACCAAGTTCTACCGCTACAAACATGGCTGGTCAGAATTATACGCCGAGAATTTTACAGATGATGAGAAAAAACAAATAGAAACCGCTTTAAACGATGCCATCAAGCAATCAAAAACCAAGGTAACCAAAACCTGGGGCGAGCAGATTGAAGACAGGGGCAGCCAGATCACGTATTCGGCATTGGGGCAAAAAGCACCGCTGGATGCTAAAAAGGAATGGGATCCCAAATTTGTAAAGCGTAAAAAGATAAAAGCCATATTAGATAAAACGCTTACAGGTTTTTCGGTACAAATGGGTGGTGCTACTTCTATCGATATTACCAAACCGGGAATTGATAAGGCCTATGGTATCCGTAAGTTAAAATCGGTGCTGGATATTAAAATAAGCGAAATGCTTTTTATTGGCGACGCACTTTTTGAAGGCGGAAATGATCACCCGGCCAGAACAACAGGCGCCGACTGTATCCAGGTGCGCGATCCGGATGAAACCAAGCGTGTTATTGAAGGAATAATTGCCTGCCTGGGTGGCAAGCCGGTAAAATTGAAACCTAAAAAGAAAAAAGATAATGGATGAGTTTAAACTGCAGCGCTTAGGTGTAATTATGAAGCCTGAAGAAGGCAATGCAAATGAAGTTGAAGGCGTGCTTAATCCTGCAGCTATACGCGGTAAGGATGGCCATTTATATCTTTTTCCGCGAATGGTTGCTAAAGGAAATTACTCCCGAATAGGCATCGCTCGCGTTATTTTTAATGATTCCGGCGAACCTGTTGATGTTGAACGTTTAGGCATTGCGCTTGAACCTACAGCTGATTATGAACTGCGGCCGGGTGGTGGTGGTTGTGAAGATCCAAGGATAAGTTATGTTGAGCCATTAGATCATTATGTGATGAACTATGTTGCCTTCGGCGCAGAGGGGCCGAGGATAGCTATTGCACGATCAAATGATTTGATTAATTGGGAGCGTGTAGGCCTGGCCCGGTTTTCTCCCTATGAAAAAATAAAATTTGACGGTGTTGATGATAAGGACTCCTGCACATTTCCATTGCTGGTTGCCAATCAGCATAATCACCAGGAAATGGCCTTATTACACCGGCCCATATTTCCGGGGACAAGCCCGGAAGAGATAAGAGATAAGGATGGAAAGCATAAAATTGATCTGCAATGCGAAAGCATTTGGATTTCCTATTGCAGGTTTGATACCGCTAAACACATGCCGGTTAAAGGTGCAAGCTTTACCTCTCACCAGCGTTTGGCTGCTCCGGAAGCTTATTGGGAAAAATTAAAAATAGGTTGTGGTACGCCGCCACTCATGACTGATATGGGCTGGATGATCCTTTATCATGGTGTAAGCGAAATACCTGTTCCTAACAGCGATAAAACACAGTTGTGCTATTCGGCAGGCGTAATGATATTGGATAAAGATGATGTTACCAAAGTATTATATCGATCTAAAGAACCTATAATGAAGCCTGAATTACCAGAAGAGCGGGTTGGATTAATAGCGGATGTTGTTTTCCCTACGGGGATAGACAGGCGTGATGATATTGGTATGCCTAATCGTTTTGATGTTTATTATGGTATGGCCGATGATCGTATTGGCGTTGCCCGTTTGGATATCCCAGCCGAATTGCCTGCTTAAAACAGGGAATATTTAGCTAAGCGATAACAGGTATAAGTAATAATAGGAGAGGCTACGATATCGATAGTGTAATGGATATGCTGTATCAGCAACAAACACGCAACTATCAAAATGGCAAATAGCCCTATTATCTTGTCGCGTTTTTTATCAAGGCATAAAAAAATCAAGGTAAGCGTAGCTATATGGCCCGAAAAGAAAAGGTCTTTGGTGATAATATGCTCGCCATAAAACACCCCGGTAAGTGGGTCGGCTAACGGAATTAAGCCAATTGGCGGGTTAAGCGCTACAAAGCTAATGGTAGCCATGCGCACCAACGACACTACTATAAGTGCCCAAACATATACAATGTATATATTTGGTTTATAAAGCGCACGGTATAAAATAAGCAGGCCCATTCCCCATATAATAATAAAAATGGCAGCAGAAACATTGTGCGCAGGGATCTGAGCCAACACCCAATCGTGCAAAACTATCCCGTCCCTTTTTTCAATTTTATTGAAAAACTGGGGCATCATCGTCAGGATTATAAAAATCAGCACAGAGCCAACGATCAACTTTATCCGGTTTGACGACTCACTGATGGCTTGCTTCCAGCTCTCTCTTATTGATAAACTTATATTTTGAGACACAGTTTACTTATTAGCGGGTGCAAAAATAATATTTACTATTAATATTCAATTAATGTTAATGGAATATAAAATAATTAAAAAGTAAAAAAAAGGATATTTAAATAGTAATTGTATTGTGTTTGTTTTGTGGATTAGCAAACTAAAATCAAAATTAGAGCGTATGGGCATGACTGTTACAACAGTTTGTGCCATCCATTGCGCATCGGTTTCGTTTTCCTTTAATTGACCTTGGCTTTTTTAACAAATGCCTGGTTTAAGTGGGGGATGATAATTTAACCTTTATAATTGATGTATCATCAATCTGTTCTTCGTATTTTTGCCTACACAAAAGGCAGTACGAATAAAGAATTAATGACAACAGTAACCGATAATCGTTTTGAGCATTTGCTTGATCAGCATCACCTGAAAAAAACAGGCCCACGCTTGCGGGTTTTGGCAATGATGGCTGAAAAAAGTACCGCTACATCACAGCCTGATCTTGAAAATTTGATGCAAGATGTTGACCGTGTTACGCTTTATCGCATCTTAAATGTATTTGAAGAAAAAGGTATCATTCATAAAGTATTCGATTTGAACGGTACGGCCAATTATGCTATCTGCACCTCAAACTGCGAGGAACATTTACATCATGATGAGCACTTGCATTTTAATTGTACCATTTGCAATAACGTGTATTGTTTAGAAGATTTAAGCTTGCCGGCTTTTAACTTACCTAAAGGTTTTAAGGCCGAAGGATTTACCATTTACGCATCGGGCATATGCCCGAAATGCACCAAGAAATAACACCAAATTGTATAAATGCGGTTTGTAAGAGACGTTGATTAAGCGGGGAAGAAGAAAGAATAAAAGTTAATGAGAAAAAATATAATTAGAATTATCACAGTTACCGGGATTGCATTATTGTTTTTAACAAGCTATATAGCAGTTGTTTCCTTTAAATCATCTCAACAAGAAACCACCCCCAAACCATTTAGGGTGCGTACTATTGTAATTGATGCAGGGCATGGTGGTAAAGATCCTGGTGCACATGGTTCTTATTCGTTGGAGAAAACGGTTGCCCTTGATATCGCCTTAAAACTTCGCGATGCCATTCAAAATAACTTCCCGGATATTAAAGTGATCATGACACGTGATGATAATACGTTTATCCCGCTGAATCACCGCTCCGAGATCGCTAACGATGCTAATGCCAACCTGTTTATTTCCATTCACTGTAATTCTTCGCCCGAAGGAACTGCGAGTATTGCCCATAAACAAAAAGGCGTAATGGTTTTGGTTTACAGTTATAAACGAAAAGGCGAGCAATTAGAGGCCGTGCGAGAAAACTCATCAATCTACCAGGAAAAAAACTATAAAGAAACGTACGAAAGCTATGATGAAACCGACCCGGCAAATCAAATCGTTTTAAATACTTACCTGCAAAAATACCGTAAGCAAAGTATCCTGTTTGGCGATTTGCTGATGGATCAGTTTAAGGCAACAGGCGATAGGGTAACACTAGGAGTTAAGGAGCAAAGTGTACTGGTATTAGCCCATAGCGGTATGCCTAACGTACTGATTGAAACTGGTTTTATCAATAACCCGGAAGAAGAAGATTATCTTAATTCTGCACATGGCCAAAATGAGATTGTAAGCTCAATTGTAGGTGCAATAGGGGAGTATAAGAACCAGGTGGATAGTAAGTAAGATATATTCTTTTTCCACCTTGTCATTCTGAACGCAGTGAAGAATCTGTCGATAGGCTTACCGTATGCAAATTACAGATATATCTTCGTTCCTCAGCATGACAAAAAAGGGAGGAAAGACAAATCTTATAGCTCAAACGTCAACTGCTTAGCTCTGCCGATAACCGCAGCTTTATCCCCAATGTGAAAAACAGGCGTTTCCTCATGCCGCGAAGCAACAATAACTTCGGTGCCATTCGCATTGGCTTGGAATAACTCATAAACCAACTCCGGAGAATTGTTATTTTTAGATAGATGCGCCAGCAGCACGTGACTCATAAATTCGGGCTTGTGATTGATGAAAAGTTCCAACGCCTGTTTATTGGATAAGTGGCCATGTCCGCCTCGGATTCGTCGTTTTAAATGATAAGGGTAACCGCCTTTGTCCAGCATTTCATCATCGTAATTAGCTTCTAAAAACGCCGCGTGGCACTTGCTGAAATGCGTTATTAAATGCTCACAAGCCATACCTATATCGGTAAACACACCAACGGTGATATCTCTACAAGTAATAATAAAACTATGTGGCTCTACCGCGTCATGAAACTTGGGGAATGCGGTAACAACCAAATCGCCAATGGTTATTGCATTGTAAGCAATAAAATGCACAATTTTATATTCATCGGGATTAACCCGCAGGTGCTTTAAGGTACCTGGTGTTATGTAAACCGGGATATTATATTTTTTCGCCAGCACAGGCACGCCGCTGATATGATCGGTATGCTCGTGCGAAATAAATATGGCTTTAACTTTTTGGATGGATAAGCCAAGCCTAAGCATCCGCTTTTCTGTTTCACGGCATGAAATTCCTGCATCAACCAAAACTGCTTCGTGCTCATTACCAATGTAATAGCAATTTCCGTTACTCCCCGAATTTAATGATGTAATAAATAGCGACATTTCCAGCTACAAAATAACCACTTTTTAATCATAAATCTTAAAATTTCAATACAAAACTGATGATTATATTTGGCGCATGGATTCACCAAAAACTTTACCTGTATTAGATGCACCTGAACTACGTGTATTAGGCGTGCTAATGGAAAAAAGCAAAACTACACCCGATTATTATCCCATGACAGTTAATAGCCTGATTGCCGCTTGCAACCAAAAAACGAGCCGTAAACCAGTAGTTAATTATGATGAAGAAACGGTGGCTTTGGCTTTAAATACACTAAAGAGGCGAGCATTGGTTTCAACCGCCACAGGTGGATCTGACCGCTCTGTGAAATACAAACATAATTTCGGCATCGTATTCCCGGTTGTGCCATCTGATGTGGCGATTATTTGTTTGCTGATCCTTCGTGGCCCGCAAACACCGGGTGAATTAAATACCAATTCGGGCAGGTTGTATGAGTTCGAATCGATAGAGGACGTACAGGAAGCTTTAGAGCGTTTGGCTGACGGAGAGGCCCCATTCGTGGTTCAACTCCCTCGTCGTGCAGGGCAAAAAGAAGTTCGCTATGCGCATTTATTAGCGGGTACGCCTGATCTGTCGGAAGATTTAAATGATGAGCAGCCAACCATAAAGTCATCAATCGAGTTGGAAGCACGTGTAAGCAAATTAGAACAGGATTTAGCTACTTTAAAAGAAGCTTTTGATGATTTGATGAAGCAGTTGTCCTAAACTACGCTGAAGGAGCTGCAAAGATAAAGTGCGTAACCAGCTTATCTAATATTACAAGGGAAGCTATAATAAGCGCGATACCCGCAACCTCGTTAAGGCGGTGAATCATTTTAACTGAGATCTTAGCTCTTAGTTTATCGGCATAAAAAGCTTTGGTAACGTCCATTCCGAACTGGATGATAAGAATGGTTAAAAACATGATGCCGATATCAAGCGAACGATGATGTGAGCCAACCCTGAAAAGTGTACTCGCTGCCGTAATTACCGTTACCCAATGAAATAGCAGGCTCGGATTGAAAATACACATGGCAAATCCCTTTAAAAAGTAACCTGCCCGGTTAATACTTGAGGGTACGGTATTTTTAAAGTTAACCTCGGCCTTTTTAAAGAAATAAAACACACCAACGGTAAACAAAATAGCAGCCCCAATTACCCCTGCAATTGTTTTTTGCTCTTCGGAGATATTAATATACTGCGAACCGAATAAAATAGCGCCAACAAATACAACATCGCTGCATACCACACCCAGTGCTAACGCAACACCGGCATGAAAGCCTTTAGCGATACTTGTTTTAATTAAAGCGAAAAAAACAGGGCCTGTAAGGAATGTGAGCACTAACCCAAATCCCAGGCCCGATATAATAGCTTCTATCATTAATTAATGGTCCAGTTTGAACAATGCGAATATGCAATTTTTATCTCTTAAAAATAGAAACTTAATGTTTAGCTACTATTAATTTAAAAAACAATACATATTTTCTAAAAAATCATTTATGTTAGTAGCCTGATATCAATTATAGTAGAACCCTGATTAAACAATGGAACAAAACAAACAAAAAAACTACGGCTCGGCGTTATATACGCTTATAACCGTATTTTTCTTCTGGGGCTTTTTAGCAGCTTCAAATGGCGTATTTATCCCTTTTTGTAAAGCACACTTTAACCTAAGTCAATTTGAATCTCAATTAATTGACTATACATTTTACGGTGGTTATTTTATCGGTTCATTAATATTATACTATGCTTCTGAAATTATGAAGGTTGATATTATGAACAAGTTAGGTTACAAAAACGGTATTATATATGGTTTGGTTTTATCGGCAATAGGTGCATTGGTTATGATACCGGCTGTAAATTCAGGTTCATTTATGTTTATTTTAGGCTCGTTCCTTATAATTGCATTAGGCTTTTCATTACAGCAAACGGCTGCAAATCCATTTGTTGTTGCATTAGGCCCACCAGAAACAGGATCAAACCGTTTAAACTTTGCTGGTGGTATCAATAATTTTGGTACACTATTAGGCCCTGCGGCTATTGGTATTATTTTGTTTGGTAGTGCAAGTAAGTCTTTACCTGCTGATCAGGTTAAAATATCTTCAATAAATGATGCCTATGTTATATTGGCAGGCTTATTTATTGCTGTGGCTTTATTCTTCTGGTTCTCAAACCTGCCTAAAGTTACCTCTGATGAAAAGTTTGAATCAAGCAAAAAAACAATATTGCCATTATTTGTAATGTTTATAGGGTTTTGCCTTGTATTTATTGCTAAGCCTGTTTCAGAGGCCACCGGTATACCAGAGTACTTGTTTGTATATTCTTCTCTAGCTATAATCCTGATTACCTTATTTGTATCACTGTGGGCATCTTCCCGTAGTAACGAAGGATGGGGTGCAATGCACTATCCACAATTAATTTATGGTATGATAGCTATATTTATGTATGTAGGTGTTGAAGTAACCTTACAAAGTAATATGGGATCGTTACTAAAAACCCCTGAATTTGGTGGTTACAGCACCAATCAAATTGCTCCATTTATTTCTTTGTATTGGGGTAGTTTAATGATTGGCCGTTGGACTGGCGCTATCGGGGCCTTTAAATTACAAAAGGTAACAAAATATATACTTACTATTCTTGTTCCATACATTGCATTTGGTATAGTTTTATTAGTTAATAATAAATTGAGCGGGCAAGATGTTTCTGATTTTTACATCTATTCAATCCCTGTAGCGGTATTAATTGTTGGTTTCTTTATAGGTGCTCAAAAGCCTGTTCGTACATTAACTATATTTGGTTTATTAGGTGCTGCTACTATTATTTTGGGGTTGATGACTACTGGAAAAGTTGGGTTATTTGCTATCATCAGCGGTGGTTTATGCTGTTCAATTATGTGGCCATCAATATTCTCATTGTCTATTGCAGGTTTGGGAAAATACACAAGTCAAGGTTCATCATTATTAATTATGATGATTTTAGGCGGATCAATTATTCCACCTATACAAGGTGTTCTTTCTGATAAAGCGGGGAATATAATTCCAGGCATGAGTGGTATCCACTTCTCTTACATCGTACCGGTAATTGGATTTGCATACCTGGCATTTTTTGCCTGGAAAGCCGGTTCTATCTTGAAAAAACAAGGTATTGATATTGATAATATGGAAGCTTCTGGCGGCCATTAATATTTAATAACGTCATTGTTTCATTGGGTCATTAGGTCACGGGTTTAACGCTGATTTAATGACCCAATGGCGTTAATGACTTAATGACATTTACATGAAACCATCGTTCGATCATATTTTCATGAACCTGGCAAGCGATCTTGCTAATCGCTCCCATTGTATTAAAGCGCATGTTGGGGCTGTTTTAACACGCGATACCCGTATCATATCTATCGGTTATAACGGGCCGCCATCAGGTACGCATAATTGTGATGAGGAATGGCCGGAAACAGGTTGTGCCCGGGATTCGAAAGGTAGTTGCTCACTAGCATTGCATGCCGAAGAAAACGCGATACTGTATGCTGTTAAAAATGGCGCAAAGTTAGAAGGAGCGATTTTATATACCACGCTATCGCCATGCATTGCCTGCGCGAGATTGATTTTCTCTGCCGGGATAAAACACGTTTTTTACAAAAACTCCTACGCCGAATACAAAGGCTTAGCCAGCGATGAAGGTGTTGACTTTTTGAACAGGTTTGGAGTTATTACCGAAAAATTTGACCGCTGATTTTTGTGATTAAATGATTGCCATGATTACTCTTAATTTGGTGATGTAGCAGGATGTGTGAAATCAAGGCAATCCCCAAATCAATTAAATCAACGGTTCTACTTTATCCAGAGCAAATTTTAATTGTTGCTCGGGGGTTAGATTGGTGTTATCTAAAATAATAGCATCATCGGCTCTAACTAAAGGGCTTTCTTTTCGGGTAGTATCCTGATAATCACGGTTAGCAATATTTTTGAAAATTTCTTCTAAAGTGATATTGGGGTTTTTTCCAACTAATTCCTTATAACGTCTCTCTGCACGCACTTTAGGGTCGGCAGTCATAAATATTTTAACATCGGCATTTGGGAATACTGCCGTGCCTATATCCCGGCCATCCATCACGATGTTTTTTGATTTACCCATGCGCTGCTGCTGCTTTACCATCTCAACACGAACTTCGTGTATGGCTGATACCGCGCTAACGTTATCAGAAACGGGCATCTGGCGTATTTCTTCAGAAACTTCTTCGTCATTCAGCGTAATATGCGTTTCATAATCGCGCGAATGGAAGTTGAGGTGGATGTGTTTTAATGCATCGCTAACCTGCGTAATATCGTGCTGGTTGATATCATTGCGCAAAAAATATAAAGTAACAGCGCGGTACATGGCACCACTATCAACATAAATGAAATGCAATTTTTTAGCTAAAGCCTTAGCAAGGGTGCTTTTACCACACGAAGAATAGCCATCAATGGCAACTACAATATTCTTGCTCATAGAGCAACTAAAATAGTAAATTTTGTTGATTGATAGGTTAAGTTAGCTGTAGGTTTCGGTTATATTTGTTGCGCAGTAAAAATAGGGAATGAATATTAATAAAGAAATATTACAAAAGGAAGTTTCCTATAAAACATCCCGCAGCGGGGGTAAGGGCGGTCAAAATGTAAATAAAGTTTCCACTAAGGTCGAATTGTTATTTTCTGTTAACAATTCAACTCTTTTTACAGAAGAAGAAAAGCTGTTGCTGAATGAAAAGCTACAAACCCGTTTTAATAAAGATGGCTTAATCCAGGTTGTGTGTGACCAGGAGCGGAGCCAATACATGAATAAACAAAAAGCGATTGAGCGATTAATTGTTTTGCTTACTCAAGCACTGCATAAACCTAAAATCCGCAAAAAGAAAGCTGTTAGTAAGGCAGCCAAAGCAGCACGTGTTGAAAACAAACGCCAGTTATCCGCCAAAAAAGAAAACCGTAGAACGAAATTTGATTACTAAAATCTATTTAAATCTATAAAACCCGGTTATCGCTCCCCATTGATGCGGTTGTATCATTTCCCTTGTGCTTTTTGTATTGTAGATAGCAGCCAGATTAAATACAAAACGATTAGCTGTATAGGAAAGACCAACTTCGTTGCTCAAAATAAAAGGGTTTTTGTCGGAGGTTACTTCCATGCTGCTTGCATCGTGTCCGGTAAATAATCCGCCTTGAATAGTCGCATCGTAAGCTACCCAATTAAACTGTGGTTTGTAATACAGGAATAGTTCATTTTTATGTAAAGGTGTCTTTTTGTTTTTCCTGATAGCGGTACTACCCGTACTAACAGAATTAAATAACTGGTTAAACAAACCGAACCTAAGCAGCGGGCCTGCACCCACGCCGCTAAATCCGTTGCCTAAATTACCATAGCTGGTAAACGACACGTCAAAATAGTTGATACGCGCTAATAGTCGGTTATATTGTGCTGATAGATTTAATACAGCGTTGTTGTCAATCTGGTATTCCCAGCCGCTTGGGTGGTAAAAGCCAAATGTGGTATGTACCCAGGTTTGTACTTGTTTACCATAGGCATTAGGACCTATCATACCCACTTGGGCGCTTAATAGAAGATTGCTTTCATCACTGTAAAGAAAATTTAAAGTTGAACCAACGTATAAATATGCTGCAAACGGCCTGTCAATATAACCTGAATTATCAGGCCCGCCAGGATATAGCGCAATTGAACCCGACTGCGGATTAAATATTTTTTGCCCTGCCTCAAAACCAAGCACTTTGTTTTGCAGTTTAGAGTTGCTATCAACCGCTAAAGCACGCCTGAAATACACAAAAATGCCATCAGTGTAATACCGGTCAGATCCTTTAAATAAATAAGAATCATTATCTGTTTCAACGCCAAGCTCGTCGGTATGCGTTTGGGCAAATAAACTAGTGCTGCTAAGTAGGAATATGGTAAAGAGAAGTAGTTTTAATTTCATCTGGGAACGGTATTTGACGAAATTAAGAAAAGAGCGGAAAACCGGGAGGTTTTTAAATATTATTTTTATTTGGGATACTAAAACGTATAACCAATACTAAAGCCACCGGCTGGTATTACACCTTCGCCCGGGCCTGCAAAAATAGGTACGAAATCAAGCCTGAAGTTTAGGCTTTTGGCGGGTTCATAGCGTACCCCAATGGTTGCTGTGCCTATGAACCCCGTTACCCGATCAAATATAAATGTTTTGCCGGTATTGTCTCCGGTAGTATTTAAAAAGGTTGTACCCGCGCCAAACTCGAGGTATTTACCATTATTTCCCAGCAAATAATTTAGCTGTAAAGGTATGGTAAATACCGTGTTGCCACCATCGCCAAAGTAACCGGTACCAACACGAAAGCCCAGGCCGGTTTTTTCGGTAGAAAAGCGCTGGTCGTAGTTTATGGATATGGCTAATCCCGGTCCGCCTATTTCAAGAAAAATTATTTGGTTGCTTTGATGGCGCTGGGTGGTGGTGTTAACTGTATCTGTTTGGGTAATGAAAACAGTATCTTTTTTCAATGACTTTCTGTTCATAACCGAAGTATCACCACCTATTCCCTTGTGAGAACTTTTTTTATCTCCCGGAATAAATTTTATTGAAACAGGTTTGCCTGTAATAGGATCTATACCATCAGATGTTCCTGTGCCCTGAGTTGTGCCGGGTGCTGTAGCTGTTGAATTAGGATCGGTGTAAGTTGGTGTAGTGGTACTGGTTGATAAACCATTATCGGTAGAAGGTGTTGTTGTGCCGCCGCCACTATCATAGTTGCTGCCGGGCCTCACAATAATTATAAGCCTTTTTGACGAATCTCCGTTGTATATCTGTGCGCTTGCCATACAACTACAGGTTGTTAAAAAGATTAAAGTGAGCATTGCCTTCCAATTGATGGTGCTTTTCATAAAATTGGTATAAGGAATTATGCATATGTTTAGTTAACTCGTTACAACGTTAACTAATAAAAAAATGTTTCGTATAGTTAAATATGGCTTATGGCTATTTAACTGTACGAAACATTTTAACTGGGTAGAAAGTTTTAATTTAAGATAGTTTTTTTATCTTCTTTAACCGTAAGATCAAGGGCATCATCAACTTTTTGCTCCAACAATGCCAGGTTTATCACCTCACGCATATCGGCTACATAGTGAAATTGAAGGTCTTTAATGTAATCCTCCCTTATTTCGAGTATATCTTTTTGATTTGATTTACACAGGATTATCTCTTTAATATTAGCACGTTTAGCTGCCAATATTTTTTCTTTGATACCACCAACCGGCAGCACACGGCCACGAAGGGTTATTTCGCCGGTCATGGCCAAATGCGGTTTTATCTTACGCTGAGTAAATGCCGAGGTAAGCGCGGTAAGCATTGTTACCCCTGCCGAAGGGCCATCTTTTGGTGTAGCGCCTGCCGGTACGTGAATATGCACATCCCATTGCTCAAATAATTTGGGATTGATATTGAAATAGGAAGCATGCGCGCGCAGATAAGCCAAAGCTATAATTGCTGATTCCTTCATCACATCACCCAAACTACCTGTTAGGGTTAACTGTCCCTTACCTGGACTTAAACTGGCTTCTATAAATAAAATGTCGCCACCTACAGATGTCCATGCTAAACCTGTAACTACACCGGCAACATTGTTGTTTTCATAAAGATCTTTATCATAAATAGGAGCGCCTAATATTTTTTCAACGTCTTTTTTACTTACAGTAGAGTTGTATTCCTCTTCCATAGCAATGCTTTTAGCAATACCACGTACTACCGAACCAATTTTCTTTTCTAAAGCACGTACGCCTGATTCGCGGGTATAATCTTCGACTATCTTTTCTAAAACATCATTTTTTATGGCGATATCTTTAGTTTTTAAACCGTGGGCATCACGTTGTTTTGGTAATAAATGTTGCTTGGAGATTTCTATCTTTTCTTCGATAGTATAACCGTTTACCTCGATGATCTCCATACGATCCAGTAAAGCGGGCTGTATGGTGCTTAATGAATTTGCAGTCGCGATGAACATTACATTAGATAAATCGAAATCCATTTCTACATAATGATCATAAAAAGTACTGTTTTGTTCAGGATCAAGCACCTCTAATAAAGCTGAAGATGGATCTCCGCGGAAATCGTTGCCCACTTTATCAATCTCATCCAAAATAAATACCGGGTTAGCAGCGCCCGCTTTTTTGATTGATGTAATAATACGGCCAGGCATTGCACCAATATAAGTTTTACGGTGACCTCTAATTTCGGCTTCATCACGTATGCCACCTAATGCCATACGCACATATTTACGGCCCAATGCCTTTGCAATTGATTTACCCAGCGAAGTTTTTCCGACTCCCGGGGGGCCAACAAGGCATAGGATAGGGGCTTTCATGTCGCGCTTTAATTTAAGCACGGCCAGGTATTCTATAATACGCTGTTTAACTTTATCTAAACCAAAGTGATCTTTATGTAACACCTTTTGGGCACGCTTAAGATCGAAATTATCTTTGGTGAATTCATTCCACGGCAGATCGAGAAGTAACTCCAAATAATTTATTTGTACCGAATAATCAGCTGCCGCGGGATTGATACGTGCAAGTTTTTCCAGCTCTTTATTGAAATGATCGCCGATTTCCTTGGCCCATTTCTTTTTTGAACCACGTTGACGCAGATTTTCTACCTCAAGATCAGGTGAATTACCGCCTAATTCTTCCTGGATAGTTTTTAATTGCTGATTCAGGAAATAATCTCGCTGTTGTTTATCCAAATCAACCCGAACCTTAGTCTGGATCTGATTTTTCAACTCCAGCATTTGCAGATCAAGCGTTAGGTGGCCTAACACCAAATTAGCACGTTCGCGCAGGTTAGCTACTTCCAGCAATTGTTGCTTGGCAGTCATTTCCGCATTCATATTTGATGATATAAAATTGATCAAAAATGAAGTGCTTTCGATGTTGCGGATGGCAATGCCGGCTTCGCTAGGGATATTGGGTGAAAGCTGGATAATATTCATCGCCATGTCTTTAATAGACGAGATCATGGCTTTAAATTCTTTATCCTCTTTTATTTTGGCTTCTTTAAAGGGATTGATAGTAGCCTTTATATATGGCTCACTTTGTACTTCTTCGTTTAAAATAAAACGTTTTTTACCTTGAATGATAACGGTGGTGTTACCATCGGGCATTTGTAGCATTTTAATAATCAGCGCTACGGTACCAACACGGTTAAGCTGGTTAAAAGTGGGATCTTCGATGCCTACATCCTGTTGGGATACAACACCAATCATCCTATCGCCTTTATTAGCGTCGCGAATTAATTTTATAGATTTATCGCGGCCAACAGTGATAGGAATAACTACACCAGGGAATAAAACCGTATTACGCAACGGCAGTATAGGTAAAACATCGGGTACCTGCTCGTTATTCATTTCTGCCTCGTCTTCAGAAGACATTAGCGGAAAAAATTCGGAGTCATCGTTTATTATGGGTAAAGCGCTCTTAAAATCGTATGGATCAAAACTCATCAAAATGGTTTTATATATAAAAAAATAAACGTCATGTTGTCACCCTGTTAGCTACAAATGCGGCAAATGCGTTACGAAACAAAGTTGATTAACAACTTTTATATATATTTCAAGACCTATGCCAAGATGGTTTAATATACGTTTATATTTATTATAAAGATGTAATTATTTGATTATTTGGCGATTATAAAACTATAATTGTAAAGTTATATTAGCAGGACTTATTTTGTTAAAGATGAAAAAAAGTCATACTAAAAACTTTACATTGCAACACTGGTTATGATTTTTTTTATCTCGAAAATTACAAATGCAGATAATAATTACTTGCAAAATCAGTTAATGTTATATTAATTTGTTGCACAAAAAACTCTGGATGAAGTTATCGATCATTGTATCGTTATTAATAATGTCCTCACTTGATGTAGCTTACGCGCAAAACGCTTATGTTAAATTAGGTCAGCAGGCTTTTATGGATGGTGACTTTAAGTCGGCCATTTCACAGCTTGAAAAGGCATGTATCGTAGATTCTACAGATGCAAATGCTTTGTGGATGCTGGGCTATTCTTATTACCATAGCGATAATTACAAAAAATCTATCATCGCTTATACCAAAGTTATTTCTATTAAGCCTACTGATGCTTCGGCATATTACTATCGGGCAAGGGCGAAAAGCTATCTTGGAAAAGATAATTCTTTATCGCCTGCCGATAAAGAAAAGTATCTTTTAGGTTCGATATATGATTACACCAAGGCAATTGATATCAATCCAGATCCTAACGATATCAAATTTTACCAAAACAGGGGGATAGCTTACCATGATTATGGTTGTTTTAAATTACAACCCGGTTCTCGTAATTACGATAGAGCGAGGGGTATAAATTCCTTAAAAGCAGCCATTGCAGATTTTGAAAAAGTGTTGAATAATGATCCCTCCCGATCAGATATTTCAACTTTGGTAGATGCCTCAAAAGCAAGATTAGCTTCAGCGGATAATCATCACTGATTAAAATAGCCGGCTATATCATAGTTATTTTTTCCTAATATTCTTACCGTTTGCGATTTTTGGATGAGGTACAATGAATCCGGGAAGTAAGACAACTTCTCTAAAGTTTTGTACAAAAGTATCTTCTTTTTGTAAACGTATTTTTCAACACGATTTTCGATCATAATAGACTTAACCTTTCCGTTAGCCTTTCTTATCAGGATCTCTTTTGTTTTTAATGTGCTATCCAAAGCCTGGTAAATAATTACGTTGCTATCAGCTGTAATGCTGTAACTATCTCTCCATGCTGGTTTATTAATATCCGACTCGCTAAATGAACTTAATTCTGTTCCCCAATTAGGGATATGTAGCTTTTTGCTTTCGGTAGTGCCATTATGTTTAACGGATTTTAAAATCAACGGATTAAAATGGGTAAGTCGTGCGGAATCAGCCCTGAAAAATCCTTTGAGATCGAAGTATTTCATACTGGTTTGTTTTTCTTTAATATCAGGCTTGCATGCTTGCAAACCTGATATTAAAGAAAAACCTAAACCAGCTGATATGAGTAATTTGGATTTATACCAGCACATTGCCGCTCATTTCTTCAGGTATGGTAACACCTAATAAGTTAAGTACGGTTGGGGCAATATCGCCAAGCTTACCATCTTTTACCTGCTTAACATCTTTATCAATGATGATACAAGGCACCAAATTGGTAGTATGTGCTGTATTTGGCGATCCATCGTCATTTACCATGTAATCGGCATTGCCGTGATCAGCCAAAATAATAAATGAATAGCCATTAGCTAAGCCGGTTTCAACAACTGCTTTTGTACAGGCATCAGCTGTCTCAGCAGCTTTGATAACCGCGCTGAAAACACCGGTGTGGCCAACCATATCCGTGTTAGCAAAGTTTAAAACGATGAAATCAGGCCAGCCACTTTCTAACTCCGGAAGAATGGCATCACGGATACCTTCAGCACTCATTTCCGGTTGCAAATCATATGTTGCCACTTTTGGCGACGGCACTAATAGGCGTTTCTCATTGATGAATTCCTTTTCACGCCCACCAGAGAAGAAGAAAGTAACGTGTGGGTATTTCTCAGTTTCGGCAATACGAATTTGATTTTTGCCTGCATCTTGTAAAACTTCGCCAAGCGTTTTTGTCAGATCATCTTTTGTAAACACTACCTGTACATTTTTAAATGTTTCGTCGTAGGTAGTCATGGTAATATAATGCAGGTTAAGCGGGTGCAAATTATATTCAGGGAAAGATTTTTGGGTAAGCGCGATAGTTATCTCGCGGCCACGGTCAGTCCTGAAGTTAAAGCAGATTACCACATCGCCTTCTTTTATAACAGCAACAGGTTTACCAGCTGCATCAACATTAACAATCGGTTTAATAAACTCATCAGTAACACCTTGCAGGTATGCCTCTTTAATAGACTGGTTGATGCTATGGGTTGGCGTTCCTTCACCGTTAACCATCAGGTCGTAAGCCAACTTAACGCGTTCCCAACGGTTATCGCGGTCCATGGCATAATAACGGCCAATTACTGATGCAATTTTAACCGGGGTAGGCGTAATGTATTCTTCCAAATCAGTCATAAAGTTAATGCCCGATTTTGGGTCAGTATCACGTCCATCCAAAAAAGCATGGATAAAGACGTTCTGTAAATCATAAACACCGGCAGCATCAACTAAACCCTTAACATGTTTAATGTGTGAGTGAACCCCGCCATCAGATACCAGGCCAATAAAATGCACATCGCGGTTATTTTGCTTAGCGTATTCAAAAGCCTCTTTAAGCACCGGATTGGTTGGCAGTTCATTATCAGCAACCGCTTTATGTATGCGGCCCAGTTCCTGGTAAACGGTACGGCCGGCCCCTAAGTTCATGTGACCAACTTCCGAGTTTCCCATTTGTCCGTCGGGCAAGCCAACAGCCATGCCTGAAGCCTCTAATTTGGAATGAGGATACTTCTCCAGCAAAGAATCAAAAAATGGTGTGTGCGCAGCTAATATAGCGTTCGACTGATCGTTACGGCCGTAACCCCAGCCGTCTAAAATTATTAATGCAACTTTTTTCTGTTTTTCCACAATGCAAATATAAAATCAACTGTGTATAATCATCAATAATATATGTAATGATGCAACTTTTTTATTAAATTCAACTCTTATTAGCAACCAACCTGTTGATCGTGATGAAATTGATTTGCCTGCCTTCAATGCTATTGCTTTTTTTGCTTCCCATCGCCACAAAGGCAGATCCAATAGATAATGTGGTGGTTTTGCTTAGGCAAGGCAATACGCAGGAACTTGTAAAGCTACTATCCGACAATGTAGAAGTAACCATTTTAAATAACGACAATACGCTTGATAAAGCATCGGCAGCACCAGCACTTGATAAGTTTTTCGCTGATAATAAGCCTATAAAGGCAACACTGTTTCATAAATTGGATTCTAATCCTAATTATTTATTTGCGGTTGTAATTTTGAATACCGATAAGGGTGTTTACCGGATAGCCTATACGATAGGCAAAAAAGACGGCATGAAAATAATTGAGTTTCGGATAGAAAACGAAAAAACTAAATAATAATCTAATTGTTTTTACTTTTGACCTATTAAAAAGTAAAGATTTTGGATAAAGAATACGTTGACCAATTTATAATAAGCGCATTAAAAGAAGATGTTGGCGATGGCGATCATACTTCGTTGGCTACTATCCCTGCCGAAACTACCGGCAAAGCAAAACTTTTAGTTAAAGATAATGGCATTTTAGCGGGTGTTGAGCTGGCCGCTGAGATATTTCGCGTTATTGATGGAGATTTAAAACTGAACGTGTTTTTAAAAGACGGCGCGGAAATTAAATACGGCGATGTTGCTTTTGAAGTTGAGGGGAATGTACAAAGCATACTGAAAGCCGAAAGGTTAGTACTTAACTGCATGCAGCGCATGAGCGGTGTTGCCACCAAAACAAACGAAATTGTTGATGTTTTAAAAGGATATAATACCAAAGTATTAGATACCCGCAAAACTACACCGGGCTTACGTTACCTTGAAAAATGGGCAGTACGCATAGGCGGTGGTGTTAACCACCGTTTTGGCTTGTATGATATGATTTTGATAAAGGATAATCACGTGGATTATGCCGGCGGAATAAGGCAGGCTATTGAAGGTGCGCGCAATTATCTTGCTGCCAATCATAAAAAATTGGCTATCGAGATTGAAGTTCGTAACATTGACGAGCTGGAACAAGTTATGCAAACCGGTGGTGTTGATCGTATATTGCTGGATAACTTTAACTTTAGTGATCTGCGGGATGCCGTTGATATGATTGAGGGAAGGTTTATTACAGAAGCTTCCGGGGGCATTACTATTGATAATATACGTGAGTACGCGGCTTGTGGGGTTGATTATATTTCGATAGGTGCGCTAACACATTCGGTTAAAAGCCTTGATTTAAGTTTAAAGGCAATTAAATAATCAAATTGTGAGCTAATGAATTGTAAAAATTTCATTGAATTTTCATCATAAATTGGATTATTAGCGTTTAAGTATGGTTACAATTTAGTAATATTGTGGAGAGATGATATCAATCTATTCGATTTCAGCACTCATACTGGCCTATTTATGTGGATCTATACCAACAGCTGTTTGGATAGGACAAGCATTTTTTGACGTAGACGTACGTGAATATGGCAGCGGTAATGCAGGAGCAACCAATACCTTCAGAGTTTTAGGTAAGAAAGCAGGTATACCTGTTATGCTTATTGATATTTTAAAAGGATGGACAGCAACCAACCTGGCCTACTTTATTGGTATATCTACAACTGGTGCCTATAATTCTCCCGAATATCTTAATTATGCTTTAGCATTGGGTATAGCGGCTGTAATGGGCCACTTATTTCCGGTTTTTGCAGGCTTTAGAGGTGGCAAAGGTATTGCTACTTTATTTGGGATGATATTAGCCATTAATTTACCGGCTGCATTATTTTGTGTAGGTATCTTCATCACGTTTTTATTGCTGACAAAATACGTATCATTAGGGTCGATAATGGCAGGCTTTGCTTATCCGATATGTGTAACCTTTATATTCCCGATGTATATTCGGTCAGTAATTATTTATGGGATGTGTATGTGCCTGTTGATCTTAGTTACCCATCAAAAAAATATTGAACGCTTACTAAAGGGCACCGAATCAAAGGTTAACCTGTTCAAGCGGAAATCAGCTTAAAAACCATACCTGCTCATAAACGTTAATCAAACCCATGAGCCATCCCCGATTTTTAAAAGCCCGCTGGACAAACCTCCTGATGCTTAACTACGAAGTTGATCCTGAAATTTTAAAAGCCTATTTACCGGCATATACCGTACTCGACTTGTGGCAAGGCAAAGCCTTGGTAAGCATGGTTGGTTTTTTGTTTGAAGATACCAGCGTATTAGGCGTTAGATGGCCATTTCATATCAATTTTGAAGAAGTTAATCTGCGCTTTTACGTTCGCCATTTTAATGGTAAAGAGTGGAAACGCGGTGCTGTTTTTGTGAGCGAAATTGTACCTAAACATCTGATTGCCATTATTGCCAATACGCTGTATAAAGAACATTATAAGGCGTTGCGGATGCGTCATTCTATAGTACCTGTTGCTGATGATCAAACCGATTTTTCGTATGAATGGAAGCTAAACGGTAACTGGAATAAACTAGGTGGAACAGTAAGCAATAAAACAGAAGCCATTCAACCGGGTAGCCCTGAAGAATTTATTTTTGAGCATTATTGGGGTTACAACAGTTGGGGTGACACTATAACCATGGAATATCAGGTTGAGCATATATCCTGGGAAGTAAGCCAGGCCGCCAATCCGATTTTTGAAGCTGATATTGTAAGTTTATATGGTAAACAATTTGAACCGTATTTGAGTGTAAAGCCATACTCCGCGTTTTTTGCTAAAGGTTCACCAATAAGTGTGCGGATGGGTTCTAAATTATTTGCTGACCCAGCACTTGCAAAATAGCTTTGGCTTTAAGCAGGCATTCCTCGTACTCCTGCTCTGCATCGGCATAGTAGGTGATGGCACTACCCACCTGGAACGATAAGTATTGCTTTGCTGAATTATACAGTAGTGTACGTATCACCACATTAAAATCAAAATCACCATCCGGACTAAAATAGCCCATCGCTCCGGAATATACTCCGCGTTTGCTGCGCTCATACTCTTCCATCAACCGCATAGCACTTATTTTTGGTGCACCGGTCATGCTACCCATCGGGAAAGAATTTTTGATAGCCTCAATACTTGAAACACCTTCTTCAATCTCACAAACAACAGTTGATATCATTTGATGGAGCTGGTTGAACGTATGGATACCAAATAACTCCTCTGTTTTAACTGTGCCTTGTTTGGCTGATTTGGTCAAATCATTTCGAACCAAATCAACAATCATTACATTTTCCTGCAACTCTTTGGTATGATTGCGAAGTTGTTGTTTAATGGCCTCGTCTTCTGCTTGGGTAATGCCTCTTTTGGCAGTTCCTTTTATGGGTTGAGAAATCAGTTTCGCACCTCGTTTAGCCAAAAAACGCTCCGGCGAAGCTGATAGAATGTAGTTCTCTTTCCATTTAAAAAATCCTGCAAATGGATTAGGGGATATGGAAGTAAGCTTATTAAATACCGCTAAAGGATCAATATTTGCATATTCAGCAAAAAACTCCTGGCAAAAATTGGTCACATAAATATCCCCGCGATTGATGTGCTCTTTAATTTTATTTACCGAAGTAATGTATTCGGCTTTGCTAAATCTCGATTGCAGCTTGGTTTTAGCTGCTTGTTCTGATTGATAAATCTGTTGGTTATCTATCCAGCTAAAATCAAAGTCATTATTAGTGATAACTTCAACTTTATCATCTTTTAGCAGTAACAGATATTGAGGTGCAAAAAAATAAAGCTCAGGAAATTTTAGTTCATCAATATGATCTGAAGTAAGATTTTCAACCTCATTCTTCAAGTCATATCCAAAGAAGCCGGTAACCCATCCCTGATTAGTTTGACGAAATTGTTCTAATTGATTAAATGCGTTACCGGTATTAGCGATTAGTTCATCTTTAGCACCTACAGCTATCAGTGTATCAAATTTGGAATAAGGATCAGGAAAGTTATTAGAGTCAAGATAACAAACCGCATCAAAAGTGATTGCCCATTGCAGGGCTTTTTGTTTGAAGAGTTGCGGATATTTTATTGAAGTAATCAAATGAATATTAATATATAATAAATATTCAAAGCGTTATTGCGAGCGTAGCGTGGCAATCCCCGACTTTGCAAGTCTTTCTGTATAGTTTGGGATTGCCACGTCGTTTCACTCCTCGCAATAACGTGGAGGAAAATTAGTATAGTTCCAGCGTCTGAACCCTGTCTGGTCCAACAGAAAGATATTTTACAGGTACTTCCAGTTCTTTTTCTAAAAAGCTGATGTATGATTTCAATCTTTCAGGAATTTCAGATAACTCGGTAATACCGGTCAAATCTTCTTTCCAGCCATCAATTTCTTTTAATATCGGAGTTGGTGCTACAGCGCAAATGTCATATGGCATGTAGTCAATCGTTTCGCCTAAATAGTTGTAGTGGGTACAAGCATAAATCTTATCGAAACCACTTAACACGTCAGCTTTAGTCATTACCAATTGGGTAACACCATTAAGCATAATCGCGTATTTTAAAGCCGGAAGATCGATCCAGCCTGTACGGCGTGGCCTGCCTGTAGTTGCGCCAAATTCGTGGCCTATGCGGCGTAATTCCTCGCCGGTTTCATTGTCCAATTCAGTAGGGAAGGGGCCACCACCAACACGGGTGCAATAGGCTTTAAATATGCCTATTACCTCGCCAATTTTGTTTGGCGCTATACCTAAACCGGTACAAGCGCCGGCAGTTGTTGTATTTGATGAAGTAACAAACGGGTATGAACCAAAGTCAATATCCAGCATGGTGCCTTGTGCACCTTCGGCTAAAACTTTTTTGCCTTGTTTAATATAATCGTTTACCAAATGCTCAGAATCAACCAACTCAAATTGTTTGATCAGATCAACAGCCTCAAAAAACAAAGCTTCACGTTCTGAAAAATCATCAACCTCACCATAAAGAGATTTCAGCATAGAAACATGCTTATCCACCAGCTTCTGGTAGCGTTCTTTAAAATCAGGCAGGGTAATATCGCCGATACGCAAACCGTTACGGCCGGTTTTATCCATATAAGTTGGGCCGATACCTTTTAACGTTGAACCAATTTTGCCTTCGCCCATTTTTTTCTCTGATGCAGCATCAAGCAATTGGTGAGTAGGTAAAATAAGGTGCGCCTTTTTGGCTATAACCAGGTTTTTCTTAGCTAAAAGATCATGCCCGGCAGCTTTCAATTTATCAATTTCTTTTTTAAGGGTAATTGGGTCAATAACCACACCGTTACCAATAAGGTTAAGTGTGTTATCAAAAAATATACCCGAAGGAATGGTATTGAGTACGAACTTTTTACCATCGAACTCTAAAGTATGGCCTGCATTCGGCCCGCCCTGAAAACGTGCTATCAGATCGTAATCTGCACTTAACACGTCAACAATTTTCCCTTTACCTTCATCGCCCCATTGGAGGCCTAATAATACGTCAACAGCCATTTAAATATCTATTCGAATGTTAATGAAAGGTGGCAAAGTTATATTTTTCTATCACAAAACCCTGCCCTTAGTTTTTCACAATTACCATATAGGTTCAAAGAGTGGTGTTTTATGTCGAATTTAAGTATGTCGCCCATCATACTTTGTATCTGTTGGATGCGTGGATCGCAAAATTCTACCACTTTTCCACAATCCAGGCAGATGATATGGTCGTGTTGTTTGTAGCCGTATGATTTTTCAAATTGCGCCATATTTTTACCAAACTGGTGCTTGGTAACCAAATCACATGATACCAACAGCTCTAAAGTATTATATACCGTAGCGCGACTAACACGATACTTTTTATTTTTCATGTGGATGTATAACGATTCCACATCAAAATGATCACTTCTTGAATAAATTTCTTCGAGTATGGCAAAACGCTCAGGTGTTTTCCTAAGGTTTTTATTTTCAAGGTAAGCCTCAAAAATCTTTTTAACCAAGGCAATGGTTTCTACTTGCGACATTATTAGAATATTAACGTGTAAAGGTAATTATAAGAATCAAGATACAAGAACCAAGAATTAAGATATAAGAATCATAAGATAATTTATTAAAACCAGTCTTGATTCCTGACCCTTAGTTCTTGACTCTATTTTCAGGATGCTTTTTCTATTGAATCAAACCGGGTAACGGTACTGATGCCCTTAATCATTTTTAAACGCTTGGTTAAGTTATCCAGGTGATGTGTATCATTAACATAAATCATAACCGTTCCTTCAAAGATACCATTATCGCTATCAACCGTGATCGACCGGATATTCACCTTGAAGTCATTTGATATAACAGTAGTTAATTGGTTGATCAATCCAACCTCATCTATTCCGGTGATGCGTAAGCCGGTTAAAAATGCAAGCTCTTGTTGGTTTGTCCATTTAGCTTTTATTATACGATAGCCATAATTTGCCATCAATTTTGCAGCATTAGGGCAATTGGTACGATGTATTTTTATGCCATCGCTAACGGTAACAAAGCCAAAAACATCATCACCGGGAATAGGATTGCAGCAATTGGCTAACTTATAGTCAATTTTTTGCATGTCCTCGCCAATAAGTAACATGTCAGTATCCTTGGATTTTAAAGTCCTGACCAAACTTTGCACCTGCTCAGCCTCAATCCTATCCTGTGGTTTGTTCTCTATTATTTTTTCTGAAGCCTGGTAATCCTTCAGGTCCTTCATATCAATATTGCCTTTAGCAACCTCGAAAAACAGATCGAGTGTTGAAGGTAATTTGAAATAATAACTCAGTTTGTGAATGTTCTCGGAATTGTACGTGATTTTGAGCGACTTTAATTTCCGTTCTAAAATTTCCTTACCACTTTCGGCAATGCGGCGTTTTTCTTCTTTTAATGAAGATTTTATTTTTGCTTTTGCTTTTGCAGTAACCACAAAATTTAGCCAATCCTCTTTAGGAACTTGTTTGCTCGAGGTAATGATCTCTACCTGGTCGCCATTTTGCAGTTTATAACTTAGCGGTACCAGTTTATGGTTCACTTTAGCGCCGATACAGCTTGCGCCTACATCAGTGTGTATTTCAAAGGCGAAATCAAGCGCGGTTGCATTCAATGGCAATTGTATTAAAGCTCCTTTTGGCGTGAAAATGAAGATCTCATCAGAAAATAAATTCATCTTAAAATCGTCCAAAAAGTCAAGTGCGTTTGATTCCGGATTTTTAAGTAACTCACGTACCTTTTGCACCCAAAGGTCCAAACCACTATCGGTTGATGATTCCTTATACTTCCAATGTGCAGCGAAACCCTTTTCAGCAATCTCATTCATTCGTTTGGTGCGTATCTGTACCTCAACCCATTGCCCTCGTGGGCCCATTACGGTTGTGTGTAACGATTCGTATCCATTTGCCTTGGGCGATGAGATCCAGTCGCGCAATCTATCTGGATTCGGCCTGTAAAGATCTGTAACGATAGAGTAGGCCTTCCAACAATCTGCTTTTTCGTTTTCCGGTGTGCTATCTAAAATTATTCTGATGGCAAAAAGGTCATATACTTCCTCAAAAGGGATCGCCTTTTTCTTCATCTTGTTCCAGATGGAGTGGATAGATTTTGGCCTGCCAAATACTTCTGCATCCAAACCCTGGCCTTCTACTACTTTTCTTACCGGCTCAATAAAGTCACGTATGAATTTTTCGCGCTCGGCTTTTTTCTCGTTCAGTTTGTTTTTGATAAACTGGTAAGTTTCACGTTCCATGTATTTCATGGAGAGGTCTTCCAGCTCAGATTTTATAGCATACAATCCCAAACGGTGGGCGAGAGGCGCATATAAATAAACAGTTTCTGATGATAATTTAAGCTGCTTATCGCGTGGCATAAACTCCATGGTTCGCATATTGTGCAACCTATCCGCCAGCTTTATCAATATCACCCTAACATCATCGGCCAGCGTAAGCAGCATCTTACGGAAATTCTCTGCTTGTAACGAGCTATTGGTATCAAATACGCCGGATATTTTGGTTAGGCCATCAATAATTTTGGCTACTTTTTTACCAAACTCCCTTTCAATATCGTCTAATGTAACGTCGGTATCTTCAACCACATCATGCAACAAGGCGCAAACGATGGATGTTGTACCCAAGCCTATTTCCTCTGCAGCAATTTGAGCAACAGCAATTGGGTGATAAATATAGGGCTCGCCAGATTTGCGGCGCATAGCGGCATGGCTCTCCAGTGCTATGTCGAAAGCCTTGCGTATCATGCGTTTATCTCCCTTTTCGAGGGTGGATTTACAGGCACGCAGCAAAGCGCGGTATCGTTTTAATATCTCGTTCTTTTCAACTTCTAAATCAATCACCAAGTCTTTCATCCTTCAGCTAAAACAAAAAATTATGTATAAATATTGCAACAAACATTATAAATTAAACCATATTTCAAAATACAAAATAAATTGCATTATTTTTGTATAAGTAAAAATATGAAATTTATTGGTTTCTTACTGGTGTTTTGTTGTGGATGTGGCATTGTTATGGCGCAAGCACCCCAAATGCCCCACATGAAGCAAGGCAAAAATGATACCATTAAAACATATGTCACCATGCTCGACGGTAAACCTGTACCCTGGATCATGTATGGCGAAATTCGTATTGTAGATACCCGTATTTTTAAAAGCCAGGCCGATCGTGATGCTTATAATCGTTTGGAGTATAATGTGCGTAAAGTAATACCTTATGCGCACTTTGCAGGCGAACGATACCGTCAATTACAGCGCGATTTAGCCCTAACCGCCGACAAACGCAAGCAGAAAGAACTGGTTAAGCAATGTAACGACCAGATAAAAGACCTGTTTAAGCGCGAGGTTGAAAATCTGACAATAAGTCAGGGCGAAGTGCTGATCAAGCTGATTGACCGCGAAACAGGTAACACCAGTTATGATTTGGTTAAAGAATTAAAGGGTGGCTTAGATGCGTTTATGCTGCAATCTGTAGCTCGGGTATTTGGGCATGATCTTAAAGAAACCTACGACCCTGACCAGGACAGGGATATTGAAAATATCCTATTAAAAGAAGGATATGACTCTTCTAAAAATTAATAAATGGCTAATCACAGCATCCACCAGTTCAACGTTCAAAATTTAGATGGCGAAGAAATAAAACTATCTGATTACAAGGGTAAAGTATTGCTTTTGGTTAATACGGCATCGCAATGCGGTTTTACACCTCAATTAAAAGACCTATCAGCTTTAAAAGAAGAATTTAAAGATACTGATTTTGAGATATTAGGGTTCCCGTCAAATGATTTTGGTGGACAAGAGCCCTTAGAAGGTGCAGCGATAGCCACTTTTTGCGAAAATTATGGCTCAAACTTTCCGGTATTTGATAAAATAAGAGTGAGAGGCTCTTATGCACACCCGCTATACAAGTTTTTGGCTGATAAAAAAGAGAATGGGAAATTCGGTTCTACACCAAGATGGAACTTTCATAAATTTTTGATTGATAAAAATGGTGAGGTCCGGGATTTCTATTATCCTTTTACCAAGCCTACTACATCCAAGGTTAAAAAGAGCATTCAACGCTTGTTAGCCGAAAATAAATAACATGAAATTAGATATATTAGTACTGCCTGTGCATCCTGATGATGCTGAATTAGGCTGTGCCGGAACGATTTTAAAACATATTGCACTTGGCCACAAAGTTGGCATTGTAGATCTGACAAAAGGTGAACTAGGGACCCGTGGCAGCGTTGAAATACGCAAGCAAGAGGCTGCTAAAGCTGCCGAAATATTGGGCTTATCTGTCAGAGAAAATCTGGGCATACCCGATGGCTTTTTTGAAAATACGCCCGAATATCAGCTGAAGGTTATTGAGGTTATCCGTAAATATCAACCTGAGATTATTATCGCTAATGCTTATCATGACAGGCATCCGGATCATGGCCGTGCGAATGAATTGGTTGATGCTTCAGCATTCTTATCAGGGCTTCGCAGGATTGAAACCAGCGTTGATGGAAAACCACAAGAGCCATGGCGCCCGAAAATGGTATTGCACTTTATTCAGGATAGTTACATTCAGCCTGATATTATTGTTGATGTTACCGAATATTGGGATAAAAAGGTAGAAAGTATATTGGCATACGGATCACAATTTTTTAATCCTGATTGGAACGAAGATGAGCCTCAAACTTATATCTCGTCGCCTGATTTTATCAAGATAGTTGAGAGCCGTGCCATGGAGTTTGGCAAAAGCATTCAAGCCCGGTATGGTGAAGGTTTTACCTCAAGAAAATTGTTAGGTGTAGATAATCTATTCTCACTTAGATAATGCAGATAGGGGCTAATCTGTAATTTTTAGTCTCTATTCTCTAAACTATAAAGCCACGTATTCAAAGCGGTTGTTATCCCTGCTTCTTTCTCTTCTGAGTTTGTGCTCATTAGCCAGCTTTAATAAGATGCCCGATAGTTCGGATGTTTTAAAGTCTGAGTCGAAATTTTCTTTACAATATTCCGCTATTGTGGATATAGAACGCGCTGTGCTGAAAAAATCGGTGCTTAGTAATTGATTTAAAACCTTGGTTGCGCCCGGTTTTTTTCTGCTTTGCGCAAATGGATAATTTTCGTTATCTGTATCAGGTCGCTTGTGTATTTTCTTAATCAAAAAGTCTGCACCTTCTGCATCTCCCTTGTCAAAATCAACAAGTACATCCAATAATCTGTCAACTATTTTTAATTGTACCGCTTCGGATTTAAATGCATTAACAACTTCTGCAATCTCGGTAAGTTGTTTTTTTAGCTTTTCAATATGTTTGCTCATAATAATTGCCGCTGCTATTATTTAAATTTTTTTCCGCCGGCAATGCTTTTAATTGACCAGCGAAAAGATAATTATTAAACCTATTCCTGTTGTGTTTAACGTTAGCGAACGATTATAGTATTTTTTAAAATAAAAAACCCCTTGTTTGGGTCAAAAACAAGGGGTTGTAGCAATATTATTACAGTAATTACAAATTAGGTACTATTTTTTCAAGTATTTGTAATCCTTCATCAATATGATTTTTTTCAATAATAAGTGCAGGCCTAAAGCGGATACTTTTTTCGCCGCAGCCTAAAAACATCACGTTATGCTCTAAGCCAGTATCAATAAAACGGTCACGTATAGCTTTATTGGGAAAATCAAACGCGGTTAACAAACCTTTGCCGCGAATGTTACTTATTGCAGGATATTGTTCAGCAATTTCAGTAAGCCTATTTTGTAAATATTCGCCCATGTTGGCTGCGTTTTCGCAGAGGTTATCCTCGGCAATAATTTCCATTATTTTGGATGAGCGTACCATATCAACCAAACTGCCACCCCAGGTAGAGTTGATGCGTGACGATACTTTGAAAACGTTATTCTCCACCTCATCAACTCGCCTGCCTGCCAATATACCGCATACCTGCATTTTTTTACCGAAAGCAATAATATCCGGACGGGCATTTTCGCCAAAATGCTCGTGACACCAAAATTTACCGGTAAGGCCAACGCCGGTTTGTATTTCATCATAAATTAGCAATGCCTCATGCTCATCGGCCAATTGCCTTAGTTTTTCCATAAATTCTTTACGGAGATGATTATCACCACCTTCAGACTGAATCGGTTCAATAATTATAGCGCATACATCATCCTTATTATCCTCAAAAACCTTTTTTATTTGGGCGATAGAAAGTTCTTCGCGCTTTAGCAAGTCCTCATGGTTGCTATCAGAATACGGGAAATTCATATAAGGCGTTGAAACCCGCGGCCAATCGAACTTGGCAAACCATTTGGTTTTAATAGGTTGAGTATTGGTCAAACTTAATGTATAACCCGATCTGCCATGAAAAGCATGCTCAAAGTGTATTACCTGGAAGCCTTTTTCCTTGGTGTAGCCTTTTGCAAAGTTTTTCTGCACCTTCCAGTCCATCGCTACCTTTAACGCGTTCTCAATGGCTAATGAGCCCCCTGAGATAAAGAATGCATGCGGCAGGTAATCAGGAATGCCCACTTTAGCAAATATCTCTACAAACTGCGCATATTGCGTGGTATAGATATCCGAGTTTGATGGGTTGGTCATGGCGGCCAGCATCAGGTTCTTTTTAAACGCTTCGTCGTTAACCATTTTAGGGTGATTGTATCCTAAAGGCACTGATGCAAAGCAGGTGAAAAAGTCGAGCAGGCGGCGGTTATACTTAGCATCGTAAATATAAACGCCTTTACTTTTTTCCATGTCGAAAGTCAGGTCGAAGCCATCGGCCAGGATATGTTTATTTAATGTGTTTTGTACGTTTTCTGGAGATACAAGCAGGTTATACATAAGCAAATCGGTTTTATCAAATTTACTAAAAAGCCCTTAAAAACAATAATTTGGGCACTTTTTGAACCGTTTACCCAAAAAGTAACTTTAAATTAACTAAACCTAGTTTTTGGACTGAAAATTATTTTGGTCAGAAGGTGAGGATGTGCAGATGTGCAGATTTCGGCTATGCAGATGAGCGTAATTCTGCGCGAAAATCACGAATTTCCTGAAATGGATTTGTATGTGGTATAGCATTTATGAAACAGCACCCAAACATTGCCGAAACGCACCTAAACAGACCTAAACAAACCCGAACACACCGGCACAATAGGAAACAGACCTAAACAAGCAAATGGCTGATATCAAACCAATTGAATTTACGAGCGTGTTTCATGGCTGAAACATTTGTTTTTTTTTAATATTTGATAATCAGTGTAATGTAAGGCAGTTGTTTCAGCCTGTGAAACAACTGCCTTACCCGGTCTTGCTTCGCTTACAACCCTATCTGCCGCAAGCGGTAAAGAAGACTAATCTTATCCACTGCCTGTGTACTCACAGGCAATGAGTAAAACCAGATTATTGCCTGTGGGGACACAGGCAATGGGTAATGTATAAAAAAAGGGGTGCTGCTAAAATTTGTCCTTCATCCCTAACAACCCTATCAATCCACCAGTATGCACCGCCAATATTTTGCTGCCGCGTTTAAAGTAGCCCTTCGCGGCCAAATCATAAATGGCATAAAGCATTTTTCCGGTGTAAACAGGCTCAATCAATATCCCGGTATCGGCAACAAAGGTTTTGATAAAATCAATAAGGTCATGAGTCGTTTTTGCATAGCCGCCAAAATGATAATCGGTATGCAGTTGATAATCAGATGGTTTTGTTAAATACTGATCTATCTCACTCCGCATAAATTCCCCATTCTTAAAAACAGGTATGGCGTTAAATTTAGTTGGTAATTGATGCGCTTGTAAACCGTTCATAATTCCTGCGGCGGTAGTACCTGTTCCACAGGCGCAAAATATATGATCGTAAGTTTCGGTGAGTTCATCAACTAATTCGGCACAGCCTTTAGCGCCTTCGACGGATGAGCCACCTTCATCGATAAAAAAAGCTTCCGTATCATCACCAAAATACTTAATGAATAACGCAGGCTTATCCCGGTAACTTTCACGGTCGGCAAATAGGAGTTTCATGCCATGTAACCGGCATAAAAAAAGCGTGTCGTTCTCCACTTCTTCGCCACGCACAATGCCTGTAGATTTAAAGCCGAACTTTGCCGCAGCTGCCGCGGTTGCTAATAAATGGTTTGAGTAGGCGCCACCAAAAGTTACCAGGTGCTTTTTATTTTCTGCAGATGCTTTTTGCAGAATGTATTTAAGTTTTCGCCACTTATTGCCTGATATTAAAGGATGGATTAGATCATCACGCTTGATAAAAACAGATAATCCCTGTTCATCAAAGAGCTTGTTTTTTATTTGTTGTACAGGGCTGTAAATTTCGAGGTCGATATTCATTTAACGCAAATTACCGCCAAATCTGCATGGCAATGTCACAGGTATCAGCTTGGTAAAATTAGCATTTATTAATAAACCCGAAAACAAGTACTTTTGCGGCAATGAGAGATGATGCCGAAATAATTGAGCAGGAAGAACAGGACCTATATGAGCATTTACGTGTAATTGTTGATAAAGGGCAATCATTACTGCGGATTGATAAGTTTTTGATGCACCGGGTGGAGAACGCTTCGCGCAACCGCATCCAAAATGCTATCGATTTAGGCAATGTGCTGGTTAATGATAAGCAAATCAAATCAAGCTATAAGGTAAAGCCACTTGATGTAATTTCGGTTGTACTGCCGCATCCACCACGTGATACCGAGGTTTATCCGGAGAATATCGACATTAACATTGTATACGAGGATGACGATGTACTGATCGTAAATAAGCCTGCCGGTATGGTGGTTCATCCCGGCTATAATAACTATACAGGTACTTTGGTTAACGCGCTGGTATATCACTTTCAGCAATTGCCAACCTTGCCGGGTAACGATGGCAGGCCGGGATTGGTTCACCGCATTGATAAAGATACATCAGGACTGCTGCTCATCAGCAAAAATGAACGCGCCATGACCTGGCTTGCCCGCCAATTTTTTGAGCATACCATCACCCGTAAATATTTAGCTTTGGTTTGGGGCGATCTGGAGCAGGATGGCACCGTAACCGGTTATATAGGCCGTAGTGTAAACGACAGGCGTGTAATGTCTATTTACGATGATCCTGAAAAAGGGAAATGGAGTATTACGCATTACAAAGTTTTGGAGCGGATGGGGTATGTAACCCTCATTGAATGCCAATTGGAAACCGGCCGCACCCACCAGATCCGTGCGCACATGAAGCATATTGGTCATCCTTTGTTTAGCGATGCTACTTACGGGGGTGATAAGATTTTAAAGGGAACGGTATTTAGCAAGTACAAGCAATTTGTTGAGAATTGTTTTGAGCTGATGCCGCGCCAGGCACTGCATGCGCAAACTTTAGGCTTTATTCATCCAACACAACGAAAATATATTCATTTCGAATCCCCTCTGCCGCAGGATTTTGAATCTGTTTTAGAAAAATGGCGCAAATATATTGCTGCAACAGCAGATCAAAAAGGGTAGTTTTGTGTTTATAAATCCATGATACCGGCTTTCATCAACTTTAACGGCGAGATACTACCTGCAAATACACCTTTGCTTACCACAGCCAACCGTGGCTTTAAATATGGTGATGGTTTGTTTGAAAGCATGCGTATGTTCAAGGGCGAACTTAAATTTGCCGACCTGCATGCCGACCGCCTGCAACGCGGGATGAAAGCGCTGAAAATTGATGGTTATTCCCAAATGGATGCCTGGTTTTTAAAAACCAAGGCCGAAGAGCTTGCTATCCGTAACAAAGCAAAGCACGGGCGCATCCGTTTAACCGTTTATCGGGACGCTGAAGGCCTTTATACGCCAACCCAAAATACATTGGGCTATTGTATGGAGCTTACACCGGCAGATGAACCACGTTATTATCTAAACAACAAGGGTTTGATCATGGATATTTTTACAGATATTCCCAAACCAACCAATTACCTGTCGAACATTAAAACCTGCAATTCGCTTACTTATGTAATGGCAGGGATATTTAAAGATCAGAACAAACTGGATGAAGTATTTTTGTTAAATCAGAATGGCTTTTTGTGTGAGGCAGGCAGCTCTAATGTATTTGTTTGGTACGATAATCATTTATATACCCCGGCATTAAGTGAAGGCTGTGTAGAAGGTGTAATGCGCCAGGTGGTTATCAATATAGCAAGGGAAAACAACATAGCCGTAACCGAAGCCCAGATAAACCCCGATATCCTATACGAAGCCGACGAAGTTTTCCTCACTAACGCCAGTAAGGGAATACAATGCGTGATGGGTTATGGCGTAAAGCGCTATTTCAACAAATTGAGCAAAACGCTAATTGATGAGTTGAATAAACTATAGATCTTCAACTCTCCAAACCGTCATTGCTGTAAGCATAGCGTGGTAATCCCCGATTTACAGAGCCGCCAGGCAATTCCGCCTTGCATAGCCGGGGATTGCCACGTCGTTCCTCCTCGCAATGACGATTCTCAGCCCGTCATTGCGAGCGATAGCGTGGCAATCCCCAACTTATAGAGCCGCCAGGCAATTCCGCCTTGCATAGCCGGGGATTGCCACGTCGTTCCTCCTCGCAATGACGCGCGGTAAAAAAAGATTGTTTTAAAAAAAGATTATTACATCACCTCAGCAACCGGCGCTTTTATCGCGGCCAGTATACCATCCCAAAGCGCTATACGTGCAGTTAACGCTTCAACAACAGCAATAAAAGCTTCCTGCCATTTATGGTCGTCGTCGCCGCAAAGTTCGGCGGTCATTTCATAGGCTAAGTGAGAGTGGTGATCGCCATCAACTTCAATGTGGCGTTGCAGGTAGTAAAGCAACGTTTCAACTTTGCCCGGTAGTTGTTCATTCAATTCTTTAACAATGCTGATGAACATGCCCGGGATCAAATCCTCGCGACCAAAAGTAAATACAGCAGCGATAACGTGATTTTTATTGGTCTCGATCACATCAAAAGTATGCTGAACAAATTTGCGGGCCGCTTTTGGGATGTTGGCGATGATTAATGCTTCATCAACATTCCTGTCGTGATTTAATTCTTCAAAAAGGTCATCAATAGCAGTAGCTGGTGAACCTGCCTGCTCCATCGCTTTTAAATAAAGCTCGAAGTGGCTGGTGCGGTTGCCGTGCTCATCTACATCACTTTCTTCGCCGGTTACAATCTCATTAATTAAGTAGCGGGTACTGGCATTGCCAACAGGCATCCATGGCAGGGTAGTACAGGTAAGCTTTTGTTGCAGGGCTTTTAACAGCGACATGAAATCCCACACTGCGAAAACATGGTGCTCCATAAAAACCGATAATTCGCTTAGCGAATTGATATGTTTATATAAAGGGTGTTCGATCAGTTGTTTACGAAGTGGTTCAATCCCGGCTTTAAGGCGCTCAATCCTGTCTGTATAAAATACCATACTTGCTTAAATTAAAATAGTCCGCAAAAATAACGCTAGAAATCGGAAAATGGTATCAATGCGGTTTTTTTGACTTTGGATTGATGGAAAGAAAGTTCTTTTATCCCAATTTTACTCCCCTTAAAAACTCTTCAATACTCATCCGCTTTTTACCTTCCAGCTGCACATCGGTAACGCTGATATAGCCATCGGTACAAGCAAATTTCAGGTAAGTTTTATTATCGCTCTCAAATTCACCGGGTTGTAATGTTGGGGGCGTTACTTCCTGCTCACCATAATAAATTTTGAAAGTTTTGTCGTTCAGTTTAGTGTAGGCAGTAGGGATAGGGCTTAAACCACGGATCAGGTTAAATACGGTTTCGGTGGTGTTGTTCCAGTCTATCAGGCAATTTTCTTTAAATATTTTTGGTGCGTGCCTGAGTTCCATGCCCTCAACCAATTCATGTTGTGGTAATTCGCTGTAACGGCCGCTTTCAACAGCTTTTACTGTTTTTACCAGCAGGCCAGCGCCCTTGTTCATCAGGCGATCATGCAGTTCACCTGCAGTTTCATGGCCGTTCAACGTGATCTTTTCGGTAAAGAGCAAGTTCCCGGTATCAATATCCTCTTTTAAGAAAAAGGTAGTAACGCCGCTTTCTTTTTCACCATTGATCAAAGCCCAGTTAATGGGCGCTGCACCACGATATTGGGGTAGCAGGGAGGCGTGAAGATTTATCGTACCACGAATAGGCATGCTCCATACAATTACCGGCAGCATCCTAAAGGCAACCACAACAAATAATTCAGCACCTAAAGCTTTTAGTTCATCTAAAAAATCCTGATCTTTTAATTTTTCGGGTTGTAAAACTTTCAGCCCTTTAACAACAGCGTATTCCTTAACAGCCGATTGGGTAAGTTTTTGTCCGCGGCCGGCGGGTTTGTCGGGCGCGGTAATAACGCCTACTACATCACAACCTGCCATTAATAATTCATCAAGCGACGTTACAGCAAACTGGGGTGTGCCCATAAATACAATTCTCATGCTCTGTATCTTCCTTTAGTAGTGTATATTGTGTTAAAAATCATCGGTCAGGTATGCTGCTTACAATTTAGCAAAAAAACGGCTTAGTTGTATAATAAATATTTCTGCCGTGTCATTTTAAAATGGCTTAGGGCAGGTTCCCAGCTTTCACGTATCTCGCGTTCGGTTTTTCCAGCCTCAATTTGTTTGCGTAGCTGGTCAGTTCCGGCAAGTTTTACAAAGTACGCATTAAAAAAATGGGCTTTATCCGGGAAGGCATTATATAATTCCAGCAGCCAAGTTAAGTTTAGTTTTCCGCTGCTTTGGATGATGCCGGTATCGTAATTTTTAAGGTTGATGCCATAACAAACCTGGTTTTTTTGCGGTGGATCTTCGCTCATGCCCGGGATGCTTACGGGTGTAAATGAGTAAGTATATTTACCTTTCAACAACGGATGCCCGATTTGTTCAAACGGACTATAAGTACCACGACCAACGCTCAAGGTAGTCCCTTCAAACAAACACAAACCAGGGTACAATAAAACCGACTGCGCGGTATTTAAATTAGGTGATGGATTTACAGGTAGTTTGTATAAAGTTTTATGCGAGTAGTTAGCCACCTTAATTATCTTAAGTTTACATTGCACATGATTTTTAAGC
>Ga0302303_10000389_pt1 | contig 37920 bp, 24 predicted proteins | sample III_Palsa_E2_1_FD_194542 | JGI IMG/M metagenome (GOLD analysis project Ga0302303, IMG submission 194542) | Peat permafrost microbial communities from Stordalen Mire near Abisko, Sweden - III_Palsa_E2_1 | ecosystem: Environmental > Terrestrial > Soil > Palsa > Peat permafrost | place: Sweden...
TGCTGTTCCGCTGGTTGGTGCGATAGATACAGCACGCGGTGGGTATGGCTCCTTTAATTTATCAGGATTGGTTAGTTTTAGTTTGTAGCCACCATCCACGGTGTCATCAGCAGCACTGCGTTCCGCATCGGTTAATATTAAGCCGTTTACCGCGCCGAACAGCTCAATTGCTGAATCGCTGGAATTGTAATTGTTTACCGTGATAGCGCAAACACGACCATAGCCCATTGCCTGCAATTGTGTTTTAATATCAACAGATAAGCCGGCAACGTTAAAATCGATCTCCTCGGTATAACGAGGCCCAACAGATGTTTTTGCCAGTTTAGATGTTGTGTTAAAACTGTTGTTAGTGCCTTGGTACTGATAGATTTTAGCGCCTGTTACCGGCGTAAGGCCAGTTACGATCAGTGGATTAGTTGTATCAAAAGTAAGGGTGAAATCATCCTGGTTAAAGATATAGATCACATCCTCGATACCCGCCGTAACGGGATTGTCGGCTCCCATCATGAAGCCTGCATTTATTTCGTTGTAGATTGACATTTGTTTTTTAGTATTTAGTAGCTAGTATCAAGTAGCTAGTATTTTGATTTTGAATTTGAGATAGCATCAAGCAGCAGAACATATCTTGCTACTTGATACTATGTACTTGCTACTGCTTACGCTGACAGATAAAATATCTCGTTAGCGAATTTGAAGTTTACGGCGGCTTTCATGCGGGCCTTCATGCGTACAACGTTATCGTTGGTGTAAGGCTTCATGTAAACAGTTGATAGTTCGGATTCATCGCCTAACAGATCTACGCCTAAGAACAAGTTTGATGAACGCGCACCTAAAATGGTGTTGGCCTGCCAGTGGTTCATTAATTGCAATGGCATACCTAAATAGTCCATTTGTTTGGCATCGGTAAAAGCATTTAACACGTTTACCGCCTTGTTGGCCTGAGCCTGAGCATAAGCGTAACCAACGTGCAATGGAATCTGCAGGTTAAAGTCATCCTGACTACGATCGGCCGGATCAAGCTGCGAATAAACTCCGCTTAATACGCCTAACACATTGCTCGCGTTGATATAGCTAACAGTAGCAGCAGTTGATGTGCCGGTGAAAGTTGCTGGTAAGCGAGTGTTAATCTCGTTATAATTACGAACTAGTTTAAAGCTTGTTGAACTGGCAATCTGGATAAAGTACGACTGGCCTTGTATGCTCATGCCTGGTGTGCCGTTTGTGGTATCATTGCTGGTGCCAGTTACTTCGGTAATGGTTACCACGTCGCCATCGGATAAGGTAGAAGTGTCATCCACGGTTACCAAACCTGTAGCATCTATTGCGGTTGCTTCCATAGAAGTTGGCGATTTTGATAAGCCTACTTTGTAAACGCCCGATGCTGCTGAGATGGATGGCAATAAGCCTGTGAATCCTGCTGAGAATGCCGCTTCTTTTGTGGCGGATTTGCCTAACCAGTACAAACGCTCGTTGGCTATTTGTATTTTAGTTAGATAACGCTGAACCATAAAGTCCGACAGGTCGACTACGCCTTCGTAATCCATAAAAGCGCCGGGTTTAAGGCTTTGGGCTTCCCATGATTGTACGAGTTTGTCCCATTGTTCCTGTTTCATAAATTCGTAAACTACCGGGTCCAGGTAGCTTTCGTTTTGCAGGGCGGTTGTGCCCTGATCGGCAAATATGCCTGATGGGTCCTGCAGCACCACGTCGTCGTCAACATCAAGTATTACCTTGCGCGATTTTACGTCGTTGATAACTGTTAGCAGGCCGCGCTTAACCGAATCGGCTTCGAGCAGCGTGCTGGCCATGAACCCAGCCAGCGCTTCGCCGGCATAGGTGTTGTTTGTAAATGTAAATTGAGCCATGTATTTGGGTTGGTTGCCCCCCAGCCCCCTAAAGGGGGAGCATTTAACTTGATTTATATTATAGGGATTAGATTTATTGTATTAGATGGGTGTTATTCCCCCTTTAGGGGGTTAGGGGGCAATTGCTTTTTTAACTGCGTTTTTTGCCAGGGTACTGGTTGGGGCGAAGAATGGGGCTGCCTCGGTTTTGGCTTTGTTGCTGCGTTTTGATCCTTCGGGCGTAAAGTTGGAGCGGATCTCATTTTTTACTTCTTCGCGGGTTTTGCTCAGGCGGTCATTAGCTACTTTTAGGGCGGCTTGCGCTTCGTTTAATAAGGCATTTTGCGCATGTAATTTTGCTTTGATGGATTGGATTTTGTTTTGCACATCGCCAGCTTTGCCTTTCTTAAATTTATCCGACGGTGCATCGTCGTCATCATCTTCAAAAGTATCCGGATCAGGATCCGCATCCGGGTCGGATAGGGGCGGGGTAACTTTCTGTACCGTTCCACCTTTAACCGCAATCTTGCTGCCTGTAGCTGTGGTGTAAGTGTCGGGCGCTGCTGGTGTGGTCATGTCGGCATCTTCGTACACATCGGTTCCTTCGTCCATTGCGCCGGCGTGGTGCAGCGTGCCTTTGTCGGTAATGATTTGTTTGTTTACTACCTTCTTAAAGTAGTTCATAATCTTATCCAAAACCGATGAGGTTTTCTCGATAAGTTCTCTGTTCTCCATGTTCATGTTGTTTTTACTGTGTTTATTATTGTTGTTTAAGAGCTTGTTGATGCAGCGCTGGTAAACCGCTGGGGCGGCGCTGGTATAGTTTTTAATGAGTGCGCTATTGGTGATATCGGTAGTATAATCCTCGATGGTGTCGATAAAGCCGAAATCTAGCGCCTGGTCCGCGGATAACCAGGTGACGGCGTTGATAAGCGTGTTGATAGTTACGCCGTCCAACCCGGTTTTGTCCACGTATATTTGCGCCAGGCGCTGCTGTACTACATTTAGCATTTGTACATCTTTTAGCAACTCATCGGCGTTACCGCCCGAGCCTACCATCGGTTTATGGATCATGAGGAGTGCGTATTTGCTCATTACTACAGTTTGGCCAGCCATGGCCACAACTGAAGCGGCAGAGGCAGCCAGCGCATCGATGTAGGTTGTTACGTTGCCGGTGTATTTTTTTAGCAAATCGTAAATGGCTATGGCATCAAAAGCGCTGCCACCAACAGAGCTTATGTGCACTTCTACATCCTGGCCGGCTGCTGCCTCTAATTGCCACTGAATATATGATGATGACAGGCTGCCAGAGCCTATGCAATCGGTGTCGGTATCGTATAGGTAGATTTTAAAGGGTGTTTGGTTCATATTTTTCGTTTTTATATTGTCATTGCGAGGGACGAAGCAATCTCTTTGCTGTGAAGATTTATTATGCAGATCCGCTATGCATATTGGTTGCTTCAAATCGCTGCGCTAAGCGTCACTTTCTTTTGACCGCCAAAAGAAAGTAATCAAAGAAAACTCCCGGCTGCGCCTGCTTCTTTGAGTGTTTGTGCTGTTACTTCTGGTGTGGTTGCCGAACCAGACGATGCCGGTTGGGGCGATGTACTTTTGAGTTGTGCTTTTCCTTTGATTACAGGTTTAGGCTTTTAATGTTTTATATGCTGATTGGCATAGTTCAAAGGTCGGAAATGTTTTTTAATAAAGTGCTGACATAAACGTGTCAGCGGTTGAAAATTATTTTTTGGATTGCACCGATCTTGATTTGATTGCACCTCATTAAGCGATGCTGATGGTGTTATGCGATTGGCATATACAAATATCGGGATAATGTTTTAATAAAGTGCTGACACAAACGTGTCAGCACCTGAAGTTTTTTTGCGTTAGCGATTGCAGCGGATACTGGCCTGTGGTTAAGGCCTGAGCAGTATAAGCGGAAAGCGCGGGCCGGAGGTAACGCCATTATATGCATAATAGTACTGTACAGTTACGAGATTGCCACGCTACGCTTACAGCAATGACATTTTTTAATTAATCGGCCTCATAATCCTGTTCCAGCGGATGTTGCTGATGATGCCTTTGTTTGGATCAGTACTGAACCAGGTGATGATCGCTTTGCCGATGATATGGTCTTCCGGTACATATCCCCAAAAACGTGAATCTAATGAATCGTGGCGGTTGTCGCCCATCATCCAGTAGTAGTTCATTTTAAAGGTGTACGTGGTAACTTTTTGCCCGTTTAGGGTGATGTCGTTTCCTGATTTGCCTAACCTGTTGTGCTCGTATTGCTCAATTGCGGTGCTGTAAAGCGCAATGGTTGAATCGTTCAGCGTGATGGTCATACCTTTCTTAGGTAGTACCAGCGGACCGAAATTGTCAATGTTCCATTTAAATTTCGGGTTGTGCGGGAACACTTCTTCATCGCGTTGCCCTGCCGGAGCCACTACCGGGGTTATGCTTTTAATATTAGAGTAGCTTTTTAATGTCGCCAGGTTATCAACCGGGATGATCATCTCATAAGTATTTGCTGCCGATTGATTTACTATGGTAACATTCAAATCCTGAAATATTTGCGGATTAAACTCTTGCCCATCGGTTATTACGGTGTATGATGTTTGTGCTTTTGGCGCATTAGGTGCCGGTTTGCCATTAACGTATACCTGCGCGTTTACAATACTTAGCGTATCGCCGGGAATGCCCTGGCAACGTTTAATTAGTGTTGTTTGCTGATCTACCGGGGTGCCGGTTTCTGATGGTTTATTAAAAACTACAATGTCACGTCTTTTTACATCTGTAAATCCCGGTAAACGGAAGTAAGGCAATTGAACACCGCTCCAGTAAGTTTTAGCGCCGTACATTTCGGGCTCGGTAAAGGGGATCGAAAATAGTGTGATGGGCATACGTGCGCCATAGCTAAACTTGCTTACAAACAGGTAATCGCCGGTTAGCTCGGTGCCTTCCATTGATCCTGAGGGAATTGCGTAGGCCGAAAACAATAAACCACGGATAATAGTCGCAGCAACGAAGGCGAAAATTAAGGCATCAATCCACTCGCGGGTTTTTGATTTTTTAACTTTAGGTTTTGTTTTATTGTTTTTAGCGAAAAATTTCCAGTTCATGATAAACAAGTTTATCACTTTAGATTGAGATGGGCAAATGTTGTTACAAATTTGTGACCTAATTATCTTCGAAGCTGTTTAACGCACGCCATATAGTCCGCTCTTCTTTCCTGAATTTTAATTCGGCTTCCTGTACGGCCTGGCGTTTGCTCAATCCACGGGTTTGGATCTGTGCCTGGATCCAAAGGTAGATTTCTCTATATAAAAATACCTTGGTGTTGATGAAACCGGCTTTGTAAAGATCGGTGAAAATGCCTTCGTTAAATAGGTTGTTAGCTTTGGTGATGTTCATTGAGTTAGTATTTAGTAGCTAGTATTTAGTAGCTAGTACTTTCCTTACAATCAAGAGTCAGGAATCAAGACCACAAAATCTTGATACAATGTACTAGCTACTTGATACTGGAAAATTAAAGATTCACCCTGTTTATGGTTTGGGCGAGGATGTTTTGCTGGTTATTAATATCCTTAACATCAACATACACTGGCGGAAAGTTGTTTACCATTTGGTAAGCGATGCTGTTGGCGAGGTTTTTATTGTCGGTAACGGGTTGGTTGTAGTAGCGGTTGGCATCGCCGCCATCGGTAAATATACCACCTACAGCAAATGCCCGCCCGGTTGTGCTGGTTGAAAAATCACGACCACCAAAGCCTACGTTGATAGCGCTTACCAGGTTACGTGCCCAAGGATCGCGCATGGCTTCGGATACCACAATGCCTTCGCCCGAACGCAAGTGGGCATTTGTATTATCCGTGCGACTATAGCCGGGTAATACGCCGCCACGCCCATCGGATGTATAATGTAAGCCGCCTTTTGCATAGGCCGGTGGTTTTTGCGAAGCGATTTTGGCAATTTCTACCGCGGTTTCGGCAATAATGCCCGGCACCACCAAAGGCGATAATGTACCCGTTTGCGAAGTTGCTTTGGTTACAGCCAGCGCGCCATTAATGATAGCTTGCGCTATGGATGCTTCCTGTTCCTCCTTAAATGCCTGTTTTTTTACCTGGTCTTCCTGCTGTTTAAATTTAGCTTGTATGGCTATTTTTTGTGCAGAGGTAAGGCTGCTGTTACTTAGTTCTGCGTCCTTATCTTTTTCCAGCGCAGCAATTTTAGCTGCTGATTGTTGTTTAATGCTGTTTTGAAGGATAGAAAATGCCGCAGTAGCTACTTGCTGTGTTTGCTGTATCTCAAAGTTTTTTAGATCTTGTGCATCTTGTCTTTGTTTGAGTATGGCTGCTTTGTTTTTTTCCTGTGCTTCCTGGTTTTCTTTATCAAGTTGAGTCGTCCCGGGTGCCGTCATTGAAGCAAAATTATCGCCTGAAAGGAGAGGGGTACCCTTTACCGCACCATCTGATGATTGTGTATTATCTACAGAAGAATCACTTATTCCCACTGAATTTCCTTGGGATAAATTTTGCCGTGATGCTTTATTTATAGCATTATTGGCGGCACGGTTTGTTTTATTAAGTGTTTTAATCTGAGCTTTTGCATAAGCTACAACCTTTTTTGCGTGGCCTTTCGCGGTCTTTTCGCTTTTCGCAGCCATCTCTGTACCTTGTTGATAAGCCTTGCCCATTTCTTTAACAGTAGTTTCTACGCCATTAACTACAGTTTTAAAGGTATGAGCTATTTTATCCGTAGCGTTAGTTACACCTGTAGCTGCTTGTATAGCACCATCAGTCACTTTTTTAAAGTCGAGATGAATAAGCCCATCCAATATAGTGGCAAATGCGGTAAAGCGATTAATGATGTTTTCTTCAACTGTTTTGCCCAAAGATTTTATGGTATCTATAGGATGAGAAAACGCATTAATTATAGTATCCATAAAGGAGTGGAAAAATCCGTTAACCTTGTTTACCACAACACCAATAGCTGATATGGCACCCTGCAGCACTTTTGTGCCTGTTGATGTTTTTATAAAGTAATCAAACATCATTTGTAAAACCTGCAACAAAAAGTCAAACCCGTCTGCCTTTAGGGCGCCACCAACACCATTCAGGCCATCTTTCATTACCGAAAGCCCGGTTTTCATCAGGTTGAAGCCTTGGGCTGCATTTTGTAAACTCGGCCCAAATATGCCCGAAACATTTTTTACTTCATCAAAAGAAGTTTTTAAATGATCCATCGTAGCCGTATGTTGATCAAACGAAGCGCGACTTTGATCAACACTAGTTACTTGTTGTTGAAAAGAGGTGCCCGTGGCATCGATATCGGTTTTTAGCTGCTGCGCGTTTTGTGCGCTTTGCGCCATGTTGGTTGATTGACTGCTAAGTGACCCTGCGCTGGCTCCAATACTACTACCTTGTTGTTTTAAGGTTTGATTAAGCGATATTATTTGGGTATTAAGCTCTTTTGTTTTTGTGGAAGTATCGCTAACTGCTTTTGCATTTTTTTGATGTTGCGCAGTTAACGATGATAAAGCGGCATCAGCGCTTTTAGCCGTTGTACCCATGCTGTTTAAAGCCGATGTATGGGTGGCTAATTGTTTGCTGGCATCCTGCAACTTTTTTTGAAGGCTATCCAGTTTACTGCCCAGATTATCAAAGCTTGTTGAATTTTGCTCACCGGAGCTATCCAACTGTTTTTGCTGAGCCAGCAACCCATCTATCACCTTATTCAGGTTAGTGATGCTTTGCTCCAGGTCGCTTGTATCTGCTGTTACCTGTATAGTTATATTTTTATTTAAATCATCTGCCATTAGGAAAATTATTAATTGTGTTTAATATGCCATTTGGCATAATTTAGATTAAAAAATAAGCCCATTGAGCGGGCTTATCAATAAGTTAAAGATCGCCTTTATCTTTGGCTTTTTGTTTATCAAGTGCCTGTTGTGTAAGTATATCATCCTGGTAGGTAAGCTCTACACTTAAAGATGAATCACTTTCTTTGTCAATTTGCGCATGAATAGTGTTGCTGTTAGCGGCTTCCCAATAGGTATTGTAATCAGCGGCACCAATTAGTAATGCGGTTACTTCGTGCCCATCGCCTTCAACATAAGGCGAAGTGAATTTTTTGCTATCCTGGCCATTTCCATAGCTATCATTTATATCATTTACTAAATCGTTATAATATTCAATGGTATGGTCATTATCAGCAGGGGTAAAAAAAATGTCGCCTTCAAAAGCCTTGCCATTAACAAATCTTACTATAACTACTTCCGTTGCCCTATGCCCCATGCTTATATTGGTAAAAGCCAAATCAGTAGCATCACTGCTGGGATCTACTTTACCACCGCGAGCTTTCATAGCGGCCATAACAGCAATTTTAGTGCTTCCGAATTTAATTCCTAAAAAGCCATCAATGGGTTTTGTTGTTGTTTGTGAGAAACCTAATAATGGTATTAATACCAATGCAGTAAGTAAGATTTTTTTCATTGTTGTAATAAGTTTGTGACTGTAAAAATAGATAACGGATTTTAGTTTTGCAAAAAATATTAGCAAAATATTATTCAAAATTTAATTAACCCAGTTGCACCAGTTCCACTTTGCAGGGCTGACCTTTAATCCAGCTATCAATTTTATTGATGTAGAAATAAGCGTTGTGTTGGGCCAGGTAAATAGGTATCAATAAGTTAAGTTCGGTAATATCTCGTGGAGATAACAAAAAGTATCGTATGATGACTTTAGTGTTTTGCAGTATTTTTTGCAGCTCGGTATAATACTTGGTTTTTAAACCGGGCAGTTTTGAGTTTAAGGTAATGCCCGGCATATCGCACCAGCAAAGATTAGATCCGCCATCGGGTTTATAAAAGTAGGGCACGCTTATAACATCGTTTATTTTAATTGGCGTGCTGTTGCCATCAATAAAAGTTACCGTTTTGCCTAACGAGAGCAGATCAAGTTTTTGGTCGACTAAAATCCTCGGTGCCACACCAATTGTAAAATCGGCCGGCCCGGTTGCCGGGGCCGTTGTATCATCAATCATGACTATTTGCGCTATGGTGCCGCCAATGTACGGCCGGTTAAATGTGGGGCCAAATTTGCTTACCATTAAATCATTAGGTACGGCACTCAAGGTTTGATCATTGATGATAAGCTGATCCCAGCCAAACTTTAGCGGTAACAGGTTTGGATCGGTTTGATATTCCATACTGTTTACCTGCGCGTAACTGCCAAGCTGGTAATTTACCTGCTTACCCTGGTTGATACATTTCGAGGTCCAGTCCAAAGCTATCGGAATGTTACCGATAATATCTTTTAGCGACGAAAAGCTGATGGTTTTACTATAAACATCCGTTTGGCAAATAATGCCGAAGCGCTGGAAAGTATCTTTTAAAAAATCCTTCTGCGCCATATCGGGCAATATACGTTCGCACTGCACCACCTGGCCAAATTGCACATTGGTGTTTTGCGGTACTACCTGGAAAACTGCGCCAGCATACAACGTAAAATAAGCATCGGTATAACCTTCAAAATCAAATGTTACCTGCAGCCCCTCAAAAGTTACCGGGCTTAATGTAGTTGAAAATGATAGCTTGGTATTGGTAAAAGTTTTAGTGTATCGTATAGAGCTGCCGCTGCCCGACCTGCTATCGAATCCGCTTGAAAAATTAAAATTGAACGAGGTTAAAACAACATCGGCATTGCTATCCAGTAGTTTAATATTGATATTTAGGTTTGAACCGTAAGTGCTATCAGGGTGACCGTAGAAAAGCAGTTTAGGTATAGTTACCGTTGCTTCAATGCTGATGACTTCGTCGGGCGTGTAGGTGTTGTTTTTAAAGAACGAGGACGGATCGGACAAAACATTATCAAAGTTGATAATACCGTTTTGCGGGTATTGCGCCGAACCGGTATTACCGGCAGGGTGTTGCTGTGTTTGGGCGAAGGCGTTGCTTACGATGATCCCTTTTTCGTTAGGCTGATTTTGATAATCGAGCCCATGATCAAAACTACCGTTGCTAAATTGCGCGATGAGCAGGGGATAAAGCGGATCGGCTAATAAAGAGCCTGTTGCGGTGTAACCGGTGGATTGTACCAGCAGCTCGACAGCTTTTTTAATAAAAAAGCCGGGGCGTTGGTTTCGCACATCAATAGGTTGGGTAAAATCAACCGGATCAATCAACCCATAATCAACTACCGGGTATATCCAGCCATCCTCGCAGGTATTATTTTGGCTGTCTGCCACGTTCTGCAAGTCCCATCGATGATCGAAAGGCTGCCAGGGCAAGTTTGATCCGTAATTACTCCATTGGCTGGTGCTATCGCCCATGTCGGCAATTTGTCCGCCCAAGGCATCAAAAAAATCAACATTGCCTGATAGGATAGTTATGCTGGCGGTATTGTCATCAATCTCGTTTATTTCGGCAATGGCATTGGGCAAAATTTCGATGCCATTTTGAATTAACCGTGCCTGGAAAATACTATAAGGCGCTTGAGGCGAAAGGTTAGGGTTATACATGCTGATATCATCAACATAACCTAAAATTGCGCGGTTATTTTGTGTAAGCGGAATTTTAAATTGGTTGCTGGTATTACCCTGCTGGTTTTTTACCTCGGCCAAATCATTGATCTGGAAGGTGAGCGCAATGGGACTGTCGTCGGACAAGTCGACGGGTTGGTTGTTGAGGAAGAGTTGGAGGTTGGTCATTGGTTTAGTATCAAGTATTTGTAATAGAGTCAAGAATCAAGAGCCAAGAATCAAGACAAAGGGAAATCTTGCTACTTGCTACTAAATACTTGCTACTCAAAAAAACTACTGTGTTTGTATATTCATTGATGGCATATTAAATGTGATGCTGAATGGCGCCTGGCCGTTGATGGTTTCATACTCACTAAAGGTTGCCGTATTAAGTACCACAGTTTGCCACTGTACCGGGCTCGCGTTAAGCATCATTTGTACTTTGGGCGAATATTTGACGGACTGCAAGCCTTTAATATCCAACACACTTAAATCTTCGGCCATTAACTTCATTTTTTGGCCGGCATCCTTGCTGATTACTTCTTCAACACCATCCTGATTTTGCCAGTCGGTTACAAAGTTTTTGATGATGGTGGCGTTCTGCACATCGAGCGAAATTTCCTGGTTGTAATTAAATCGGTAGTAATTCCACGATCCGGTTAAACCTATCCAGCGCATGTAAACACCGTTGATATCCGGAGCATGATCTACCCGGACTGATTGCGTTTGTGTTACCTGAACCGGGTTGTTGTTGGCGTCGTTATAAAAAACAGTTACAGTGAAATAATATACGTTTAAGGGCAGGCCGAGACTGATGCTGATGCGGTTTAACCCGGTTTGCGCGGTAATGGGCGTGGTAACCAGGTTTTGCGCCGCGATAATGAGCTTTGAGGCATCCTGATTTAAAAGCCAGGTACTATCATCATTCAATAAATAGGAGGTTACATTACTGCCGGGGATAGGGTTGCGGTTAATGTCCTGCAAAATAATTTGGTAGTACAATTGCTGCCCGGCCAATGCTTCGGAATAAATAAAGGCGATATCAAAAGGATAGCCATTGGTGTATGCAGGTTCGGCAAAATCTGTTACCCATTTTGCTGGGGTGGATGGTGCGGGGAAGGGCACATACTCGGCAAGATTGCCACCGTTTTTTGATTGGATCTGTCGGGCGGTGTACATTACATAGTAAGGTGTTGCTATCGGGATATATGACGAGGTAATAGTTGTGCCCGGATTTTGATAATCATCATATTGCTCGGCATACTGAATGGTGTAACTTGCTGATAGATTGGTATCGCGATAATTGATTTGCGTGTAATCGCTGCCATCCTTAGCCCGAAGTAAACTTTGCAGAAAGTTGGAAATATCTGCCTGTACAATTCCCTGGTTATTTGGCCTGTTAACAGAAGTAATAGTATTGATTGTATTGGTAAGCGGATCTACATAAGTGATTAGTGTAGAAATATTATAGTACGGCCGAAGCGTATTCGCATTCATAAAGCCTATTGCGCTACCATTATACGGCGTATTAATAACTACCGAATTGCTGCTGGCAGAAAGTACAATATAAACGCCATTATACGCCCCGGCATTTACATACACATAAATAGTTTGGAAGTTGAGCAATATTACGCCATTGGTAGCCGCCGTTGTAATGGCATTTTGGTTGGCGGTGATGGCTGTTTCAATAGCGCTCATATCACCATTAACGTTTACCCGTGCGTTGCCGGTTGTGGTATCGATGATTATACTGGTTACTTCAAAATCCTTACGCTGATACGTAAATATTACAGGATTAAAGGCTGCATTCCAGCGACTGGTATTATTACCGACTGTTACCGAAGGATCAGACACCAGCAGGTTTTGCGTAATAGGCACAGTCACCATTGCCGATACCGAACAGCCTGTAGTGTTGGCATCGGTACAATAAACCGTATAGGCGCCACCATGCAAACCGGTAAACACATTGCTGGTTTGGAAATTTACATTATCCAGGCTGTAATTGATGGGCAAATAACTTGAAGTAGCGTTTACGCTGATCTGCCCGTCTGCCGCGCCGGGTGAACTTTCTGGTTTGATAACGCTGATATTCACGATTTGCAAATCGCATTGATTTACTGGTGGTGATGAGTTTGGCGTACCACTTTGGGCTGTTACCGCCCATGAATTGTTGATGCCGGCAATCGGATCGCTAAGAATACCGGTGTAAACTATCTGAGATTGCCCTGCGATAGTCGCGGTTCTTACCGTGGTCATACCATCAAAATTTTGATTGTAAGTAACCACAATGTTATTACCATTGGTAAGGTCGCCGGTAACAGGATCGATCAACTCGATAATTACCGAACCGTAGATTGCAGGTTCTGCCGGATTTATGCCCGGTACGGTATAGGTATCTATAAATCTTATTTGTGCTAAAATGCTCATATTGGTAAAGCGTTAAGTATTTGGTTTGAAATATCGCCGGCCATTTGTTCTGCTGTCTCGTTGACCTTTGCATTAATATTATCATCACTCAGCGGGCCGCTTAGCAAACCCGGCTTACCGGGATAACCCATCTTATCAATCTTTTTTTTGATAGCCCAGGCAGCTTTTTCGGGGATGCCTTTTTCCTGGCACCATTGCTGTATGCGCTGGATCATGGGCGGGTTGCCGGGTTGAGGGTTTTGAGATGTTGGTGCGCGGCCAGTTTCTACAATTTGAAGGTAGGCGGGGATGTTGAGTTGAGAGGTGTTGCCATTGGTAGTTATGGTAATGTTTTGGGTGTTGATGTTTTGGGATTGGAGCGAGGTGATAAGGTCGGTTTGTATGGTTTGGAGGAGTTGTTGGGTTGGGGTCATAAATATTTTTTAACTGTTATTGCGAGCGGAACGTGGCAATCTCGTCGAATGCACGACTATGAGGTTGCTTCGTTCCTGGCAATGAAAAGAGGTAATTAAAAGCTATCATAATACATCGTAGCTAGCGTTAATGTTAAACTCACGCCGGTTGTGTTCACGTCAAACTTGTTATACACGGGTAGCGATTTAGCTTTATCGCCCGCCTTGATGCGGAAATAGCGGCCTTCACCTTCGCGGTATTTGGCGGCTTTTACAATAAATTCGTTGGCTATTTGCAAGGCCTGGGTTACGTAGGTTTCGTTATCGGAGCTGTATTGGTCAAACTCGGTTTGGTAGAGGAATTCGAGGTATACTGAAAATGTATTATCTACCGAGCCATTTATTTGCGGCGATATTTCGACAGGTTGTAAAGGGTACATAAATACTACGGGATAGGTTGTACCATCGGCTAAGAGGTTGAGTTCGTTGGCAGTGCCGTAGATGAACGTAGTTGGGGTTGATAGGGTTTGGGTTACAGATTGGATTTGGTTGCGTATCATATGTGTTATCTTTTTGAACCGTTATTGCGAGGAACGAAGCAACCTCTATTTAGGCGGGTTAGCTATGCAATTCTCTCTGTGTAGTATAGAAATTGCTTCGTTCCTCGCAATGACGTGTTAATTAAATACTTAAATTTACCTTTGCGCCTGTATTAACTCTGAATATCGCCTTTGATATTCGGCTTCGGTTTTGTTGAGCAGGAGTTTGGTTAGTATGCGCTCATATGGCATATTGAGGATGGTATCCCACTTGGTGATGTCGCCGGCGGAGAGGGAGTTTACCGTATTGATGTACTTAAACTTTTCGAAAGAACGGATGCCTGCCTTTTTCTCCATAACTGTTGCAGGCGATGCCAGAAGCTTATTTTCTGTTTCGATAAGCTGGGATAACAAGTAAAAAAATGCTTGGCAATGGGCAGCGCCTCCGTTACCCTTAGCTTTTTTATTTCGGAGGTGAATGCTTCGGCTTCGTAATCGTTATAAGGTTTGCCCGTAACCCGGCAATAAAAATAGTGGGCAAGTAATTGGCTACAGGCTTTTAGCGATGGGTTAAAATAGTTCTGCCAGTTTTCTTCACCATAGATTTTAATGCATTGGCTAATCTCTTCAGCAATAATTTCCCGTGCCGCCATAAAAGCGCCTGCCGGTTCAATAGAAAGGTTGCTGATCACCTTTACTTTGCCTGATAAAATGGTAATCTCTTTAGGTAAGGCATCGCTATTGTACAATTGCGTAATTTGTTGAGAGAGCAATAATATGCTATCGCTAAAAGCCAGCAGGTCACTTGCATCTTTTACGTTGGCTAAGTGGGCAACAGGTATGCCTGATAGTATGCTGATGGCATCAATATCTGTCATCTCTTTCTTTTCCTGCAAGGCAATCATCTGGCCGAGGGTAATTTCGCTTAAATGGTCCGGCAGTTTTACCAACAGCTTGCCGGTAGTGGTTTTAAGTGTTTTTTCTATCATATAGTTATCAGTTTTTTTAACGGATCGGTGTAGCCGGGTGGCTGATAGGGCAGGCGCGAGGTTACTTTGCCTGTGCCGGTTGTTTTTAATTTATTGAGGGCAATGTAGCGTAAAGGATCTATCAGGTGGTTCCAACTGTCTACTGGTTCGTTAACAGGTTTGCCGGAACGATCAACCTTCCATTTATAGCGGCCAAGTTCTTTACGGAGATTGGTGCTGCGGCGGGTGACGTTTATTTTGTAACGTTTCAAGATGTCGATAGAATGCTGAATGCTATCGGGGCCTTTTTTAGCACCTTTTACATTCCAGCCCAGGCGGATCAGTTCTTCTATAGATTTTGGTTCGGCGCTATCGGCTATAATTTCGGTGCTTTTGCTAATCCCTGCATCCTGCATCTTTCTCGAAATATCGGTATTAGTTAAATGCGTTTCGTAAATCAGTTCATCAACCCAAAGCTCGCCGTTTTGACGATAAACCTCAATGCAGCCGGTTTCATCATTGGTATAACCGAAATCCAGCCCGGCGGCTATGAGCTTGGCACCGGCAGGGATTGCTTCGCAAATGTGCCAGTTGTTGGCGAATACCAGCCCCATAATTTTACCGGTGAGGCCACGGGCGTAAACTTTCCATAGTTCGTGGTCAGCTTCTTTTAGGGCCTCTATCTTATCACGTTCGGATTGTTGCAGGAAGGGGTTGTGCCGGTGATCGGATATAATGAGTTGCACATTGTTTTTACCGATAAGATAGTCGTGTACCCAAAAGTTGCTGTTGGGGTTATAGTCTATAAATACGCGCTTGCGGGTACGGAGCGAAAGTTCATTGAAAACGTCATAACTGATACCATTTGCTTCGTTAATGAAGAGATAGTCTCTCTTGCCGGATTTAGCATCCTGTGCATTTTCGTAACTTTTAAATTCGATGATGGTGCCGTTATGAAATTCGAATATACGGTCGGTTTTATTGTAAGTTTTGACCATAGTTTTTAGCTGGTCGGAATTGTTATAAATTGTCAAGGCATCGCGCAAAGCGCCTGCTTTAAGGTTTGGTATATCCTGGCCCACAATGGTGATCACCTGCTTGTGGTTTTCGCTGGCAAGGCAGAACAACACCTGCTCAATAGCATAGGTTTTGCCCGAACTGGTGCCACCCTGGTTAATAACCGTTTGCGCAGTGGCATTGTAATTTTGTTTGAATAGGATGGTTGAGGTCATTGGGTCATTGGGTCATTGGGTCATTGGGTCATTGGGTCATTGGGTCATTGGTATGACGAATATGCTGGATAGCATTTGCTGCCCTATTTTAAAGCAACTTCTTTTTCTGTAGCAGCAGGTTTGGGTCCGGATTCGATGATTTTGATACTGAGCGTTTTTAATGTGCTGGTTTCTTCCGGTTTTTTGGTTTCTGTTTTTTCGTTCCAACCCATGCTTTTTAGGGCGAAGATGGCACCGCTGGTGGAGTGTTGGTGCAGGCGGCTTTCGTAAACGGCTTGCACACGCAGGCAACCGCGTTTGAGTGTTTCAGATAATTTACCGCTGCGTGTACAATCGTCAAACACTTCGCGACTGCTAAAACCAAGAAAAAGGGCTAATCCGCTGATAGTGGCTAATTCTGGTTCGCGCTCGCACACTTTGGTGCGGGTTGGTTTGCCGCCTTCAGTTTTGGGCGGTGTTTTGGTCATGCGGTATTTTCCTTTTATATAGATAAAATATTCGTCGATACGTGTGGTAAGCTCATCAGCTGTGAACTTTGGATATTTAGGCTTCATAAGGTTTATGATTGAAATGCCGATTGGCATAAAAGATATTCAAAGATAGCTAATTAAATTAGCATTGGCAAGAAAATTGTTAAAATTCTTTTCAAAAAGAATAATAGAAATTATTTTCTTTTTGAAAAGAAAATAATTACCTTTGGGTATGGAAAAGAAAAAAGAGCCACAGCCATATAAAGTAAATGATAGCTCTTATAAAGATTTTATGCTATCTGATTATATGGTGCCTTATGAAACCCTTTTTCAATCGCCCATTGCCAAATTGGGTGCAATAAAGCAAGGCCTTAAAGCCGATGCTATTTCTGATTTGATCCACGTTACTGGTGCAACCCAAATTGATGTAGCCAAATGGTTGGATATAACCGAGCCAACCCTACGCAAGCACATCCAAAGCACCAAGGGCCTTAACCCTGGTATCAGCGAGCACATTATCCAACTGTTCGAGCTTTTTAATAAAGGCATGGATACCTTTAGCAAACTCACCGAGTTTAAAAACTGGCTTAAAACCTATAACCCCGGTATTGATGCAATTCCATTTGATTTGCTGGATACCATAACCGGCATCAGCATTGTAATGAGTGAGCTTATTAGGATTGATTACGGGGTAACCGCCTAGTTATTTTGATGGTTTGATTGAGTGAATGATTGTTTCTAAGCTTTTAACGTACTTTAATAATCAGTCCATCACTCATTCAATCTATCGCTCCATAACATTAGTCCATCACTAAATCAGTCCATCACCCCATCAAAAATGCTCACCTACCGCATCGGTCAAACTAAATACGCTCGCGACAGGATTGGGTCGGGGATTGACGCGCGGTGGAACCTGCGGGGGCAGTACGTGATTTATACCGGTGGTTCTCTTGCTTTATCTTGTTTGGAGAAACTGGCGCATACACCCGGTGCATCGCTTTACTCGGGAGATTTTTCAGTTACCGTATTTGAGATACCCGATGATGTAGAAATTACAGAGATAGGTGTTGCTGAACTCATCGCCACTAACTCCGAATGGTATAAAGTGCTTAATTACCCCATCACCCAAAAACTGGGTAACCAGTGGCTGCAAAACCATGCAACCGCTGTACTAAAAGTACCATCAGCCATTATTGATATGGAGTATAATTACCTGTTTAATCCGTCGCATCCGGATTTTGATAAAATAAAAATTACAGGTGTTAGCAAATTCACCTTCGATCCCCGACTTAAAGTACAATAAAAAATTAATGATAAGCGTTTTAGCGCGTTTTTTGGCTGATTTTTTGATGGAATGATAACAATGCGTTAAATTTTGTTAAAATTTGATACTAAGTGTACATCACACAACCATTTTAACTAAATTTACGTATAATTATAAACGAGCAGTAATTATCTATCCATGGGATACAAAAGGTTTACTAAACTTCTTACTTTAATTTTACTGCTGTTTTCGGGTGTGATCGTTTCATGCCAGAAGGATCAGGAAATTAATAGTGATTCCTCAGGTAAATCTGATACTACCTTCAGTGCTCCGAATAATTATCTTGCCGTTAAAGGCACCCTGAAAATTACTCTGCCGGATACTACTTACAGCTTTGATGCTTCAACTGATTCTATCGCTTTTGTAAACGTACATAACGACAATAACCAATACTTCGGCATCACCGCCATTAACAAGGCGCACAACATGAGCTTTGGCATCAGCAGCAGTGGTTATGCACTAAGCAATATTACTACCGATATTGCAGGTGGCCAGCTTATCTTGCAACAATCCGGAAACAAGCCCGCTAACCAATACGCCCTGATCAACAGTGCCGGTGTGCAGGATTACGGAAAGATTAGCCTCGGCGCTTATAAGCAGGATAGCGTGCTTGCTAAAGGCACATTTTATACTTACCTGGTTAAAGCTGGCCTAGGCTCCACAACCCCTGTTAAAGTTAAAGGTACATTTAGCTTGCAGCTGAAATAGGGAGCGCGTATTTGGAGTAAGGAGCGATGATTACTTCTATTTCAAAAGCTATTAATTAAGATTTATATTCAAATTCCACTTCGTATCCCTGCACTTCGGCGCATTCTTAATCTCACACCAACAATAGTAACCCTTAAGTAAAAAAGCGTTTTAGCGCTGCTTATTAATGCCCCTTATAGCTTAAATGCGGCGTTTTTTGTGTATCTTTGAGAAATTTTAAAACATTGATGAAAGTATTTATTGCAGGCTTGCCACTTGAAGTGGATGAGGCCGAGTTAACAGCTGTGTTTGGTGATTTTGGGCCGGTTAAGTCCCTCAGGATCATTAAAGACCGCGAAACAAAAGAGAGTAAGGGTTTTGGATTTGTGGAGATGGTGAACGAAGATGAAGCTAAAGAAGCTATCAGGTGCATGAATGGTGCCAGCTACTACGGCCGTCGTATTACTGTAAACGTTGCCGAGGACAAAGGTTTCAATGGCGGTGGCGGTAAAGGTGGTTTTAGACACAATTAATCGCTGCTAAATAAAATATTTATTCTTTTTTGAAAAGCCGGGTATTACCCGGCTTTTTGCGTTTGTAAGATTCTGTACTTTTCGACCGTCATAGCGAGCAATAGCTTGGAAACCTCCAATTTATAAAGGGCTTTTATGAATGTGACTTACAAGTTAGCAATTGCTTATGATATCGCTGGCCGCTCAGGCATCACTTCTTCTTTGTCACCAAAAAAGTAACCAAAATAAAATGCCTGCTTGTGTGAAAGTTAGTGCTTTCAATTTTGGTGTGCTATCCGAACCAGTCTATGCCGGTTTTTGCGATAACAGAGGGCGGCTTTTGTCGCCTTAATTGTCAATGCGGAGTTCGCGTTAGCGATAGGAGTGGATACCGGCCCGGGTGGCGGTATTGTGTTTGGGCCGCGACTAATGCCTGCGGGCGTATGAACGGATAGCGCGGGCCCCGACATAGGTCGGGGCAACGCCATCATAATTAATATTATCTTGGAGATGTAGCGTCTGGTGTTTTAGTTGATCCTGTATCATCAGGCTCGTCTTGTTTAGCAGGTTTCTTAAATTCGAGCTTGCCAAATTTGTAGGTTAAGCTAATGCCGAATGAACGGAAAGGAACTTCACGGGTGCTGGTTTGATAAGAATTACCTGTGTTGGTAGTAGTGGTTTGCGCAATATAATTGCTGAATGGATTTGCCGCAGTTAAACCGATACTTGCTGTTTTTTTCCATAATTGTTTACGCAACGCAAAGTTGTAAAAGCTAAATGCAGGGCTTGTACCTTGGATTGTACGTTGTGATGACCGGTAGTTACCGAACACTTCGGCAGCAAAGCTTGGTGCAAACTCATAAGATGCATTTAAGTTAAGGCGGTAGGCAAAACCGCTAACTCTTGTTGGGTCACCTGGGTTTAATGGATCAAACGGGTTTTCAGATATCCTATCGGCAAAGAAGTTATTTGAACGAAGGCTGAACTTGCCTGTAACCGGAATAGAAATATAGAGGTTTGCACCTTCATTTGTTTCAGAACCAATGTTGGCACGTGTTGTTAACTCTACATCATCATAATTGGTACCATTAACCGGCAGTACGGAATAATAGGTTGTTAATGATTGGATATCATTTGTATTGCGCCTGTAAAATAAAGAGAAATATATACTTGGGCCATTATTAAATGATTTGTTGTACCCTAATTCGTAATTATGGCCAAGCTCAGGTTTTAAGTCGGGATCACCTGTGCTTATATTGTGTGGATCGGATACGTTGTAAAATGGATCTACATCACTATACTGCGGGCGTTGTAAACGGTAGCTGTAACTAAATTTGATGGATTGTTCATCATCAATTTTGTGTTGAACGGTGAAGGATGGTGCCAATATGCCATAACCCGGAACATTGGTACCCGGGAAGCTGGAAGAGGTTGACGTATACTCATAACGAAGACCAGCAATACCACTTATAAAATCATGGAAGAGCGAAAATGTTGCTGATACATAATAAGCATAAATATTACGGTTGTAATCAAAATTATAAGTTTGGGCCGGGTCCGGTACATACCCACCGTTTTGCAACGAATCGGTAATTACGTTATTGCTAATATCTTCAATAGTAACTTTTGCACCAGTTTCTAATGTGAATTTTTTGCTGATAGGTAGGCTATAATCTAACGAAATATTGGTTAGCCTGTCGGTGCCCGGGTTTGTACTGTTTGAGCCGGATGTAGGCAATGTGCTTCCATCTAAATATTGCTCCGTTTGTGATGAATAGTTATAATCACTGCCGAAACTTGAAGATACCAGGAAGTCTAATGTTTCATCTTTTTTATCAAATGTTTTTTTGTATCCTAAACTAACGTCGGTTGCATTATCATGAAAATTACTTGAAGACTTTAAAATGCTAAACTGGTCCTGCAGGATATCGTTAGATACCCCTGTTTGAATTTGTTCTTGATTTGTTGACCCTACACTACTATTACCAAAGTGATTATAGCTGATAGCTGCTGTTAGCTGATCTTTTTTACTAAGGTCGTATTGGAAATTTAAGCCCGATTGGTAGCCGCTTCTTTTAAACGCGCTTGAGCCATCTTGTAACAGATCGGTTGTGGTGCCGTTTGTGGCAGTTGATTTGGTTTCGGCATTGGTTAACGTTGTTGAATTAATGCGTTCATTACCATTAAAAAAAGCACCTACGCTTACTTTGCCTTTTTTTGCGTTGATATTAAACGCACCATTTTCAAGACGGGTGCCTGCTGATAAGTTAGCCGAACCATTAACGCCCTCAATATTGTTTTGCTTTAATATAATGTTGATGATACCGCCCGTGCCGGTAGCATCATATTTAGCACCCGGGTTGGTGATTACTTCAATGCTTTGTATCTGGCTTGCCGGGATAGCCTGTAACGCCTCTGTAAGGCTTGAGCCAAATATACTTGATGGTTTACCGTTTATTAAGAACTGGATATTGGAGTTGCCAAGCAATTCCACATTACCATCAATATCAACAGATACCATTGGCACTTTTTGTAAAATGTCAATAGCCATGCCGCCTTGCGAAGTAAGGTCATTTGCAGGGTTGTAAACCATCTTGTCTATCTTGTTTTCAACAGTTGCCTTTTTTGCTGTTATCACTACCTCACCCAATTGATTTTGAGTTGATGCAAGTGCTACAGGGCCTAATAATACAACAGGAGCTGCATCGGTTATTGCTACGTTAATCACTTTTCCCTTATAACCTATAAAGTCAACTTTTACTACATAGTTGCCATTTGCCAAATTGGCTATAACAAAATTTCCTTTTTCATCGGTTACAACCCCGTTAAAAGGTACAGTGGCACCTTGTTTAAAAAGGCTTACAGTGGCATAATCAATTATTTGCTTGGTAGAGGCATCTGTAACCTTACCGGATATCTTTCCTTTATTTTGTGCATTTACATTAAGCGCAAAAATGGTAAGACAAAAGAAGAGAGCTATGGTACGCATGTGGCAGTTATTATTTTTGCCGCAAAGGTGTGATTTATACACTAAATAAGCCTTGTTTATCATAGAGATGTTACAATTTAATGGTTTTATATTACAGGTAAGAAATATTGTATCGGAAATGTTTGATTATCTGCTCTATAGATATGTTTTCTTTAAAAGAAATTTCGTTTTATAATATTATTATAATATCTAAAATATTGGCCTCAAATGCATCCAAGGCGGTTTTTGTCATAATTTTAAAGAATTTATTATTCATGATTTTCATTGTAAAGAATTGTTTACAATGTTCAAATGGCTTAAAGTCAAAAAAATAACTGTATACTTTTCCTGCTTCCGCATAAACGCCTGGTAAATTTATGCGGAGAAAATATCGGCGCTAATAATTGATCTAAACCCCCATATTTTTATAACCTTCTGTTATTAAAACACGTATTAAACCGTATCGCAATTGATTGGTAGGATAGTAGTTGTAATTTATAGTTAATGTTGCGTTCTCTTTTTACATACCACCCAAAATGTAAGCTTTTAGCTACAGGACTCTTTTTGCTTTTTTTATTCTCTAATAAAAGTTACGCAGGTAGTACTTTTGATTGGGTTGGCGGTAGCCAAACTGGTGGCATTTATTCATGGATAAACCCTTTAAACTGGAAAGTTAGCGGAGCTACAACCCTTTTATATCCCGGCGAAGCCACGGGTGATGTGGCCAATTTTGGCGTTAACAGTACGTTTACTACACAACCCACTTTAAGTGCTACGCTTGCTAACACGGTTGCCAATATTTACTTTGGCCCTAACGGTACATCATATAGCGGCGAAACCTTAACAGTTACAGGGGTTACGCTTACAGCGGCTGCTATAACGGTAAACCACGGCACAGGTACCAATGGCTTTTACGGCGGATACACCTGTACAATTGCCGGCACAGGCACTGTAATATGTACAGGAAATTTTAGCGTGGGTAATACAACACAACCAGCCGGCGATGCAGCTAACTTAACTTATTTCAGTAGCCAGGTAACCCAACTTACGGTTGATGGGAATCTTATTTTGATAGCCGAAGGAGACAATGGTAACGGCCAAAATTACCCTGAATTTGCGCTTGACAATAACAAGGTTACGCTGGTGGGTCAGTTTGTTACCGAAAGCTTTAATAATCCGTTAAGCGGCTCATATGCTAATAATAATAACAATGATCCCGGGATCGGAAAATTTAGTTTAAATAATACCACCAATACTACAACGCTCGAATTACAGAATTTAATACCGATACAAGACTTTTTAGCCAACATGACTATTGACTTTGATGATGGCGGCGGCGGTAGCAGTACCGTTATTTATGATGCGGCATCAGGTTCGCAGCGGGTATATACCTTTGCCGATTATCCGTATATTGGTCATAGCCCCGATGATTATCAAAACCTAACACTAAGTGGTGCAAGCACTAAGGTTTTTGACGGTACATCGGTTAACGTTGGTGTTAATTTAAACAGCAGCGGCGGAACAGTTGATTGGACTTCAAATGACCCCGCAGTAACCGTTGGTGGCAACTGGACAAACGCTACCACAATTACCGAAGGAGCGGGTGCAGTAAGTGTTACGGGTAGTTTAATCAATAACGCGGGCGGCATTATCAATGGTAATACTTCGGCATCAGCCAATACAACTATAACCGGTATCCTAACCAATAGTGGCACAATAACCGCTAATCAGGAAGTGTTAACGTTTACGGGTGCTGCAACTAATAATTCAATAATAACCGGCGGCCCAAATACGCTTACATTTAGCAGTTCATTACTTAATACCGCAGGTACTATTACCACAGGTTCGGGTACAACCACGGTAGGCAACTCCTTGCAAACCACCGGCGGTGCGGTAAATTTTGGATCGGGTACAGCCAATATTACGCCATCTGTACAAATGAATGGCGGTACGCTAACCTGTAGCACAGGTACAGTAAATATTGCTAACGCATTGCAGGTTAACTCAGGTACCTGTACGGGCCCAACAACCGGTGGGGTTATGAATGTTGCAGGCCCTTTTACAAGCTCGGGCACTTTTAACCCGGGTATTGGTACTGATAACTTTAGCGGTACTTATAATAATACGGGCACTTTTCAATTTGCCGCGGGTACCATGGTGTTTAAAGGTGCATCATCATCTGCATCGCCTCAAACTATTAAGGATGGTTCGGCAGGGGGCACAACATTTAACAACGTGATATTTAATGGCTCGGGTACCGCGCCGGTGGTAAGCATAACCGCTGGTACGGGCAACTTTTCTGTAGCAAGTACGGGAACATTGTTAATGGATAGCCCTACCCAACTAATTGCAGGCACAACAACTGTTGGCGGGGTAGGGTATTTAACCTTATTATCAAATACCAGTGGCAGTGCAATTGTAGAACCGATAACAGGTTCGTCGGTTATTACAGGTAATGTAAACGTACAACGTTATATTACAGGCGGGGCATCCACATACCGTGGCTATCGCTTGTTATCATCGCAGGTAAACATCAGCAACCTTACCTCTCAATCCGGTACAGAAGGGTATCTTGGTTTGAGCTATCTAAATGCAGGGATGTTAACCGGTGGCCCGGGTACAGGTTTTGATGTGGTGACCACTAATCCACTAACGTATTTTTATAATGAAACCAGGCCGCACAACGTTACAGCCTATATAGCAGGTAAGAACGTAGGGGTTTACGCGATCACAACTTCCACGGGTAGTCCGGCTTATAGTATTACTACTTATGGCACTACGCTAACATCCAAAACCGCAGGTGTGCAGGTACCGGTAGGTAATTCATGCGAAGTTTATTTTGTGGGGAATACCAGCAATACCACATCCAGTACAATACCCAATTCGGCTACGGTAACCGCGTTGGGCTATCTTAACCAGGGAACTATCCCGGTGTACGTATTCAACGGAATATCAGCCAGTAAAACCATGACCTATACTACAGGCACAGGTGTGCCGGTAGCTGGCTTGCAACAAGTAGGCAACCCTTATGCCAGTACCATTGACTTAGATAGCCTTTATTATGATAACAACACCCTATCGCCCATATTTTATGAGTTGAAAACACCAAGCTCGGCTTTTGTATCCTACAATGCCGCTAGCCATACGGTATCAGGATCTGCAGCCGGAGCTTATATTGTAAGTGGCGAAGGTTTTGTAGTCGGCGCGCTGGCCAGTCCAACAGTATCAACAATCACATTTTATGAAAAAGAGAAAGTGAATGTGCAGTTAACTTCATCCACAACGCCACCGTTGATCCTGAGTCAAAAGCAGAAGATGGCTACTACGACCGCAGGGCAATTACCTGAACTAAGCTCAACTTCTGCCGCTCCTATAACGGCAACTGAGGTACTACCATCGGGCCTCATCGGTTTGCACTTACAATTGAGCCAGGATTCGGTAACCAATATTCAAACGGGGATTTATTTTAGTAATAGCTGGTCGGATAATTATGTGGCATCAGAAGATGCCAAAGACATCAGCACGGCGGCCATCGCGCTGTCAAGCTATTCACTGGATACCCAAAGGCTGTGCATTAACCAGATGAGCAGCTACCTCAAAGGCAAAACCATTAAACTGTATACCGCGGCCACCACCAACGGGACTTATAGTATCAGTTTGGCAGATATTAAAAACATAGATGCCGTATACAGCGTGTTCCTGCGGGATCACAAACTCGATGACTCAGTTGACCTGCGAATAACAAATAGCTACAGCTTCGCAATCAATAACAGCGATACGACCAGCTTTGGCGCCAACCGTTTTGATGTGGTGATCGAGCTGAAACAATTGCCCCAGTACCAGTTGCTATCGTTCAATGGTCAAAAGGTAACCAAAGGCGTGCAGCTCAACTGGCAGACATTAAACCCGGGCGATTATACCAGCTTCACTTTGCAAAAAGAAGAGAGCAATGGTACTTATAGCCCCATCTATACCACGCAAAGCAACAATTCAACCAGCTATAACTATATTGATACGGACCCGGTAACCGGGAATAATACCTACCGGCTGGCACAGAGCGACTTTTATGGTAATATTACCTACTCACAACCGGTAACGATCGGTTACGAGAATGTATCCTCGAACGGGTTATTACAAATCTATCCAAACCCGGCTACAGTGCTGATCAATATTAAGGTAAACCCAACGAGCAGCACCCCGGAAAACTACACTTCCGACGTCTACAGTTCATCAGGTACAAAGATGGAGCACCGCTCGCTAAATACCTATAGCTGGACTGATGATATCAGCAGTTACATGCAGGGGGTATACATTATGGTGCTGAAAGACAATAATGGTAACGTGCTTGGCAAAACCAAGTTTATTAAAACGCAATAAACCATTGCCAATAATTGAATACCTAGCTGATATAACTGAAATATGATATAGCTTTGTATATTTGCTTATGCGCTACTTTTTATGCTTCCTATTCCCACCTGCCGCGGTTTTAACAACCGGGCGCATCGGCTCATTTATTTTAAGCATTATCCTTACACTTTGCTTTTGGTTACCGGGCGTAATTTATGCCATACTTGTTACCAATGACTATTATTCTGATAAAAGGAACCGAAAAGTGATCAGGGCGATCCGCGCTAATAAATAAATTTTTCAACAAAAATTTTACAACCCCTCGTTGTGGTGAATTGCTAATGTTATTATTTATTGCTCTTTAGTAAAAATTACTCCTTTTTGGTGTATTTATTAATCATTGGTTTACTCATTAAACCCAGGTGAAAAATCAAGCTACACAAATGTTATAAACATAAATGCACGGGTTGCTGGCTGTATACTTGCCTGCTTGTTTGTTTATGCCCCATTGCTTAGTTTTGGCTCAATTAAGCTATTGATAGTAAACCCTAAACGTTATTCTTTCGTAATAAAGGCAATAAATAATTTAGCTGCTGATACAATTTAAATATTTGAAAAATTGAATACACAATTACATAAAACATTTTTCTTTAAGCTGTTATGCACAGTAGTGCTTGTTTTAGGGGTTAGTAAAAATAGCTTTGCTGCAACTTATACTGTTGCTATTTCCTCTCCAACCAGTGGCACAACTGTAAATGCAGGCGGTACATTCACGTTTACAGCTACGCTTGGCGGTGGTGCAAACCAAGTGAGTTTTTATACATACATTGGTACTACTTATACCCTAATAAGTACCGATGGTAGCAGCCCTTATTCGATAACTGTTACGGCACCAACCGCACCGGGTACTTATACCTATGCAGCCAGATCTTCAAACACAGGAAATGGAACTGTATCAGGTTATGCAACAGTTTCAATAACGGTGGTAGCCGCACCACCTACAGTAACAACAAATGGCCCGGTATGTAACGAAACTCCAATAACACTTACAGCAGCCGATGCCTCAACAACAGGTGGTACCTATAAATTTTACGCAGATGCAGCACTTACTGATTTATTACAAAGCGGTACATCTAAAACTTATACAAGTGCTAACCTTACCGGAGCAACTAATTTTTATGTGACTTATACTGTTGGCGGTTCTACAAGTTCTGCCACAACGGTTGCTGCTACAGTAACCGCTGCGCCAACACTATCATCTGCGCCAACGGGTACAGGCTTAACGTTCTCCTATCCATTTACAGGCAATGCTAATGATGCGTCTTCGGCAGGCAATAATGGTGCAATTTATGGTGGTGATGTAACGCTTACATCCGATAGGTTTGGTAACTCTAATAGTGCCTATAACTTTGCAGCTACTAACAGTAATGGTACCAACGGCTATATTTATACAACGGCTGCTGCCGCTGCCGGACCCAACAATTTTACTATCAATTTATGGTTTAATACCACTACAGCTGGCGGGTTACTAATTGGTTTTGGTGGAACGCAAAATAATGGCAATAGCAGCACGCATGACCGTAAGATTTACATGAGTAATTCGGGCCAACTTATATTTGGTATATATAACGGAACCCTTGGTGCAACAGATACTGTTTGTACGCCATCCGCTACAAACTACGCCGATGGTAACTGGCATATGGTTACCGGTATTTTATCCTCAACAGCAGGTATGTCTTTATATGTTGATGGAAAGGAAATTTCGGCTAATGCGGGTTATACGGTTGCGCAAGCTTTTAGCGGTTATTGGCGTATTGGTGAGGATAACCTTTCGGGCTGGCCATCCCCATCAACCAATTATTACTATACCGGTACTATGGATGATATTTGCGTATATACTTCGGCAATTACCCCAGCAACGGTATTTACATTATACGGTGCAGGAGCCCAGGCCTGTGTAGGCGCGCCTTTAACATTACAAGCGAATTCAGTAAGCGGAGCAACTTATTCGTGGACGGGCCCTAACAACTTTTCATCAACTGCACAAAATCCAACAGTTGATGCTACGGCATCAGCAACCGATTTGGGCACCTACGTATTAACCGTTACCGGAACTTGTAGCTACTCAGAAAACGTAACGCCACAATTATTTGCCGAACCAACACCTGTATTTACAGCATCATCAACATCTGTTGCGGTGGCGGCAAGCACTGCCATAACCTATTCGGGTACATTAGTATCAGGAGATACTTATAGCTGGGATTTTGGTGGCGGAACGCCGTCTACAGGTACAGGGTCGGGGCCTTTTACCGTAAGTTGGTCTACCATGGGTGCTAAAACTATTACACTAATCGAAACAAATGCCAATGGTTGCAGCGCGGTTTATACAAAATCGGTAACAGTGGGTGGCCTTAACGTTACCGCAGGTAATTATGCATTTAGCCAAAATGTAGCTTTAAATACTTCCCAAATAACCGGCGGTATAACCAGCACATTGAGTAACTTTCCGGCTTTGGTTTATATCCAGGAAAACGCACTGATAGCTACTGGAAATTGCGCAAATAATGTTCAATTCCCTCTTGGGAACACCGCAACCAACGGTTATGATTTTGCATTTACCATGCAGGGCAGCACAACCGAATTATACTACCAGGTTGAAAGTTATAATACGACTACCGGAGCTTTATTAGTTTGGGTAAACGTACCTACAGTAACATCAACCAATACAGCGCTTACTTTTTACTTTGGTTCTGCCGCGCCTGGCCATACAACGGCCTTTACGCAGGCTGCATGGGCAAGTGATTACGCGGCAGTATATCACTTTGATGAAGGTGCTTTATCTACAACAACCGGATATGTAAAAGATGCAACGGCCAACGCGCATAACGCAACCCAAAGTAGCTCCGGTGTTACATTGGGCGCGGGCGAAGTTCGTACGGCTGCGGGTATTACCGCGGCAACCAGTGCTTATATTTTTAAAGGAGCAGGTTCATTAACTGTTTCCGGAGGCGTAAATATTCCAAGTACGTTTACACTATCTGCATGGGTTAACTTAAATGCAACCGGGCATGATCAAAAAGTAATGACCAATCAAACCGCAAGTGTGGGTGGTTATAAACTAGGTGTATATTCTACCAATATTCCCGAATCAGAAACAACAGGGTCTATAAACAGGGGATATACTCCTGCAGCACCTACAATAGGTACCAGCGCATGGCATTATTTGCAAAGCGTTTTTGATGGTACTAAAATTGTAACTTATGTTGATGGTGGCGAATACCAGGTTGAAAGTACAACCAGCGGTTCATCCAATAATAACCCATATTATATTGGTGTGGGCGAAGGTGGAAATCAGTATTATTTTTATGGTACGATTAGTGAAGCTCGCGTTTCGAGTCTTGCAAAATCTAGCGACTGGATAAATGCAGAATACTACAATCAAAGTAATCCAACAACTTTTACCATCGCCAGTACAACAATATCGGCTGTGCTAACCGGTGGGTACGCTATAAATGCACAAGCTATAGGTGCATCTATTCCATATACCTGGATAGGCGGTACCACAGATGCAACTAACGCTGCAAACTGGACTTGTACAGGTGCGGTTACAACTACCGGTACAAATACCGGTACTTTAAATATCGAACCTGCTACAGATGGTTCGGCAAGCTTAACTATACCAGCAACCACCAACTACCCGGTATTACCTGCAGGTAGCTCTATTTTTCCAATATATTCATTAACAATGGGATCAGGGGCTCAGTTTTATTTAAATGGGAATACATTATATGTTGGTTGCCATGTTTATAATAACGGAGCGACGGGCGGCACCATCTCATCCGGGGCAAACAGCACTTCTACTATCACCCCAACCACCACAGGTGGCTTAACATTTACCGGTACAGGTGCCCTGTCGGGGCAAACACAATATTTGTATGGGTCAACTACCAGCAAAGTTTATCTTGCCAATTTAACAGAATCAAATGCCGTAACTGGCGGATCCTTAAATGTATCAGGCCCGGTTAGCGTGTACGGTACATTTGGTGCCACAGCCGGAAATATTACCATAGCCTCTGGCAGTACCTTAACATTAGTTTCAACGGCGGCCGGAACTGCCAATGTGGATATATTGCCGACAGGAAACTCTATAACCGGCAGTGTAACCGCGCAACGTTATATACCAACCGGTACAGGGTACCGAAATTACAGGTTGCTAACCATTCCGGTTAACATTTCCAGCCTTACTACTAACCAAACAACTACAAGGGGTTATATTGATTTACACTCGTTAAATACCGGTTTATTAACCGCGGGCCCGGGTACCGGGTTTAGTTATGCTACAGCTACAACTAACCCATTGATGTATTTGTATGACGAATCGAGGGCACAAAATTTTCAAACATTTATAGGCGGTAAAAATGTTGGTATTTATTCAATGACAGGTTCAACAACATATAACGTTACTACTTATGGCACAACCTCTGGAGCAACTAAAACAACAGCACAAGTACCGGTAGGTAACTCTGTGCAAATGTACTTTGTTGGCCCAAATACAGCTGCTAATTTGGCTGCAAACCCGCCTCTCGCTGCTACGTCTTCTGCTACTGGTTATCTTAACCAGGGTACTATACCTGTTTATATTTATAATAAAACCACCACCGCTTTATCTTATACATCAGGGGGTAATAACACAGCTACACCCGCTTTAGTTGGTTTAAACCAGGTTGGCAATCCGTATGAAAGTACAATTGATCTGGATAGTGTTTATTATGATAATAAAAGTACCGGCAATATTGGCCCATCATTTTGGGAGTTGAAAGAGCCGTTTAATACCTTTGTTGCATATAACGGGGCAAGCCATACCGCATCAACTACCGGTGCCGAACCTTACATTGCCAGCGGGCAAGGGTTTTATGCCGATGCCTTGAGCGCGACATCTACATTAACTTTTTATGAAAATGAAAAGGTTAACGTTCAAATGGGAACAAGCACCACGCCGGTGTTAATATTGAGTCAAAAACTAAATAACTCCGGCTCAACAACTACATCTGCTGCCGAGGTATTACCAAGCGGTTTGGCCGGTTTGCACTTACAGATTAATAAGGACTCTGCTACATATACCCAAACAGGTATTTATTTTAATAGTGCATGGTCTGATAAATTTTTACGGTCAGAAGATGCCGTAGATTTGGATGGTACTGCGCCACAGGTTTACCTGTCAAGCTATTCATCAGATGGTATGCGCCTTTGTATAAATGAACTTAGTAATTACACTAACGGCAAAACGGTAAAATTGTACGCGTCAGCAACTACCAGCGGTACGTATACTATAAGCCTTGCCGATATAAAAAATATCGATCCGTTGTATAACGTATATTTGCGTGACCATAAACTAAATGATTCGGTTAATGTGCTTAACAATAACTATACATTTACTATCAATACAAGTGATACCACAACCTATGGCGCAAATCGTTTTGATATAGTGTTTGAACGGGAAGCTTTGCCGCCTTACCAGTTGCTTACTTTTACCGGCCAAAAAGTAACTACCGGTGTGCAATTAAATTGGTTAGCTAACAATGCAGGTAATTACACAGGCTTTATCCTGCAAAAGGAAGATGCAAACAATAATTTTAACCAGATATATACCGTACAAAGCAATAACACAAGCGCTTATACTTTTGTGGATACTAACCCTATTGTTGGGGCAAACGTATACAGACTGGCGCAAAACGATATTAATGGAAATATAACTTATTCATCATTAATAACTATAGGATACAATAATGTATCTTCAGCCGGTTATTTTAGCGTATATCCAAACCCTGCTACAAGTATTCTTAATGTATTGATTAATGCAACACCTACTACAGCTACTAGTTACGTAGCTGATATATATAATACATCAGGAGTATCTATGGATCACCGCGTATTAAATACCTTTGCATGGACAGAAGATGTAAGCAATTACAAAGAAGGCGTTTATATCATCGTTTTGAAGGATAATAACGGTAATGTACTGGCAAAAACAAAATTTATAAAAACTAAATAAGCAGAAGCGAAATGTGCAGTAATAGATCAAAAATTTTTAATAAAGTAATTTTGTTTGTTTTTTCAATGGCTTTGGTATTATCGCCATCGCTGCTGTTTGCCCAGGATGAAGCCTGCCAGGGAGCGGATCCTACCGGAAATTCTACAACTTGCCCAATTGATACCTGGGTATGGGTTTTAGTAGCAGGATCTGTTATCCTTGGCGCTACCAGCTTAGCTAAAAAGCGAAAATTACAAGATGGTTTATAATTAATATTAATTTATCTGTAGTTACCAATATTAATTTTCAAAAAAAATCCCGCCATATTCGGCGGGATTTTTTTTTTGAAAAATCTGACGCTATTTCATTGAAATCAAAAACCAAGCACGCATAAAGTCCGTATATTGCGGTGTTTGAGAAATTAGTTTTTTATATAGCTGATTTTCAACTATTCAGCCTTCGTTTATTAATTTAAAAAAATTGAATATACAGTTGTTTTTTCTTGCCTTTCAATTAATTTTTCATGAATATGACCGTAAAGGCTTAAATGTAATTTGATAAATTATATTATCGATCATATATGAAGATAAACGTACCTGTATATTTATTGCTTGTTTTTTTAATGTTTTTTGGCGATACATTTGTGGCTTATGCCCAGGTGCCTGCTACTGGTACTGTTACATTCCAATATGCTTCTGGGGCTAACCAGGTAGTTGGGAGTTCTGCGTACGCCTGTTTTGTGCCAACCACTGCCGCTGGCTATACAAACGATACTGGCGTAGGATTTGATTTCGTAGCGCAAGGAACCGGAGAGAATAACAGCAACTATTTACAGGTTGGGTTTTATACATTCTCGGGGAACGATGCTATGCTTTATTTTAACAGGTCAACATCGAGTGTTACTGTTGCAGCAGCATACATTATGAGTGCTGCCACAGGCGCGGCAAGTAGCCAAACAGCCACCAGTTTACCCGCTGCAGGAGGCGAGTTTCAACTTACATCAATAGATTTGGAAGCAGTATCTGTGGCAAGTACAGTTACTATTCAGGCTTATCGCAATGGTGTGGCAATAGGCACTGCCGTTACAACACCCACACTTAGCACAACTGCTAAAACAACCATAAGTTTAGCAAGCAACGCAAATTTTGCTGATATAGATGAAATTGCTATTAAGGGTTTTAATGGTGATGGTATACGGGTTGATAATATAGTAACAGCTGCAACGCCTCCTGTTATAACCACGCAGCCGGTAAGTCAAACTGTTTGTAACTCATCATTATCAACTTTTTCTGTGGCGGCAACGGGTACGGGGTTAACTTATCAATGGTATGAAAATGGTACAATTTTACAAACTGACCATAGTGACGGAAACGGAAGCTATACAGGTAGCCAAACAGCTACTTTAAACATGACCGCAGGGCCCGGCACATTTTTTAACGGCGTTACATTTACCTGTGTGGTTACAAGTACTAATGGTACTTCAACAACCTCCAGCGGGGCTACTTTAACTATGGAGCCTTTACCCAACGCCACCTTTACTGCCCCAGCCCAGGTTTATGTTGGTATAGCTGCAACATTTACAGTAGCAATGCCAATTGATGGTAATACGTATAGTTACGTTTATGGTGCTGCCGATGGGGTTATCTCGGTCACCAATACTTCCAGTTTTCAGGTAACATTTCCCACTATCGGCGATAAGATGATTTACCTCACGGTTACAAACAAAGCCACAGGTTGTAGTGCCTATTATTCGTTAACCGTTGTGGCAACTTTAAATGTTAATAGTGCAGGCTATGCGTTTAGCCAGCCTATTACCATAAAATCATCGGCAATAAATGTTGGGAGCAGTGGTATATCCACAACACTTACTAACTTCCCCGTACTGGTTTATATAAAAGAAGATGCGCTATCAAACAAATACGCTTCAAACTGTGCAAACAACGTGCAGAATCCTGGCGGTGGCACTACTAATGGGTTTGATTTTGCATTCACTTTGCAAGGCAGCCAGCAAGAACTATTTTACCAGGTAGAGAGTTTTGACGCTGCTAACGGTATACTGATGGCTTGGGTACAAGTGCCATCATTAACATCAACAGATTTGCCGCTCACCTTTTATTTTGGCGCATCAACACCGGGCCATACGGCCGCATTTGCAGAAGCAACTTGGAATACCGATTACCAGGCCGTTTATCATTTAAACGAAGGAACAGGTACAAGTATATTAGATGCAACCACCAATGCGAGAAATGGTACCGGCAATAAACTCACTACGGCCACCGGCGAAATACAATTGGCAGCCGGGCTTACAAATGGTGCATATTTATTTAATGGGGTTACTACTTCAAATACGCTTAGTTCCAGCGTAATACAAAGCGCGGGTACTACAACAAGCGTAACGGGCACGTTCACTTTATCTGCCTGGGTAAATGCCATTGCTAATTCTTCTGATCTGGATCAGAAAATAGTTACTAACGAAAGCGATTTCTCCGCAGGGTATGCGATGAGTATCAATGGTACAAGCACAAGTGCCGAAAACGTAGAAACAGAAACAAGATCGCCACAGGAAATTTATAATAATGGTACGGTAAGCACGATAGCTTTGCCCACTTCAACACCTGCATGGCATTATATACAGAGTGTATATGATGGAACAAATTTTCTTAATTATGTAGATGGCGTGCTGAAAGGATCAGCAGCAGGAACGGCCCCGGATGCCAGCAGTACCAATATAGTTATCGGCCAGGATTATATAGGCAGCAGTTCGGCACCCCAGCATGATTTTTACGGTATGCTGAATGAAGTGCGTATATCCAATGCAGCAAAAACAGCAGACTGGATAAAAGCCGAATATTGGAATCAAACTAACCCTACAACATTTACCTATGCAAATACCACTATTACAACATATACAGCCAACAAATATTTAACCCTGGGTGCTAGTGTTGTTTATGTGTGGACGGGAGCAAGCAGTACCAGCCCAACAACCGCCGGTAATTGGGCAATATCATCATCAGCTACTCCTACAGCTGCCAGTGTTGCCCCGCCAAATGATGGTACGGCTACTTTGTATATCCCTAATCTTGGTACAACAGCCAATTATCCTACGTTAACCCAAAATACAAGTTTATTTGGCTTGGTACTGGCAAGCGGAGCTAAACTCAACTTAAGCAGTTATACTTTAAATGTTGGCTGTAATATTTATAATAATTCTACAGGTGTTGGCCAGCTGATTGGTGCTACAGGTACTGTTTACGGAACTATAAACTGGGCCGGTACAACTACTACGCCACAGTATTTCTACGGCTCATCAACCTCCACAACAAACATTGGCAACATGATTGTTAACAATACTCAGGGGAGTACCGTTAACATTACAGGCGGCCCGTTAAGCATATATAATACCCTTACCATGACTAAAGGGAGTTTAGCAATAAACAATTCGGGTTCAGGTTCATTGGTGTTGGTTTCATCAGCAACAGGATCTGCTAGTGTGGCGGCTGTTGCTACCGCTTGTACTACGTGTTTAATCACCGGTAATGCAACTGTGCAACGATATTTTCCGGGTGGTACAGCTGCATACCGGTCATATCGTTTGCTTACATTGCCTGTTAATATTACCAGCCTTACCAATCAAAATGGTACAGAAGGTTTTATGGATTTATCCTCTTTAAATGCCGGGCTGATAACAGCCGGGCCGGGGGCGGGCTTTTCGTATCCTACGCCAACGGCCAATCCTTTAATGTATTTATACGATGAATCCCGGCCTCAATATTTCAAAACGTTTTTAGGTGGTAAAAACGTAGGTATTTACTCGCTTGTTGGGTCAACAACTTATAAAGATATCTATTATCCGGCAGGTGCAACGGCTGCTAGTGTACCAACAGCTTCAGTCGAGATCCCGATTGGCAACTCTGTGCAGGTGTATTACGTGGGGCCATATCCTACCACAGGTTCGCCTACGTTAACAGCTACTATACCTGCCGCCGCTACTACATCAGCTACCGGTTACCTTAACCAGGGTACCATCCCGATTTATATTTTTAGTACTGCAAGTAAAACATTATCCTACAGTCCGTCAATAAATACATTACCGGTACAAGGTCTAGGTTTAAATCAGGTAGGAAACCCATATCCAAGCACTATCGACCTTGATAGTTTGTATTATGATAACAAAAGCAGCGGAACTAATATTGGACCGATATTTTGGGAACTGAAAGAGCCTAACAATACGTTTGTTGCATACAGTGCAAGCCACACTGCATCATCTGCCGGTGCCGAAGCTTATATAGCCAGCGGCCAGGGGTTTTATGTGCAAGCCATAAGCACATCATCAACACTTACGTTTTATGAAAAGGAAAAGGTTAGTGTGAATTTAGGCACTTCCACATCACCCGTACTTATTTTTAATCAAAACACTAATAGCAGTATACCGGCAGCCGAGATCTTACCAAGTGGCTTGGCTGGTTTACACTTACAAATCTTAAAGGATACGGCAACATATACGCAAACGGGTATTTATTTTAACCCGGCATGGTCCGATGCTTATTCTCCTACAGAAGATGCTATTGATTTGGATGGTATCTCGCCAAAAGTTTACCTGTCGAGTTATTCGAGTGATAATACACGGCTCTGTATTAACCAGCTTGGTGATTACAGCAAAGGAAAAACAGTAAAACTATATGTAGCGGCTATCACCAATGGTACCTATAATTTGAGCTTGGCTGATGTTAAGAATATTGATGCGATATATAGCATATACCTGCGAGATCATCAATTGAATGATTCAGTTGACTTGAGAACTACCAATAACTATAGTTTTGCCATTAACAATAGTGATACAACCAGCTTTGGCGCTAACCGCTTTGATCTGGTAATAGCGATGAAGACATTGCCGCCGTATCAATTGCTGTCATTCACCGGGCAAAAAGCACCTCAGGGCGTACAGTTAAATTGGAACGCCAACAATACCGGTACTTACACCAGCTTTGCCTTGCAAAAAGAGCAAATTAATGGCACTTACACCTCAATATATACGGTACAGAGCAACAACTCAACCAGCTATACTTATATTGATCCGAATCCTGTTATCGGTAATAATACTTACAGGTTGGCTCAAAACGACCTTTTAGGCAATACCACTTATTCGCAATCCGTAACTATAGGTTACAGCAGTGTGTCTTCTAACGGTTATTTTAGTGTTTACCCAAATCCCGCTACCGATATTATTAATGTGATAGTGAATTCAACAAGTGCTGCAAATTATACAGCCGATATTTACAACACATCAGGTATGTTGATGGATCATCGCACGTTGAATACTGATTTATGGACCGAAGACGTGAGTAACTATAAAGAAGGTGTTTATATCATCACGCTAAAAAATACTAATGGCGATATACTGGCTAAATCAAAGTTTATAAAAACGAAATAATAGGATGCGGTATTTCCCGTATTTTGATTAAAGGTTGATCAAATCAAAAGCGACAGTAAAGATTGTCGTTAAATTGTTACATTTTTTTCCTTTAACGATATTTTGTTTATTTACAGTTTGATACACGTTGTAAATATTTTTTATAATATTAAAACAAATAAGCCGCTTTGTTTGTAGTAATACCAAGAAAGGTGGATGTAATATGGAGGAACTTGTAATATTCAGAATTTT
>Ga0302303_10000396_pt1 | contig 37474 bp, 30 predicted proteins | sample III_Palsa_E2_1_FD_194542 | JGI IMG/M metagenome (GOLD analysis project Ga0302303, IMG submission 194542) | Peat permafrost microbial communities from Stordalen Mire near Abisko, Sweden - III_Palsa_E2_1 | ecosystem: Environmental > Terrestrial > Soil > Palsa > Peat permafrost | place: Sweden...
TACCAGGTGCCTAACGATGTTACGGCTAAAGATACTTCTTATATCATCACACACACTGGTGAAACAGTATCAAAAGATTATAGTTCATCAGGCGGTGCTGATTTAGTTAAGCCTGATACCGGCGTACAAAAATAAAAAAAACGGCGTTGAATAGTTAAGTACGGATCGCAAAATAAAGTGATCCGTTATTTTTTTATTGTGACAAAAAAAGTGGTGCCTATCCCTGGTGCTGATTTTACATAAATAGTGCCTTTCAGCGCATTTACAAGATCTTTTACAGTGGCAAGCCCTATTCCGGTTCCTTTTTTATTATAACGGTCGGTTATTTTTAGGGTGAAGCTGTTGCTAAATATTTTTTCATGATACTCGGGCGATATTCCGATGCCATTATCCTCTACTTCAAAACGATAATAGTCACTATCTTCAGCAAATCGAATATCAATTACCCCGGTTGATTTGTCGTTGTACCTAATGGCGTTGCTTAACAGATTGATAAATATCTGCTCAAAAGATACTTCAGATATGGTTATCAATTGGCCTTCTTTTGGCAGGATAATCTCAAAATTATCAGGAACATTAATTAAGCTGATGATCTTCTTAACACTCCTCCGCAAATCAATCTCGGATTTTTTACTTAGCAGTAGGGAAGGGTCTTTAGAATAATCGAGCATTTCGTCTAACAATCCTAAAAGCCTGTTGGTGGATGTAAGATTCAAATCAATCAAACGGTTACAGCCCTCGTCTCCGAGTTTTTGTAACCGGATTTTAAGCGCTTGTGAGGTTAAGTGAATACTACTTAATGGATTTTTTATATCATGAGCAGCAGTAGACGCGAATTTTTGAATAAACATATTTGCTTCGCGCAACTCCTGATTTGTATCTTGTAATTGTGCTATTTTTCGCCTGAGTTCCAATTTATCAATAACCTGTTTGGCTAATATTTTTAAGGCGTTAATTTGAGGTTCGTTTAAATGCTTAGTGTCTCTGTCGATAACGCAAAGTGTGCCTAATGCAAAACCATCTTCATTAACTAAGGGCACACCCGCATAAAAAACAATTTTAGGATCGCCGGTGACTAATGGATTATCTGCAAATCTCACATCTTCGCGGGCATCATCAATAACCATAATCTCATTATAAGATACTATAGCATGAGCACAAAAAGATTGTTCTATGGGTGTTTCAGCAGCATCTAACCCATAATGCGATTTAAACCACTGTCTTTCAGCATCAACTAAACTAATTAAAGCTATTGGGGTTTGGCATATAGCTGAGGCTAATAAAGTTAATTCATCAAAATCTTTTTCTTCTGCAGTATCAAGTATATTGTATGATTGCAGCGAGGCTAATCTTTCTTCTTCGTTTAATTGTACGGGAACAGAAACAGTTTGAATATTGAGCAAAACAATAGCAATTAAGTATTCTAAGTTACTGATAAACTTTGCATATAAACTTTTGTTTTAATGCAAAAACTTATTGTTATTAAAACCTGGTGTTGTGAAATTATTTAAAGCTGATATGATTAAAAATGAGTTAGTTATAGCTGATTATAGAAATTAAAAAATCTAATTACCGGGTTAAAAGTATTTATCGTTATTTATTAATTTTTTTATTATTATGTAACAATATCGTATCCTACGCTTATTATTAATTGGTTAACAATATTGTTACCCATTATAATCAGGTATTTTATCATTTTTGCAAACACTTACTGTTTGCGTGTGTATATACAGCACAACAAGTATGAGTATGAAATCATGAAATACAAATCAGCCTACTTTAATAAATTGTTAGATGCTTTTTCAGTAGTTGTAAACCGCAGGGCTTTATTAATTGCTTGCCTTTCAATCATTAGCATCAACAGTTTTGCACAAACACCCGACACTAACAAATTACTGCTTCCAATTGTTAAAGATTCGACCAATAAGGCGGTACAGTATCTAACACTTAAACAATGTATTGATTATGCATTACAGCATGAGCCTAACATTAACAAAGCTATTATAGGTATTGATATTGCCCACGCAACAAATGCCATCAGCCTGTCTGGCTGGTTACCTCAAGTAAATGCAAATGGTGATCTGGTACATTATATCCAACAAAACGGAGCTTCTGTATTACCGGGTACTTCATCATCAACCAGCACCTCCGGCTCATCTACAAGTGGCAGTACTGGCAGCGGCACAACAGGCAGCACATCATCAAGTACGAGTACAAGCACACCTGCAACCAGTACACGTGATAATTATGGAAATACATTTATCCCCGAATTACAGGTATCACAAGCCATTTTTAGCCCGAGTTTATTGTATGCGTACAAAAGCGCGCCTTTATATATACAACAAGCTAAACAAGTAAGTGACAGTACTAAAATATTTATAGTTTCAACAGTAACTAAGTCGTTTTATAATGTGTTGCTTACGCTGGAACAGATAAACGTTTTAAAAGAAGATACCGCGCGTTTAAACAGAAGCCTGAAAGATGCTTATCATCAATATGTTGGTGGTATAGTTGACGAAACTGACTATGAAGAGGCGCAAATATCATTAAATAACTCAGTTGCGGAATTAAAGCAGGCCGACGAAAACATCATCCCTCAATATGCTGTGCTTAAGCAATATATGGGTTTAGCCCCGGGGAAACAATTCAATGTAGATTTTGATACGCTACAAATGATGCGTGATATACAGGTTGATACCAATCAACAATTAGAGTACGAAAAACGTATTGAGTACCAACAATTAAATACACAAAAAGCATTACAAGCGCAAACTATTAATTATTATCGCACTTCGTTTCTGCCTACAGTGTCAGCATTTTTTGATTATGATCTGGATTTTGAAAATAACAAGGCCTCTGATCTGTTTAACCAGTCCTACCCAACATCACTGGTTGGTTTATCAGTAAGCATCCCGATATTCACTGGATTTTATAGGGTAAATAATTTGAAAAAGGCCAGGTTACAACAGGAACAACTTGACTGGACAACCACGGACTTAAAGTCAGAAATATATTCACAATATACCTCTGCATTAGCAAACTACAAGGGTAATAAGTTTAACCTTGAACTGTTGCAAAAGAATGTTTCGCTGGCTAAACGTGTTTATTTTGTTGTGCAATTACAATACAAACAGGGTATTGTAGCATACTTAAATGTAATTACTGCCGAATCAAATTTAATATCATCAGAAATTAGTTATCTAAACGCTCTATTCACGGTATTGTCTAACAAAGTCGACCTGGACAAAGCAATGGGAAATATCACCTATTAACATATAAAATCACAACCTTGAAAATGAATAAAGGAATTTTAAATATGGTTTTTGCAGGCTGCTTAGTAATAAGTGCTTGCGGAAAAAAACAAGCACCACAAAACAACGAAGTGCCTGTTAACTTATTAACAGTTAAATCTGAAAAGGTATTATTTTACGATAAATACCCATCAACCACTGCGGCGTTAATGCAAGTTAATATATTGCCACAAGTACAAGGCTACGTTACAGGTATATATTTTACCGAGGGTAGCCATGTAACTAAAGGGCAGAAACTGTATGATATTGATAAAAAGATTTACCAGGATAGTTATGATGCAGCTGAAGCAAATTTAAAAGTTGCCCAGGGAACACTTACCCAGTCAAAACAAGATGCTGACAGGTATGACTATTTAAATAAATACAATGCCGTTGCCAAACAATTGTATGATCACGCTGTGATAACGCTTCAGAATTCACAAAACTCGGTAAAGGCGGCTGCTCAAACAGTAAAAACGGCAAAAACAAATTTAGGCTATTCAACCATTTATGCCCCGTTTACCGGTACAATTGGTTTTAGTAATGTTAAATTAGGTGATGTTGTTTCGATAAACACGACTATTATGAATACCGTATCAACTGATGATCCAATGGCAGTTGACTTTATAGTAAACGAAAAACAATTACCTCATTTTGAACAAATGAAGAAAAATAACCATCCGTTGGATTCATTGTTCACTATACTATTGCCTGATAATTCTACCTACCCATATGTTGGAAAGATTTCAATTATCGACCGTGCAGTTGATGCACAAACCGGTTCAATCAGGATCAGGTTGGTATTCCCTAACCCTAAAGGTGATTTAAAGGTAGGTATGAGTTGCCTGGTGAAGGTACATAATCAGGATACAGCACCACAAATGGTAATCCCGAACAAAGCAGTTGTGGAGCAAATGGGGGAGTACTTCGTTTATATGGCTAGAGATACAATGGTTAATAACCCGGCCGCTAAAGCTGATTCGGCTAAAGATAAAAAGAAAGAGTTGATTGCTGTTGAGAAAAAAGTGCAGATCGGCCAGGTAATTGGTGGTAACATAGTTATTAAGAGTGGTATTAATGATGGTGACAGGGTGATTACTGATGGTGTACAAACGCTGCATGATGGCGCGCCTATTACAACTAAGAACGTAGCACCTCCTTCAGCCGGTGGAAAAAAAGGAAAATAATACCGGAATGATCACACGCAGCTTCTATCTATTGAACTTTAATATATGATTGCTAATACTTTTATAAAAAGGCCTGTAACTGCCATAGTTATATCTATCGTATTGGTAATCACGGGGATAGTAAGTATCCTTGTTTTACCAATTGACCAATATCCTGATATTACCCCTCCGGTTGTACAGGTAAATGGCCAGTTTACAGGCGCCGACGCGCAAACTGTTGAACAAACAGTTGCTACCCCAATAGAAGAACAGGTAAATGGTACACCTGGTATGGAATACATGCAAAGTAACAGTACCAATAACGGCCTGATGCAAATGAACGTTACCTTCCAAATAGGTACTGACATTGACGTAGCCGCACTTGACGTACAAAACCGTGTAAGTATTGCAACACCACTATTACCGGCGGTAGTTAGCCGTTTAGGTCTTACCGTTCGTGCAGTAAACCCAAGTATGCTAATGATGGTTGCAATATATGCACCCAAAGGCACACACAATATTACCTTTTTAGATAACTACACCAATATCTTTATACAGGATGCACTTTTACGTGTACCAGGTGTAGGTAGTATCAGTAAGTTTACGGATGACTTTAGTATGCGTATCTGGATGAACCCGGATAAAATGGCATCCTATAGTTTAACTGCAACTGATGTTATTAATGCTTTAAACGCGCAAAACGTTCAGGTAGCTGCGGGTACCGCTGGTGTACCACCGCAATCATCCAGCCAAACTTATGAATTAGGTATATTGGTAAACGGACGTTTAAGCACTGTTTCCGATTTCCAAAATATCATTGTTAAAAATAACCCTGCTACAGGAGCTTTGGTATATCTAAAAGATGTTGCAAGAGTTGAATTGGGTAAATTTACATTTTCAAGTAACTCATTTGTTGACGGCAAACGGGCCTCATACCTGCAAATATACCAGGCGCCAGGAAGTAATGCATTGCAAACAGCTAAAGGTGTTTATGATGAATTGGCTAAGTTAAAGCTAACCTTCCCATCCGATGTAACTTACAGCGTTCCATTTGAAGCGGTTACAGTGGTAAAAGTTTCGATGGAAGATGTGGTTGGTACTTTATTAAAAACCTTAGGACTGGTTGGTATTGTAGTATTTTTATTCCTGCAAACCTGGCGCTCAACGCTTATTCCAATTTTGGCTATCCCGGTATCTATATTCGGTACATTCTGCTTTTTCATCCCGTTAGGCTTTTCTATTAATACATTAACCATGTTTGGTTTTGTACTGGCGATTGGTATTGTGGTGGATGATGCCATTATCGTGGTGGAAGCGGTACAGCATTATATCGATCATGATAAAATGACCGCAAAAGAAGCGACTTACCAGGCGATGAAAGATATATCTGCTCCGGTAGTGGCTATTGCCTTGATCCTTGCAGCAGTATTCGTTCCCGTTGGATTTATTCCGGGTATAGTAGGTCGTTTATATCAACAGTTCGCAATCACCATCGCTATATCGGTTATCATATCGGCATTTATAGCTTTGTCACTTACACCGGCACTTTGTACGTTGTTGCTTAAGCCAACAGATGAGAACAAAAAAGGTAAAGGTTTAGATAAATATTTTAAAATATTTAATGATTGGTTTCAACGGATTACTGATAAATATACCGAAGGGGTAAGAAGATGTATAGATGCTGCCAAGTATGTAGTTATACTATTGGTTTGCGTATGTATTGGTGCATATTTCTTATTTCAGGCAAAAGCAACCGGTTTTATTCCATCTGAAGATGATGGTAACCTGTATGTTACCTACCAGTTGCCACCGGCATCATCTACAGTTGCTGCAACCAATGTAATGCAACAATTAATGAAAGTTGTAGGTACAACACCGGGTGTAGCGCATTACGCGGCATTATCAGGATTGAACGTTGTAACCAATGCAAGTAACTCCAACAATGGTACAATTTATTGCCAGCTTGCCCCGTGGGATGAGCGTAGCAAATCAACCGAGCAAGTTCCCGGAATAGTTGGTGAGCTGCAAAGGCGGATTGACTCTGCAGGTATTAAAAATGCAGCTGTAGAAGTTATACAGCCATCACCACTCCCAGGGGTTGGTTCAACTGTAGGTTTCAGTATGCAGGTTGAGCAGCGTAGCTCAAACGATAATTTACAGCAGTTTGAAGCCGTAATGAACAAGTTTGTTAAAGATGCGAATGCCGATCCGTCTATTACCGGTTCATATACCTTCTTTACAGCACACACACCTAACTATAATCTGACTGTAGACAGGGAGAAATGCGAAAAACTGGGTGTTAACGTATCCGACGTATTTACCGCCCTGCAAGCATTTATGGGTAGTTTATATATAAATGACTTCACCACTTATGCCCGTACATTCCACGTAGTGGTTCAGGCGGATACGGCTTACCGTGGTATGATATCAGATGTAGATAAATATTATGTGCGTAACTCGGCAGGTACCATGGTACCATTGGGAACTTTGGTTAGTTATAAACCAACTGTTGCGGCACCACTAATATCACACTTCAACATTTTCCGCTCAGCAGAGATCGATGGTTCTAACAGACCAGGCTATAGCAGTACACAAGCACTTACAGCGTTACAAAAATTAGCGGCTAAAGATTTGCCTGTGGGCTATGCTTATGAATTTTCGGGTTTAAGTTATGAGGAAATAAAGGCTGGTTCTACAACCATTTATATCTTCATGTTCTCAATTACATTCGTATTCCTTTTCTTGGCCGCGCTTTACGAAAGCTGGTCAGTACCATTCTCGGTACTGTTGGCTGTACCAATTGGTGCATTCGGAGCGATACTGGCATTGATTTGTGTGCCCGATTTAACAGATAACGTTTATGCGCAAATTGGTTTGATTACATTGATAGGTTTGGCTGCTAAAAATGCCATCCTGATTGTAGAATTTGCCAAGGTACGTGTGGACAGGGGGGAAGATCTGCTCCAGTCAACACTTGATGCTGTTAGCTTGCGTCTCCGTCCAATTGTGATGACATCATTAGCATTTATCCTTGGTGTATTACCGTTGGTTTTGGCCACAGGTGCAGGTGCAGTGGGCAGGCGAACGATTGGTTACACTGTATTAGGTGGGATGCTTGCAGCATCAACCATAGCCATATTTGTGGTTCCTGTGCTTTATGTGATCATTACTAAAGTGTCTTACGGTAAGGAAAAACTCGATTACCTGAAAGCGCATCATAAAGACCTGATGGAAAAAGCCAAAAAGGTTGAAGAGCAAAATATTGATCCAGAACTTGAATTTGAGATCCAAAAATCTCGCGAAATGAATAATCCAGGTCAAGCATGATCGCAAATACTTTTATAAAAAGGCCTGTAACTGCTATAGTTATATCCCTGGTTTTAATGATTGCCGGGCTGATATGTCTATTCAATTTAGCAGTCGATCAGTATCCTAATATATCTCCGCCAAGCGTTTCGGTATCAGGTTCCTACACAGGTGCCGATGCTGAAACTGTTGAACAGACTGTAGCAACGCCAATTGAAGAACAGGTAAACGGTACTCCAGGCATGGAGTATATGCAGAGTACCAACACTAATAGTGGCGGTATGAGCATAAGGGTAACCTTTAACATTGGTACCAATGTTGAGATTGCCGCACTGAACGTACAAAACCGTGTTGGCATTGCAGGCCCCGAAATACCTGCGGTAGTTAGTAGCTTAGGTTTAACCGTACGTGCCAGTAACCCGGATATGTTGATGTTGGTAGCAATATTCTCGCCGAAGGGTATGCACAACATTACCTTTTTGGATAACTATACCAATACATTTATTTTGGATGCGGTATTACGCGTGCCGGGGGTAGGTGATGTAACCGCACGTGCCGACCAATTTAGTATGCGTATATGGATGAACCCAGATAAAATGGCATCCTATGGCATTACTACTGGTGATGTGGATTCGGCATTGGTTGCTCAAAATGTTTATGTAGCTGCAGGTGCGGTAGGTGCACCCCCACAACAAAATTCACAATCTTTTGAAACAGGTATATTGGTAAATGGTATGCTTAGCAAAGCATCTGATTACCAAAAAATCATTGTTAAAACTAACCCAAAAACCGGGGCAATGGTTTATATGCGCGATATAGCCCGTGTTGAATTGGGTAAGTTTACTTTTTCAAGCAACTCGTTTGTTGATGGTGGTAAAAGAGCCTCAATCCTCCAGATCTTCCAGTCACCAGGCAGTAACGCACTACAAACCGCAGATAACGTATATAAAGAGTTAGCGCTCCTGAAAAAATCGTTCCCGGCTGATGTTGATTATAGCGTTCCGTTTGAATCGATCACTATCATCAAAGTATCAATGGATGAAGTGGTTGGTACGCTATTAAAAGCTTTAGGTCTTGTAGCGATTGTGGTATTATTATTCCTACAAAACATAAGGTCTACCATTATACCTATTGTTGCCATACCGGTATCAATACTTTCTACTTTCATATTCTTTATACCACTCGGGTTCACTATCAATACGTTAACCATGTTTGGTTTTGTACTGGCTATTGGTATCGTGGTGGATGATGCGATTATTGTGGTGGAAGCCGTACAGCATTATATTGACGAGGAACATATGTCGCCTAAAGAAGCGACATACCAGGCTATGAAAGAGATATCTGCACCAGTAGTAGCTATCGCGCTTATCCTGGCATCGGTATTCGTTCCGGTGGGTTTTATACCTGGTATCGTTGGTCGTTTATACCAGCAGTTCGCTATAACTATTGCTATATCGGTAATTATATCAGCATTTGTAGCTTTGTCATTAACACCGGCGCTTTGTACGTTGTTATTACGCCCATCGCATCATGAGGTTAAATCAAAAAATTTCCTGGTAAGGTGGATAGAAAGATTTTTCGAATGGTTCAACAATGGCTTTGAAAAAATAACCGCCAGATACGTTAACGGTGTAAGAAGATGTATTAAATATGCATGGTTTGTGGTATTGATATTAGTAGGTATTTGCGTAGCAACAGTATATTTGTTCAAAACAAAACCGTCAGGTTTTGTGCCATCAGAAGATGGTGGCCGTTTGTACATAACTTACCAGTTACCTGATGCATCCTCAACCACTGCATCGGTAGAGGTAATGAAGAAGCTAATGAAGGTGGTTAGTACTACACCGGGCATATTGCATTATACTGCATCATCTGGCTTTAACATCCTAAATGGTGGCGCAACCTCTAATAGTGGTTCCATGTTCCTGATGCTTCAGCCATGGGATCAACGTACTACACCGGGTACCCAATTCCCGGGTATTATGAAGGTGCTTACAAACAAGTTTGCAAAGGCGGGAATTAAAAATGCCAGTATTGTAATTATACAACCACCGCCAATACGTGGTATTGGTATAGCAGCTGGTTTTAGTATGCAAATTGAATTGGGTAATTCAACTGATAACATCCATCAATTTGAAGCAGCAGTAACCAAATTTGTTGCGGCAGCTAAGAAAAACCCGGCTACATCAACAGCGTTTAGCTATTTTTCGGCTCACACGCCAAGTTATGATTTAACTGTGGATAGGGCGAAATGCGAAAAGTTGGGTATAAACATTTCAGATGTATTTTCAACGATGCAGGCCTATATGGGTAGCTTGTTTGTAAATAACTTTACCTTGTATGATCGTACTTACCACGTTGTTATACAGGCTGATACGCAATATCGTGCCTTGATAAGTAATATGGATAGATATTATGTGCGTAATTCAAAAGGTGAAATGACCCCGTTAAGTAGTGTTATTTCTTATAAACCGGATATAGCGGCACCATTGATCAGCCACTTTAATATATTCCGTTCTGCCGAAGTGGATGGATCAATCCCGGATGGTTACAGCAGTGGGCAATCATTAGATGAATTGGTTCATCTTGCTAAAACTGTATTGCCACGCGGTTATACTTACGAGTTTTCGGGATTAAGTTATGAGGAAATAAAGGCGGGATCGCTCACGGTGTACATTTTTATGTTCTCAATCGTATTCGTATTCTTATTCCTGGCGGCTTTGTACGAGAGCTGGTCGGTACCATTCTCTGTAATGCTTGCTGTACCGGTAAGTGCGTTTGGTGCGATAGTTTTCCTTACCGTATGGCCGATGGTTACACAAAGCCAACTAACCAATAACGTTTACGCTCAAATTGGTTTGATAACATTGATTGGGTTATCAGCAAAGAATGCGATCTTGATTGTGGAATTTGCCAAAATACGTGTTGACCAGGGGATTGAATTACTGGAAGCAACCTTAGACGCAGTTAGATTACGTTTAAGACCGATCATCATGACATCGATGGCATTTATACTTGGTGTACTACCGCTTGCATTAGCAACAGGCGCCGGTGGTGCTTCACGTAATACTATTGGGGTAACTGTATTAGGTGGGATGGTTGCATCTTCAACCATATCTATTTTCGTAGTGCCGGTATTATTTGTGTTGTTCACCCGGTTCTCTTATGGTAAAAAACAGCTTCAATGGTTGCAGGATAATCGTTCGGTTTTATTAGAAAAAGCGAAAAAAGTTGAAGAGCAAAATATAGATCCTGAATTAGAATACGAAATTGCAGATTCTCGCGAAAGAAATAAAGCCGAAAGAGAGAGAAAAGGTTTACACCCAGATGGAGATCATTCGGATGATAAGCCGGATAATCCTGAAGAGAAAAAATAACCATCATAAAAAAGGAGAACTTAATCAGTTCTCCTTTTTTATTAGCATATATTATTTTTTTGATAAAAGTCATTAAATAAGTGCTTATATATTTTATATAATGATGTTAAGTTATTGATTATTATATTATTGTATTTGTATTATTATCATATTAATCCTTTGGCATATTAATTGGTCTATGATATATACATCTATTAAAAATACAGCAATGAAAAAGTTAAAATACATATTAGTACTTGCAGCAGTAGCTGTAAGTTTTAGCTCATGTGTAGTAAGGGCGCGAGGCGGGGTATATGTACGCGGGCATTACGAAAACGGGCCGCATGGTTCTTATTGGGTTCCCGGTCACTATGCTCAATAAATAACTTCATAAGGCATTCCAACGTCATATTTTATAGCTATAATTGTGTAAAGGCTAATAAGCCCTAATTTTATAGCTATAAAATATGGAAAGCCGAATTCAAATATCTTTACCGCAACCCACATACAAAGCAGCTATCATCGCATCAGCTGATATTGAGGCGCATTTCGAAAAACAAAAAATAAGCGCTAAAAATCGCGGCCAGCAATACGTGGCCCCAAAACCTGATAGAGAATCTATTGCATCAATTATTGATACCGCGTTTTGGGCCAGCCTACGCAAGGAAGAAGGCCGCTCACCAAAAATATCATTAGCGTTTTTACCACCTGACCAAACCAGTCAGCCACTTATATTTGAGTACCCGCTTGCTTTAACAGCTGATATACTTACCAAACTTGCTCCGGCTGTTGAGCGCCCCGGTATACACTTAGGCGTATGGCAGCATGATAATGAACTTTATATTTGGGGTACAACCCAAATCATTCCAGAGTTTTGTTTTGTACTTGAAGTTGTTGAACCAGGGCTGCTAGTTGTAAAACATCGCAGGATTGATGGTTTCGGTAAATATGTTAACGTAGCCGTACTTAAGGGCGATGAGATTAAGATTGTAGATGAAAGCAGCATTAACATGCCCGATTGCCCTGGAATGCTCAACTCGTTACTTGGTTTTACTAATACACTTACACGTAATAATGCCATTAACTTACACGTGCAGCTTGCGGTATCTATGCGGGCACATGGGCATGGCGGCACTTTACTGGTGGTACCATCCGATAATGATGAATGGCGCAAATCTATTATCCATCCGATATTGTACCCGGTATCACCGGCATTTAATACCTTATCAATATTAATGGATCAAAAGATAAGTGAAAGTGAGTTATTGACCTGGCAGGAAAAGCTAAACGATGATATCGCCTTAATTGGTGGTTTAACTGCGGTTGATGGTGCAACCATCATTAATGATAAACATGAACTGTTAGCATTCGGTGCAAAAATTACCCGATCACAGGGCCGGGAAACAGTTAAGCAAATTATGGTTACCGAGCCAATCATCAACACGCCTGCTGTAGTTGTACCACCATCAAGCGAAGGTGGCACAAGGCATTTTTCAGCAGCTCAATTTGTTTATGATCAGCATGATTCATTTGCCCTGGTGGCTTCACAGGATGGGCGTTTTACTATTTTCTCCTGGTCGCCTTGTGACCAGATTGTATTGGCACATAGAGTTGATTGCCTGCTAATATAACCTACACAAATCTATATGCTGACACGTTTGTGTCAGCACTTTTACTATTTTAATTTCATAGATTTGGAAGTAGTTACCTGTAAAATTACCTATGCCCAAACTAATCATGCTTAAAAACATCTTTCCTAAACTATTACTTACCTTTTCCTTAATCGCGTGCTTTTCATTATTAGCAAATGCTAAACCTGTTATTTACATAAATCAAATTGCTTTTGATATTAATGCCCCTAAAACAGCATTAGTAGGCACTCAAAAACAATTGAAGGGGTATGTTGGATTTACGCTTATAAACGTAGCCACTCAAAAAACGGTATTTACAGGCATGCTTTCGCAAAAACAAGAAATACATGAATGGGCACCGGGAGAATACTTTTATAAGGCTGATTTCTCAAGCTTTAATCAAAGTGGACAATATACTTTGGTAGTTATGATTTCCGGGAAGAGATATACATCTGATTCCTTCAAAATTGGCAATAATGAGTTGGCTGAATTAACCATACCATCAGTAATACATTATTATCATAAACAACGCGCCAATACACCTACTGAACTTGCCGCCGATTCAAAAATGAAATTATTTGGCAGTAATAAAACAGTTGACGTACATGGTGGCTGGTGCGATGCATCCGGCGATGTAAGTAAATATTTTTCGCACCTTGCTTATGCTAATTTTATGTCGCCACAGCAAATACCTTTGGTTACCTGGTCAATGGCAAGTTCTGATGAGGCCATCCCAAATTTGTTGAATAAGTTGGGAGTTAGGGATTCGCTGGAAAATGAAGCTTTATGGGGCGCGGATTATATGATGCGGGCTTTATCTGATAGTGATTATTTCTACATGATCGTGTTCAGCTATTTCAATAAAAATCCTAATGCGCGCCGGATTGTAGGTTTGCATGCTAACAGCGTTACCACCAATGAGTATCAATGCGCATTTCGCGAAGGTGGTGGTATGGCGATAGCTGCCTTGGCAAGAATATCCCGCTGGAAAAAGCATGGTGACTTTACTTCGCAACAATACCTTAATGCCGCTGAACGGGCATTTGCTCACTTGCTTATCTACAATACAACATATGATGACGATGGTAAGGAAAACATCATAGATGATTATTGTGCCCTGATGGCGGCAACGGAACTTTGGATCAGCACTAATAAAGAACTCTATAAAACCGAAGCCCGCAAACGGGCTCATAATTTAGCAAAACGCCTATCCAAAGAAGGTTATTTTATTGCCGATGACGGTACTCGCCCATATTGGCATGCATCTGATGCGGGTTTACCTATTATCGCCCTGGCAAGATATTTGAAAAAGGAAAATGAGCCCACTTATCGTACAGCAGCATTGCAAACCATTAAAACTGCTTTGGATTATGAGTTGAAGGTTACCAGTGATGTAGTAAACCCATTTGGTTATGCCCGCCAAACCTTCAGATACAAGGACAGCATCAAAAATGGTTTCTTTATTCCGCATGACAACGAAACTGGCTGGTGGTGGCAAGGCGAAAATGCCCGTTTAAGCTCGTTAGCAACTGCCGCCATTATTGGTTCAAGGTTAGTTTATAATTCACCTGATCAAGCTAAACAAAAACGTGCATTAATGGCATTTGCGTATCACCAAATCAATTGGATACTTGGTAATAACCCATATCAGGTTTGCTTTATGTACAACTTCGGGCGTAATAATGTGCCTTATATGCATTCAAATTTTGGTCATGGATCGGAGCGGGGTGGTATCTCCAACGGTATCACCGGCAAAGAAGGTAACGGCGATGGCAGTGGCATAGATTACAAAACTGAAGATGCCGGCAACGAATGGCGCTGGACAGAACAATGGATACCGCATGCGGCCTGGTACTTACAAGCGGTTTCGGCAATGGCAGATGAAAAATAATAGCTATAATATACAATCCCGGTTTTAATAATATATTCAAATATCAAAAGCTATTAATAATATGTCGCATAATAACAATGCCTATGATCTGTTAAGATTACTGCTGGCTTTATTTGTATTGTTTTCACATGCTTATTTCCTTACCAATACAGGTTTAGACCCATTAGCCACTTTTTCAAAAGGCCAGGTTTATTTTGCGGAGATTGGTGTGTTAGGCTTTTTTGCATTAAGCGGTTACTTAATTACATCCAGTATTGAGAATATGCCAAATGCTTTTCGATTTTTATACAAACGCTTTTTAAGGTTGTTTCCGGGTTATTGGGTGTGTTTAATTGTTACGGGGTTTATTATTGCACCAGCCATTTATTATTTCAATAACCATACTATTAACGGATTTAGCTTTACAGGAAGCAATAGCAGCGTTACATTTTTTTTAAAGAACGCATTTTTAGCCATAAACCAATGGAGTGTTGGCAATGTGCTTGATCATTCAGTATATAAAGAATCATTAAATGGTAGTTTATGGACGCTATATTCTGAAGCATTATGTTATGTGATGACTTTAGTATTGAGCTTTTTTGGGTTGCTGAATAAAAACAAGAGCGTATTTATCCTCCTATTTTTATTTGTTTATGTTGTTTACGCGGTAAACTTGTATAATGCACCTCAGTTTGGCCCTACATTTTTAACGCTTAATGCGGCCCGAAAACTTTATATAGCTTACATGTGCGGTATGGGGTTATATATATTCAGAGATAAAATAGTTATAGATAAAAAAGGCCAGCTATTTATTTTATTACTATCGGTAGCACTATTAAAGTTTGGCGGCTTTTTACTGTTAGCACCTATACTAATTGCAGTATTATGCATTTTGGGTTTTGCAAACTTTAAGGTATCGCTTAAATATGATATTTCTTATGGAATGTATATTTACGCATTTCCCATTCAGCAATTGGTTATTACTGAATGGGGGAATAGCCTAGGTTTTTGGGGGAGCATACTGACTTGTATTTTGCTAACCAGTGTTTTAGGCTTTTTAAGCTATGTGCTAGTTGAAAAGCCTTTCTTAAAATTAAAAAATGTAAAATTTAAAGCTGTAGGATAACCGCCAATTGCTTATTTTACCTCTGCTAAATATTTGTGCACAAAACTAATCGCCATTGAGCCTTCGCCTACCGCAGCAGCAACGCGGTTCATAGCGCCGGAACGTACATCGCCAGCGGCAAAAATACCCGGACAACTTGTTTCCAGCAGGTAAGGGTCGCGGGTTTCTTTCCATATTTTGGTAAATCCGTCGTAAACTTTTAAATCACGGCCGGTTTCTAAAAAGCCTTTCTCATCTTTAATAATATCCAGCTGAATCCAGTCGGTAAAAGGCTTTGCACCTATAAAAATATACAATGCCGCAGCCGGGCATGTTTGTTGTTGGTTAGTGTCGATGTTATTTAAAACCAATTCTTGTAGCTGCTCGTTTCCCCTGGCTTCTACAATTTCTATTTTACCACGAACTACAATATTGGGTGTTTCATTTATCTGGTCGATAAGATAAGCAGACATCGTACTTGACAGATCAGCTTTACGAATCAAAATATATACTTTACTGGCAAACTTTGATAAATACATAGCTGCTTGCCCTGCAGAGTTACCGCCACCTACTACATACACTTCTTTATCTTTACAAGCGGTAGCCTCAGTCATTGCGGCGCCGTAATAAATACCTGCACCTGTAAAATCGGGGATTCCTTTGGTATCTAACTGGCGATAATCAACACCGGTGGTAATAATGATGCTCCGGGTATCGATACAACTGCCATCTTCGAGCATAATTTTCTTGTATCCATCCTTTTGCAAGATTGAATTTACAGATCTTGGCGATAAAAACTCTGTGCCTAAACGCGTAGCTTGTGACATGGCACGGCGGGTAAGCTCCGAACCGCTGATCCCCGCAGGGAAACCAAGATAATTCTCAATCCGGCTGCTGGTGCCGGCCTGTCCACCGGGTGATCTTCGTTCGATCATTAGTGTTTTTAATCCCTCTGAAGCGCCATAAACACCAGCCGCTAATCCGGCCGGGCCTGCACCAATAATTACAACATCGTACATGTCGTTTTTTAACATAGGGTTTAAGCCTATTTTATCAGCTATTTGCGAAATAGTAGGCTTAATCAGGTGCGAACCATCTTCAAAAAACACAACCGGCAAATCTTTTAGTGTTAATTTATTAAGTGCCAGTTTTTCTTCAACATTTTCCTTAAACTGTACATCGTGCCATTGATAAGGGATCAGGTTACCTGCAAGGAAATCTTTAATATCATGCGATAATCCTGAATATTGATAACCAACCACCTTTATCCCTTTAAAATCGGGCTGATAGGTACTTAACCAATCATCAAGCAATCCATCAATAACCGGGTAAAGCTTTTCCTCCGGCGGATCCCAGGGTTTCACCAGGTAATAATCCAACTGGACGGTATTGATGGCTTTAATAGCAGCATCGGTATCTGAATAAGCGGTAATCAGCACCCGTTTTGCATTGGGATAAAATTTTATTGCCTGCTCCAAAAAGTCCACGCCTTCCATTTCGGGCATGCGTTGATCTGATAGATACATGGCAACGGTTTCACCTTTGTTTTTTAGCTCAAGAAGGCTATCAAATGCCTCCTGTATAATGGTAGTGCTTAAAACACGATAGGTATCACGATATTTATTTTTCAGATCGCGCGTAAGCGCCCGCAACACATGGGCATCATCGTCAATACAAAAAATTATAGGAAGGCTCATTTTAGTTTGATGTTATAGGTTTAATATTATCCGTTGATGGGGAAACAGACAATAAATACTGTTTTACCCGGGGCAGATTGTACTTTAATAGAACCACGGTGTTGTTTTACAATTCGGCTTACAACATCCAAGCCAAGCCCGGTTCCTTTGCCAATTTCTTTGGTTGTAAAAAATGGATCAAATATCTGCGACCGGAAACCATCAGGGATACCCGGCCCGTTATCAATAATAGATACCTCAACAAATTCACCATCGCGTAAGGTTTTTATTTCTAAAGTGCCTGTTTTCATACCTTCCATGGCATCCAGGGCGTTATCCATTAAGTTAGTCCAAACCTGGTTAAGTTCGCCGATCATGGCTTTTACAGGTGGGAGCGAAGTGTCAAAATTCTCCACCACCTCAATGTTGTTTTTGTGAATTTTATGATGGAGCATAGTTAGTGTATTGCGTATGCCACTATGGATATCCGCATATTGCTTGTCATGCCCCTGATCCATATGGGTGAAGTTCTTTACAGAACCCACCAAATCAGTTATCCTGCGCGATGCTTCCTCAATATCGGTCACCATTTTTTCTGTAACCATATTACTGTTGATCCAGTTCATGATATGTGAAATGTAATCAGCAGGGATATGTTGTTTAAACGCTTCGGCATCACTCACCTTAAAGCCAAATTCTACAAAGTTCTCCGAAATTTCGGCAGCATTTTTTACTTCATTCACATCCATCCAGTCTATCATCTCATCTTCCAGTTCGCTGCGTTGCATTAAGGTTAAAATGCGTTTTGTTTTGTTATCAAGAACAGCCCTAAGCATATCATTCACAATGTTGACCTGATCCATGGTCATTTTCATCTCGATGATCTCTTTAAAAGTTTTTGGCGCGCTTAACAAATGTTGCTTAAGCGATGCCGCGCCACGCACTATTGCCGATGCCGGGTTGTTAAGTTCATGTGCTAATCCCGCGGAGAGTTTTCCCAAAGCCATCATTTTTTCGCTTTGTTGCTGCAGCGCCGTAAAATCACGGATGCGGCTGGCCATTACATGCACCAGCGCTTGTGTTAACTCAAAATGCAAGGTGATCATCTCGTGCATTTTGGTTGCCGGGAAGCAAAGTAGTTGCGTTTCTTCTATAGCCCGGGCGAAACTTGGTGCTGATTTAGCCCTTGAAAAAGGCAAATACCCAGAGACTGTTTGTGCCTCAAAAACCGATAGCTCACGTGTTTCATTGTTTTGCATGATGTACATGCTTACTCTGCCGATTATAATTATATTGGTGGCATTAATAGCTTGCCCAGGTTGAAACAGGTATTCACCCTCGGGCAAAATGCGTTGCTCGCTGTTATCTATCAACCATTTTAATTGATCCAGGGGGACTTCCTTAAGCGCTTCAAAAGATTGAAGTAATTCTGGCGTTACGTTAATCATAACATGAAGGTAGGGAAAAGATAGGGCAGGACCAATTGCAGGTTAAACAACAAATACTGCACTAAGCGTTAATAAGCTCAAATCATTAAAAATTTTTATTGATTTTACGAAGGTTTAACTATTTGATGACATTTGAATCAACACTAAAAATGAAAAGAATACTTATTTTTAAAAGAGTTTATGGATGTTTGCCTAACAATGAGAAGAACAGTAATTTATATTTTGAGTATCGTAGCAATCTTTTCATACAACAAAGCAACAGGCGACCTTCGTCACGTTCAGGAAAAGAATTATTATTTGCTTACGCTAATGCAGCAAAATAAACAAGTCAAAAATTTGTTAGAAAATGACGCTGTTCTTTCCAAACTTGCAAAAAACAAGATTGCTGCTATAAAACAATCTATAACTTCCGCTCAACGCTTTAGCGAAGTAGTAGAAAGCTTAACATTTACCACCGTGGAATGTGGAGCAATTGAGAAAAGGCTTGGTGAACTTTATTATCAATCAGCCGAGCTGCGTTTATTGGTAAGTAAAGAACTCGTTCCCTCGGGAACGCATATTATTAACAACAATCTTTCTCTAAAAGATCAGTTTATTAAAGCTTGTGGAGAAGAATTTTTGGGGATTAATCACACTATTAATGTGTATGGTGGCGGAGAAAAACCCAATTATCCAAACATTGATTCTATTAGCTACAATGTTAATGACCCTGCTTATCTTCAAATAATCAAAAATGATGCACAAACGATAATTGCTAAAGATTGCGCATCCAGGCTGTTTTTTTTAACTTCTATGGATGCTGCTTTGCTTTTCTTACAAAAAAACGGGAGGGATGATGCCGGTAACTTTGAACCAATGGCAAAAACCATAAATAAAGCAGCGGTTAAAAAAGCCAAGAACCTTGACTGGCGCAAATTCGCTTACAGTGTATTGGTGGTGCCCGGCGAAGGGCCCGATGCCTATAACGAAGCTATAAGTGAAGGCGGAAAATTACGTTGCCGGCTGGCGGCACAAGCTTACTCTACTGGTATAGCGCCGTTTATCCTTGTTTCGGGCGGCAAAGTACACCCATATAAAACTACTTATTGCGAAGCAGTAGAGATGAAACGGTATTTAATGGATAGTTTACATATAGCTGAATCTGCGATTATAATGGATCCACATGCGCGTCATACAACTACCAATATGCGTAACGCGGTTAGGCTAGTAATTCATTATCATTTAGATAGAATGAAACCCGGTCTGATTGTTAGCGATAAAGCAGATGTTGATTATATAGCCCAAATGGGTAAACGCTGCATAGATGAGTTGCATATCATGCCGTATCGTTTGGGCAATCGAATCAATGATACAGGGTTGGAGTTTTATCCTTTACAAGAAGCGTTGCAGATAAATCCCAATGAACCGCTTGACCCATAGACCTGATAGTCAAACAATTTGAATATGCTATTTTTGAAATTTATAGACCAGAGATGTTAAATAAAAAAAGGGTTGCTCATCAAGAGCAACCCTTTCTACTTTCCAGATGTTTTCTGGTAAGTACCCAGCGCCGGAGTCGAACCGGCACGGTTTCCCACAGGTGTTTGAGACCAGCGCGTCTACCAATTCCGCCAGCTGGGCTTGCATGCTGAGAGTGGATTAATTTCTCAGAAGCGGGTTGCAAATGTATCTAAACTCTCTTTAATCCGCAATAGATATTTTTGCCTAAAGTAAATATTTGCAATATTATTTAACCGGCTCTCTTTCGCCGTGTCGTCCAAATGGGTGTAATCAGCGGTTAATCCCAATAATTCTTCATTCATATCACCCTCAAAAGCAAGTACTTCGGCAGTTATCGATCCTAGTTCTTCGGCGCTGTCAACTTCCATAATCCTTTCGTTAATATCCATCATTTCCATTAAAAAATCTGATGGTAATTGTGGTTTTGCACCCTCTGACACCAAATTATGCTGTCTTAAAATGTATTCCAGGCGTTTTGCAGGGTCGGCAAGCGTTTGATAAGCCTTATTATTAAGCGTAGAAAGCTCCAGTATTTCCTGTTGTTTTTCTTCATTTTCATTGGCATAAAAATCGGGGTGATATTTTTTGCTCAACTGGTAAAATTTCTTTTTGATATCTGCTTCATTCAAATTGAATGATTCCGGTAATTCATAAAAATCAAAATAATTCATGGTACAAAGTTAAGCAAAGCATCATTATATTAACTTGCTATTAAACCAACATCTGTAATTAACGTCTGTTCATAAAAAATTCACATCTTTGCTTATATCTTACAACTATGCTTTTTGAAGAAATACAGCAGAAGCCCTTTTTTATATTGGGCCCATGCGTAATGGAAAACCAGGAATTACTATATACCGTAGCCGAAAAGGTTGCCGAAATAGGGCAGAAGTATAATGTCCCTGTGATATTTAAATCATCATTTGATAAAGCCAACCGTACATCCATCCATTCTTATCGCGGCCCCGGTTTGGAAAAAGGAATGGAGATGCTGCTTAAAGTAAAAGAGCGTTTCGGCTTGCCATTACTTACCGATATACACGAAAGTTCACAGGCCGCTATAATTGGCGAAGTGGTTGACATTTTGCAAATACCTGCATTCTTATGTCGCCAAACCGATCTGTTAGTTGCTGCGGCGAAAACGGGCAAGATTGTAAATATTAAAAAAGCACAGTTCCTTTCTGGTCAGGATATGTTTTATCCTGCACAAAAAGTAATTGAGGCCGGCAATAACCAGGTAATATTAACTGAGCGTGGCAACATGTATGGCTATAATAATTTGGTGGTTGATTTCAGAAATATTCATGATCTGAAATCATTTGGTCACCCGGTATGTATGGATTGTACACATTCTGTTCAGCGCCCGGGCGGTGCCGGTGGTAAAACCGGCGGCGACCGTACCTTTGTACCGATGATGGCATTAGCTGCCAAAGCTTTTGGTGCTGATGGCTATTTTATGGAAACACACCCTGATCCGGATAATGCTTTGAGTGATGGCCCTAACATGGTTAAGCTGCACAATCTTGAAGAAGCTATAAAACCATTGTTGGGATAATATGACTATGAAAGATATTGCCAAACGGGTTTTTGATATCGAAGTAGAATCATTACAACATGTTGCAAGTTTACTTGATGACAGCTTTTCGCACGTTGTAGATGCTATATTGGATACCGATGGCAAATTGGTTGTTACTGGCATTGGTAAATCAGGCCACATCGGCAGAAAGATAGCAGCAACACTGTCAAGCACAGGCACACCGAGCTTTTATTTGCATCCTGGCGAAGCTTTTCATGGTGATTTAGGGATGATTGGCGTTAATGATATTGTGATGCTGATCTCTTACTCGGGCGAAACAGAGGAAGTGTTAAAGATCATTCCGTTTTTAAAATGGAATAAAAACCAGATCATCAGTATTACTGGCAACCCTAATTCAACCATTGCAAAAAATAGCGATTTTCACCTAAATATCAGCATAACCCGCGAGGCTTGTCCGTTAGCACTGGCACCTACATCATCCACCACAACAACATTGGTTATGGGTGATGCGCTAGCTGTGGCTTTGATGGAGTCGCGCCAGTTTCAGGAAGAGGATTTTGCACGTTTTCATCCAGGCGGCAGGCTTGGGCACAAGTTGCTGGCTAAAGTAAAGGATATGATGCGTACCGATAGCCTGCCTTACATTACAAAGGATGCTACGTTTACTGAACTGCTGCTTTGTATGTCTGAAGGACGGTTAGGTATGGTAATAGTTGGCAACAAAGATTTTTTTGAAGGTATTATTACCGATGGCGACCTGCGCCGGGCATTATTGAAAAACCCGGACACTTCGACCTTAACCATTGCCGATATGATAACACGTAATCCGGTGATAATCAATGAAAATGAATTTGTTAAGCAAGCCGAAAATGTGATGATCGAAAAGAAAATCACCACAATCCTGGTTGGCTCAGATGAAAAAAGAAGTATTGCAGGTGTCTATCAAATATTTAATTAATAAAAAATACCACAAAAACCCGAAAATATTTGCGTTATTATTAAAATATAAACCATAAATTTATAATTTTGTATACCTAATACATCGTTTTAATTTTTTGATTATTGCAAATTTTTAACAACCAGCTGGGTTTAACTATTCTACGGTTAAAAGAAGAAAAAGTATGATCCACAGATACGCGACCTTCATTAAAGCTGTTAATCTAACTACTGATTATTTAATACTAAATATCAGTATGGTAATATCATATTCAATAATTGATAAATCTTCTTACTTCTGGATCAATAATAAAAACTACCTGCCCATTGTACTTGTATTCAACCTGATCTGGCTGTTGGCTGCCAACATAAGCGGTTTATATGAACAAGTATTAAATAAAGATTCCATTAATACCTATCGTGGGGTAATTAAAACCTATTTCATTTTTGTAAGCTTTATTTGTTTTACTATAATTATATTAATAGGTACAAAGCCCTATGCTGTTACACGCGAATACCTTTTTTACTCCTTAGCGCTGTTTGGGTTTTTACTTGGCTTTTGGAAGCTTATATTTTTAGGGATACGCAAAAGCAATCGCCGTTCATTATTTGATACCCGTACAGTAGTAATTGTTGGCGGAGGGAGAATAGGGTACGATCTTTATAATTTCTTTAATCAAAATGCGGAACGCGGGTATAAACTGATAGGCTTTTTTGATGAATCGCCTGAGCGGGTTAAAGAAAAGGATTTATATCTTGGCCATACAGATGATTGTATAAATTATGTGATAGCCAATAATGTTGATGAGATTTTTTGCACTTTACCCAATAATAAAGCTGATGTTATTGAAAAACTAATGCTTGATGCAGATAAAAACCTAATACGGTTTAAATTTGTACCTGAGTATTATGATTATGCTAAAAAACCTACCTATATCCAAAGTTTCGGCCACATACCGGTAATATCTGTAAGACCAGAGCCACTGGAAAACATGCTTAACAGGTTCATCAAACGCTCATTTGATACCATCTTTTCTATTTTTGTAATTATATTCATCTTCAGTTGGTTATTTCCAATTTTGGCTGTTCTTATAAAACTGAGCTCTAAAGGCCCCGTGTTTTTTGTGCAGATAAGATCTGGCCGGGATAACACACCTTTCAAATGCTACAAATTCAGAAGCATGACGGTTAATGCTGAATCCGACAAAAAGCAAGCTACCCGGGGCGATTCGCGCATTACATCAATTGGTGCTATTATGCGCAGAACCAGTATTGACGAACTTCCGCAGTTTTTTAATGTGCTGATGGGTAATATGTCGATCGTAGGCCCGCGTCCGCACATGATTAGCCATACCGAGCAGTATGCGCAGCTGATTGATACTTTTATGGTAAGGCACTTTCTTAAACCGGGTATAACAGGCTGGGCACAGATACGCGGCTTACGAGGCGAAACTAAAAATACCGAAGATATGCTGGCACGTGTTGAGGCCGATGTTTGGTATTTAGAAAACTGGTCTTTTTTGCTCGATCTTAAGATCGTATTCTTAACTTTCTTCGGAACATTGCGCGGCGATGATAACGCGTTTTAATATTTATTTAAATTATTATAATGAATAATAAGCGGTTAGCTATTTAGTTAGCTTTAATTCATTAATAAATTTTAAAGTTTATCTTTTTAATCTATCTTTGCACCTCACAAAATCCTAATGCGGAAGTGGCGTAATTGGTAGCCGCACCAGACTTAGGATCTGGCGCCGCGAGGCGTGGGGGTTCGAGTCCCTTCTTCCGCACATTGTGATAAAAACCTCTTTAAGACTCTTAAAGAGGTTTTTTATTTTATATTATTTACCAGCTATAACTCTTTAACGAGGCATTATATTTATCCTCATCAAACTTATACAGATCGGGCGACCTGTGTGCACCGCCGCTGCGGGTACTGTTTAGCTTTACCAGGATGTCATATTTCATTATCTTACGATAGAAGTTACCACGGTTTAGTTTTACGCCTAATATGGCTTCATAAAGGCGTTGTAATTCAGTTAAAGTAAATTCTTCCGGTAATAGATTAACCCCAATGGGTTTATAAACCAGTTGCTCGCGCAAAACGGCTAAAGCGGTATCTAAAATCTGTCTGTGATCCATCATCATGTTGGGTAAACTATCAACGTTTATCCATTCGGAGGCGAGTGAGAATTCATCCAAAACAGGCACAACTTTAGTATAATCAACCAGTGCATAGTAACTGGTGGAGATAAATCGCTGTTTATGCCACAAATCATCTGGATAACCGTCAAAAAAAGCTTCGGAACGGTTTACATCGCCAAAAGTGGCAAACTGATGCAGGAAGATGTCATCCACTCCTGTACGCTCCTTTAAAACCCGTTTAACAGCATTATTTACATTCTCATTTTTGCGCACATAGCCACCAGGTAAAAGCCATTGATCATGCTCATTCACCTGTAACAATAATACTTTTAATTGAGTATCATGAAAACCGAAAACAACATTGTCTACCGATAAATGCGGTATGCAAGTGGCCCAAAGTTCTTTGCTGTTTTGTAATATTTGTTCCGGCGTCATCTAATGGAATAATTGGCTAAAGTAAAGATTAGGAAATGTAATAAAAATATTTTATCATTGCTTCATAAAGAAGCGATGATAAATCTGCTTCTTCACCAATTGTAAAATCATGAGAAAAACTATTCCATTATTGTGGTTATTGGGGCTGCCATTCATAACTATGGCACAAACCAAACAACATGTGCCTCAGCTAGGTAAAGACCCTCTGAAGAAAGTAATTGCTGCCATGACCGTTGAAGAAAAAGTGAAACTGATTGTGGGCATGGGGATGAACTATGATAACATTCCGGATGGAATACTACCGCCAAAAGATCCTGCTGATGCTAAAATACCGGAGAAAGTACCAGGCGCGGCTGGTCGTACTCATGCTATTGCAAGGCTTGGAATCCCATCGATGACCTTATCTGATGGGCCGGCTGGTGTTCGGATCGATCCGAAACGAAAAGGTGAGAAAAGAACTTATTATGCAACCGCTTTCCCTGTGGGGACATTATTGGCCTCAAGCTGGGATACCTCATTAGTTAGCAGGGTAGGGCGAGCCTTCGGTACCGAGGTTCGGGAATATGGTATTGATGTTTTACTTGCCCCGGCAATGAATATCCAACGCAATCCGCTTGGCGGGCGTAATTTCGAATATTATTCAGAAGACCCTGTTGTTGCGGGTAATATTGCCGCTTATTTTGTGAAAGGTATCCAGGCTGATGGCGTGGGGACATCTATCAAACACTTCGCGGCAAATAATCAGGAATATAACCGCATGCAATTAAATACTAACTTAAGTGAAAGGGCATTACGGGAGATTTATTTAAAAGGTTTTGAAATTGCGGTTAAAAAAGCTCAGCCGTGGACGGTGATGTCGTCTTATAACCTGATTAATGGTACTTATACATCTGAAAGCAGAGGCTTGCTAACCCAGATTTTACGTAACGAATGGGGGTTTAAAGGCATGGTAATGACCGATTGGTTTGCAGGTAAAAGTGCCACAGAGCAAGTTAATGCTGGTAACGATATGCTGATGCCGGGCATTTATGCTGAAACTACAGAGATTTTAGAAAGTGTAAAGGATGGAAAGATCAGCCAGCAACAATTGGATTTAAACGTGGAGCGGATACTGGAAATGATCTTAAAATCGCCAACATTTAAACACTATAAATATTCTGATAAACCTGACCTGGTTAAAGATGCTCAAATAAGCCGTATCGCAGCAACAGAAGGTATGGTGTTATTAAAAGATAATAATAACGCATTGCCAATTGCAAAAACAAAGCGTGTGGCATTGTTTGGTAATACTTCATACGACTTGATTGCTGGTGGTACAGGCAGCGGCGACGTTAATAAGCCTTATATCATTTCGTTAAATCAGGGTTTGGTTAATGCTGGTTATGTGTTAGATAACGGTTTACAAAAAGAGTATAAGGATTATATCGTTCAGGCAAAATTAAATCGCCCGAAACCTAAAGTCGCATTTTTTGCACCTGCACCAATTAGCGAAATGGTGTTAACTGATGAAATGCTGCAAAGCGAAAGTGATAAAACCGATGTTGCCATTTTTACAATTGGCCGCAATGCGGGAGAGGGTAATGATCGGATTCAGGAAAATGATTTTGATCTGACTGCCATTGAACAACAAAATTTAAAAAATATCAGTGCTGTTTATCATACCAAAGGCAAAAAAGTAATTGTAGTGCTGAATATTGGTGGCGTAACTGAAATAGCCAGCTGGCGCGATGAGGCCGATGGTGTTTTACTAGCATGGCAACCCGGCGAAGAAGGCGGTAATGCAATTACGGATGTATTAAGCGGTAAAGTAAACCCATCAGGTAAATTGACCGCTACATTCCCTTTGAAATACACTGATGTACCATCAGCCAAAACTTTCCCGGGTCAATTGGTGGGTGATACTACCGCTCCTGGAAATCCTTTAATGGGCAGGGCAGCAGCGGTTACTTATAACGAGGGTATTTATGTTGGATACCGGTATTACAGCACATTTAACATTAAACCAGCTTATGAATTTGGATATGGATTATCCTACACAAAATTTGCTTATAGTGGGTTAAGACTAAATGATAAGACTTTGATAAATAATGATTTGACAGTTACTATCATCGTTAAAAACACTGGTAAAGCGGCAGGTAAAGAGGTTGCCCAACTATACATTAGTGCACCGGCTAAGCAACTAAATAAGCCAGCTTATGAGTTAAAAGGTTTCGCAAAAACACGTTTGCTGCAACCGGGAGAATCCCAAACCTTAACATTTAAAATTACTCCTGCTGATCTGGCATCGTTCAATACCGCCCAATCTGCATGGATTGCTGATAGTGGTAGTTATACCGTTAAAGTTGGCTCCTCATCGCTACAAATTAAACAGAGCGCGGAATTTAAATTAGCTAATGATGTAATTGTTGAAAAAGTGAAACCTATTTTACTACCAACAACTGAAATTAATGAGATAAAATAATTGGTTATATATTGTGTTTGTTTTTCTCAGCCTTCTTTACTTGCGTAAAGAAGGCTTTTTATTTTTTGAAAATAGTTGTAAGCTTTTTTTGACGAACCCGACTAACAGTCATCACAAAAACTTTAACACTATTAATACACATGAAAAAAAGCTTATTTTCAAAAAGAACAATTCTAATTCCGGCGATTATTTTTGGAGCATCCTTCTTGGCTCATTATTCATCAGCACAAACGATAACCACTACTACCAATACAACAAAAGACTCTACAACTGTAAGGGTTACTACTAACGAAAAATCCAAATACCCAAAAACAGTTGGCTACGTAAGTTTCATATTACCATTAGAAACATTGCAAAATGGCAAAACAGCAGGCAACTTTGGTAATGCTACAAGTATTGGTTTCCCGGTAGGTGTAAACGTTTTATATAGCGATCATTTTGGATTTAGTTATGAATTTACGCCGACTATTAAATCAACAAACTCAAGCAGCAAAACAAGTAACTTGTTATTTGATCCTGGTACCATGTTCAGGTTTGACGGCGGATTTACTATTATAACACGTTTAGCATTTGAAACTGAGGGTCGTTACGGTTTTACCCCTGTATTTAACCAGGTATACGCACGCACAAAGGATGTAAATTATTTTGTGGCTTTGTCATTACCCAATAGGTTTGGCGATAGCGAACCATATTCTATTGGTTTAAACCTACAAATAGGTTTTATATTTAACTAAAGTATTTACCTGTTAAGTTTTATAAAACTTAACAGGTAAATACTTTAGAGCCTTGTTGGCGATACACCATAAGCATTTTTAAAGCTATAAGAAAAATGAGAAAAATTCTCAAATCCAAGATCCAGGTAAATATCTGATGGTTTACGCTTTTTATCTTTGATCAGGAAATAAGCTTCGGACAAACGCCTTTGTTGCAGCCAATAGCTGGGTGATGTTTTAAATATCTTGGTAAAGTCCCTTTTAAACCCGGCCAGGCTTCTACCGGTTAACTTAGCAAACTGTGCAATCGGCACATTGTACATGTAATTTTTATTCATGTATGTTTCCAGGTCTATCTTCCAGGGCTCGCTAAAATCAAATAGGAAATTCTTTAGATTAGGGTCATGATGGAGCAGCAGCTCAATTGCTTCTTTGGTTTTTAATTCACCTAATGATGATCTTAAATGTTCGGGATGATCAAAGTAGGGTATGAGTGAATCGAAGTATCCTTTAATAAACGGGTCAGGGTTTAACAACATCATTGTTGGACCCGAGTATTTTTCCGTTTGTTCAATTTTATGTTCTATAGCATATTTGCGCAAAAAGCCCTGCTCCAGAAATATATTAAGCGTTTTACATTCACCATCAGGTGGCGGAACCTTAACTGATTTTACCAGTTGGTTACGCCTTACAAGCCCAATATCGCCAGGGCCAATAATATGGGTGCCTTCGGTAGTTATCAAATGCGTTTCGCCTGAAATGATGTATCCTAAAGCATGCTCAGCTACAAACTGCTCATTCCCGCGTTGTTTGGTATCAACACAGGAATAAAGCAAATTATCCAGCTTAATATAGTTCTTGTATTCACTCATTACTTAGAGCCAAATATATTCATTATTTAATCTGGCTTAAAAGCACTTTATCAAACAATCTGTCAGATAAAATTTTCCTTAAAAATAATGCTATCCCAGCCATTTGACCACCATGATATCTTGTTTTTGGCTGCCGGGCATTAATCGCTTCTTTTATCAGTTTGGTGATCACTATTGGTTCGGCATTTCGCGCATCGGTACCCTTAAAAACGTTGATGAATTTTTCTGCCAATGGGGCATAAACGCCCTTGCTTGATTTTTTAATCATGTTTTCCAAAGCAATGCTACCCCATTCGGATTTTACACCACCCGGTTCAATCACCACTACATCAATACCAAACTGTTTAACCTCATTACGCAAGGTATCGCTTAATGCCTCCAAGGCAAACTTGCTGGCATGATACCAGCCGCCCAAAGGCAAGGCAAATTTGCCACCGATAGATGAGATGTTAATAATCTTACCATATTGATGTTTGCGCATGTGCGGTAAAACTAACTGAATTAGTCGCGCAGCGCCGAATACGTTTACTTCCAGTTGATAACGAGCATCAGCTAAAGAAACATCCTCAATTGCACCATATGAACCGAACCCCGCATTATTAATTAATACATCAATCCGACCTTCGGCTTTTACAATGGTATCAATTGCTTTTACTATGGATGTTTCATCGGTTACATCCAAATCTAAAACCTTAACACCAAGTTGCTTGATGTCATCCATTTTATCAACTCTGCGGGCTGCACCATAAACAATGTTGCCATCCTTCAGTAGTTCTATTGCGAAATCTTTGCCCATGCCAGCTGAAGCGCCGGTTACTAATATTACGTTTTTCATTATTTTCTTTGTTGGTATGATACAAAGGTCGGGCTAAGGAAAAAATATATTTTTGGTGTATGGCTCAAAGTTGTTTTGGTGTAAGGCTCAACAAAGTAACCTGTAAGATCAATCTTACAGGCTACTTTAAAAAATATGCTTAAGCTATTTTATTTCAATACCTAATTGTTTTAAAATGCCGAGTTCATCTGAGCTTCCCCAGCGTTCTACCATTTTACCATCTTTAAATTTACTAATCTGTAAACCGCGGACTTTAATTTTTTTATGAGTAGGGGGAAGGCCATTAAAATCTCCCTCGTGAGTACCTGTTAAGGTATAGGCAAAAGCTATACTGTCATCATCGGCCACTAATTGTTCAACCTCAACTTTCATATCAGGGAAAGCTGCTCTCATCTTTGTAAAAAAATCAATATAACCCTGAGCACCTTTAGCCTGGCCGGGAGCAGGATCATGTTCTATCGAATCAACTGCAACAAGATTGTGCATTGCTTCAAGATTACCGGTGTTAATAGCTTCACCAAATTTAGTTTGCGCTTCAATATTTGCTTGTTTGCTCATGGTAGTATGTTTTGTGTTTAACATAACTATCAAATTCGATGCCGTTAATTATAAAACAAGCTGTGCAAAAAGCTTATGTGTGGTTTCGGCAGCGTCAATACACAAACCGGGATGTACTTTTGACGTTTGCAGCACGGTGCTACGGGTAGCGGTTAACCATCTGAAACGTGACGGAATATCCAATTTGGCAATCGGCCCGCCATGTATATCGCCGGAGCAAATCCGTTCAAAAGAACAAAGGTGCTCCTTTAAATCATCCATATCCAAATATTCGGCGAATGTTTGTAAACGATGTTCATCAACAATATAAAGCATCTTTAAATATTTTTGCTTAGCGCAATACAGGATGATCCCTATATTAAGGAACTCCTCGCGATCAACCCTTGGCATCACGCGGATCACAGCATACTCAAATAATGTTCTCTCTTGCATGTTGTGCTTCTGTTACAAAAATATCTGAATTGGCAATTCTGGTGATTAAGAACTGCACATAAGCAGCTCTATGTTTTGCCGAAGTTTCAAACTCACCTATAAGCCATTCTTCAGGAACAAGATTGGTAATATCATTAATAAGTTTATCAGTTAAAATAGCCTTGAATTCTGCATCAACCAATTCTAATTCAGTTGCTAATGGTAGTAATACGTGGTCTTTTATCTGAACGAAAGGCTTTTTAGCCTGCTCTTGCCAGTTATACCAGGAGTGGTGAAAGTACAATGCTGCGCCATGATCTATTAACCATAATTCTTTATGCCATACCAGCATATTGGTATTGCGTGGGGTGCGGTCAACATTCATCAAAAAACAATCCAGCCACACAATTTGCGAAGCTAATTTGGCATCAATCTTAGTAACGTTGTTATCAAAGGTGATGGCACCTTGCAGGTAATGAAGCGCCAGGTTTAAACCTACACTTGCTTTCAATAAATCTTGTATTTCTTCATCTGGTTCGGTACGACCAAATGCTTCGTCGAGATTAGCAAATACAACTTCGGGCACTTTAAAACCAAGCTTGCGGGCAATTTCGCAGCCGATCAATTCGGCAATCAAAGCTTTTACACCCTGGCCAGCACCACTAAACTTTAATACATATAAAAAGCCATCGTCAGCTTCGGCAATAGCAGGCAGCGAGCCGCCTTCGCGTAGTGGCGTTACATAACGGGTTACATTAACGGTTCGTAGCTCTTGCATATATCAGAGCCAAAAATGCACTTTTTTATGCAGATTATTAATTGGATTTATTGCTTTATTACCTCGTAGCCTAAACCTATATTAAAGGATACAAAAATGGCGCTTTGCTTTTGGTTCGGCCCGTCTTGTAAGTTATAATTGTCGCCAACTTTCCAGTCACCTTGTGCTGCGTTAATATAGTAACCAGCCCTTAGGCCAATAGGTATATTACGTTGTATTACAAAGCAACCCATGTTTTTAGGTTTAACCTTTATAAGATAATCCATGCCAAAACCCAGCTCGATACCAAAATTTGGCTGGTAAAATGTTTTGCTTGAAGTGCTGTTTAATAACTCTGTTGAAAAATTATCAGTGCTTTTCATCCTGGCATTATCCTCAATATTCAAAACAGCCGCCGAAAAATTCAATCCAACAAAAGGGTATAATCTTAAATCTGGATTTTCCGAAAAATTATAGCCTGCACGAGTGTATAACTGGTATTGATTATATTTTGCTTTCAGGTCATTATCACCTAATGCATTAGTTATTGGTGTAAAACCAATGCCATCCTCAAACAACCAACGCCCGTGGATATGGCTCATAGAGGCATTGATCCAAACATCATTAGCGCCTAATGAATTTATACCATTGTTGTTTAATACTTGATTTAACTGGCCTAAATGCGATGGGCGATAGGTAACCTGAACCTGTGCGGCACCCGCAAGCTGATGATTGAACCAACCCATGGTTTTAACAGTATCGGTTGTTTGGGCCATTACTTTGGATACACCAAATAAGGCAATTGCTATAAATAAAGCAGGTATTATTTTTTTCATGCTGAGAATATTTGAAGTTGATTTATGTAATGACGGTTATAGCCGATGCTTTGTTTTATATCAACACTATTTACGTAGAGCTTTAGGTTATATTAGTTAATATGAAATGTGGATTTTAATAATTCTTTGCGATTGGCATATTTTATATATTTTTAACCCATAATGGAAATCGTAAAAGACAATAAAAAAACCATCTGGGCATGGTGCATGTTCGATTGGGCAAACCAGTCGTACAATATGGTGATTACAACAACCATATTCCCTTTTTATTACGTGTACTATACCACATACCACAATCCGAACGGAGATAAAGTAACCTTTTTTGGACATCAATTTGTAAATACCGTATTATCAAATTTTGTGTTGGGAATAGCTTATTTGCTTATTGTGTTAATGCTGCCGATACTTACCTCCATTGCCGATTATAAAGGAAATAAAAAGAGTTACCTGCAATTTTTTACCTGGCTTGGTGCACTGTCGTGTGCAGGGTTATTCTTTTTTAAACCTGTAGATCACGGTATACCATCGCTTGAAATGCCGCTCATATTTTTTGCTTTGGCATGTATAGGTTATTGCGGCGGTTTTGTGTTTTACAATTCTTATTTACCACAAATCGCCTCAGAAGCGAAGCAAGACAGTGTGAGTGCAAAGGGATTTATATATGGCTATGTAGGTAGCCTTGTTGTACAAATGTGTTGCCTGGCTATTGTAGAGAAACCCACCTGGTTTGGCATCGACCCGAAAAATGATTCGTTACCCGCGCGTATTACATTTATTATCGTATTTGTTTGGTGGATGGGTTTTTCTATTATTCCATTCAGGTTATTACCAAAAGGTGAACCTAATCCCGGTAAACATAATTATAACGTATTAACAGGTGGTTTCAAAGAGATGATAAAGGTTTTCCAAAAGGTAAAAACCATGCCATTGCTTCGCCGTTTTTTATCATCATTCTTTTTTTACTCTGTAGGTGTGCAAACCATTATGCTGGTAGCCGCGCAGTTTGCATCAAAAGAATTGCATATGCCCGATGACACGCTAATCATTATTATTCTTGTTATTTATGTGGTAGGCGTTGTTGGAGCTGCGGGTATTTCTAAACTATCAGAAAAATATGGTAACGTGCGTACGTTGGTTTGGGTAGTAGGCGTTTGGACTATCTTATGCCTTTCTGTTTATTTTATTACCAGCATTCCTGAGTTTTTTGTTGCCGCGGTAATAGTGGGCGCGGTAATGGGCGGTGTGCAGGCTATATCAAGATCAACATATTCAAAATACTTGCCGAAAAATATTCCCGACACAGCATCATACTTCAGTTTTTATGATGTTACCGAAAAAAGCGCGATAGTGGTAGGCTTGCTTTGTTTTTCTTTTGTTGAAGCTATCAGCCATGAAATGCGCATAGCTGCGCTTACACTTGATCTATTCTTTTTGATAGGATTTGGCTTATTGATTTCATTATTTTTTGCTGAAAAGAAAAGCAAGAATTTATCGCCTGATTCGCATGTAGAAGCGGTAGAGGCTTAGTTTATAAATATCTTAAAACCATACTTGTCCAACCACCTTTTCGATCAAAATAAGCACCAATATTGCCCCATTGATAATCTCTTTTTGAACCTATTTGATGGTTTAACCAATTGTTATATTTTTCTAATCTTTTTAATTCTTTTTCCTCCGACCAGTTATCCCAATTATCCGTAGGTAAAGTATCGAAATTAAAGGTTATAGAACTAAGGTGTTCCTGATTAAAAACCAGATTGAAACTAAAATTTGAATTTTGAATATTAATGTTTCGAATGAAGTAATGTATGTAGCCGTTATTCATATCTCTGATAGATACATTTTTTTCGCCAAAAAATGAGATAAACTCTTCTTTAGTAGTTGTTTTGGAGATTTTAAACTTGTCAGAGATAATGATCTCGCCGTAATAATTGTTGATTACCCTGTTTGCCATTTTTACTAATTACTCAAAAATAGTTCTATTCAAATTATTGATACCATATTAACCAATCTTTTTCTGACATTAGCAGCCGATGAATGTAGAGTTGTTTGTTCCGTGTTTTGTTGATCAGCTATATCCTGACACTGCTTTTAATACTGTAAAGTTATTGGAGAAAGCCGGTTGCAGTGTACATTATAATTCACAGCAAACCTGTTGCGGCCAGCCTGCATTTAATGCCGGTTTTTGGGATGAGGCTAAGACCGTGGGCAGCAAATTTCTGAATGATTTTCCGGAAGACAGCGTGATTGTAACGCCATCAGCTTCATGCACAGGCATGGTGAAGAATTATTATAACGACCTGTTTACTAATACTGTTCTACACAATAAATGCAGGGCGATACAAGGTAATATTTATGAGTTATCGGATTTCCTGGTAAACATACTCCAATTTGATTATTTCGGGGCTGAACTGGAAGGGCGTGCGGTTTATCATGACAGTTGCAGCGGTTTACGCGAATGTAAGATCAAAGAAGAACCAAGACAATTATTGTCAAAAGTATTAGGTCTTGAATTAATTGATTTGAAGGATAATGAAACCTGCTGTGGTTTCGGTGGCACTTTTGCTGTTAAGTTCGAAGCGATATCAACAGCGATGGCCCAACAAAAGGTTGATATCGCCATAGCCGCAGATGCTGAATATATTATCAGTACGGATGCATCATGCCTGTTGCACCTGCAATCTTATATAGATAAAAATGAATTGCCAATTAAAACCATGCATTTAGCTGATGTGCTGGCGCATGGCTGGGGAAATGTATAGCTTTATTTACCTGAATTAAGATCATCTGACAAAAAAGCAGGGTACGTATTACCTGTTGCAGTGCCAGCTCCGGTCATATAAATACCATAAGTTATACTATCGCCAAAACATATAATTTTGCTTTTCTTGATGTTGTTTAATTTCATATAGTTGTATATAAAATTAGCAATATCACTATATCCTGTTGCACTTAAGTGCAGTCCATCGGTATAATACAATTGATGGCTATTAGCTGTTGTTAAAATAGTATTCAAATAGCTATTAACGTCAACATAATAACAAGATTTACTTACACTTAAATTGTAAATCATTGTAAGTACACCTTTAAACAGTGATGTGTCGGTGGTAAATGTGTTCCATGGTTGGATAGGCGGTGGTGTTAACAGCATTACTGATGAACCAGTATGCTGCAACGAATCAATTACAGCTGATAAAAAGGGAGTGAAATTATTATAAGTAGCTGTGCCTTCAATAGCATCATTGGTTCCGATCATGATAATAACCAGGTTTGGCTTCTGTGCTATTACCGTATTAATTCTTTCCAATAAATATCCGGCTGTATTACCTGATACGCCACTATTAATTACAGTAATGGCGTTTGGGTTAGAAGTGTCTTTTTTGCAGCTGCCAAATAATAATGCGCAAAAAAGTAATAAGTAAATGTTTTTATTCATAGGTGCGCTTTTTTGTCTGTTAAAATAAATTTAAGATTAATTATACTCATGGTTAAACATTAAATTACGCTAATGGTTCATTTTATATAATAATATGCATTCATATCGAAGCTTGAATCACAATACAGGCGTAATTGCTTATGAAAATGGAAGCGGCCATATCGCTGTTCAGTTTAAAGATGGTACCGTTTATTTATACACTAATAAAAGCGCGGGCGAAAAAGCCATCAAACAAATGAAAAAACTTGCTGAAGCAGGAGTAGGGCTTACCACTTACATCAATCAACATGTAAAAGACCGTTACGAGGCTAAAATCAAATAATTGGTTCAGTTATTCGCTTAAATTTTCGTAAATTCGCATCATAAATAACAGATCACTTTGTAGGTGATTTAATAAACACTTTCTCATAAAACATAAATCATAGTTGTAGATGATTAACATTACACTTCCTGATGGCTCCGTTCGTGAATACGATAAGGGCATCACTTCCGCACAAATTGCAACTTCTATATCAGAAGGTTTAGCACGAAACGTATTAGCAGCCGAGGTTAACGGCGAGGTTTGGGATGCAAGTCGCCCAATTGAGCATGACTCTCACGTTAAACTTTTAACCTGGAACGATACTGCTGGTAAATCAACTTTTTGGCATTCATCGGCACACATTATGGCCGAGGCTTTAGAGGCACTTTATCCGGGTACAAAATTTGGTATCGGTCCGGCAATTGAAACCGGTTTTTATTACGATGTTGATTTTGGCGATCGTGAATTTTCTTCAGATGAATTCAAAAAGATCGAAGATAAGATCATCGAACTGGCAAAAGCTAAAGAAGAATTTATCCGCAAGCCGGTTGCTAAAGCCGATGCGATTGAATATTTTACTGATAAAGGCGATGAGTACAAGTTGGATCTGATTAAAGATCTACCCGATGGCTCAATTACTTTTTATTCGCAAGGCGAGTTTACCGATTTATGCCGTGGGCCACATATCCCGAATACAGGTTTCATTAAAGCTGTAAAGCTGATGAGTGTTGCCGGTGCTTACTGGCGTGGTGACGAAAGCCGCAAACAGTTAACCCGTATCTATGGTGTAACTTTCCCTAAGGCAAGTGAGCTTACCGACTATCTGCACATGATAGAGGAAGCTAAAAAACGCGATCACCGTAAATTAGGTAAGGAATTGGAGTTATTCGCTT
>Ga0302303_10000405_pt1 | contig 36985 bp, 32 predicted proteins | sample III_Palsa_E2_1_FD_194542 | JGI IMG/M metagenome (GOLD analysis project Ga0302303, IMG submission 194542) | Peat permafrost microbial communities from Stordalen Mire near Abisko, Sweden - III_Palsa_E2_1 | ecosystem: Environmental > Terrestrial > Soil > Palsa > Peat permafrost | place: Sweden...
CAATCCTACCCAGGTGGTGGCGCGGCGGATTTTTTGGAAGCAGCTGCAGATCCTGGGTTCTACTATGGGTAGCCCGGCGGATTTCCGATCGATGATCGATTTTGTCGGGCAGCATTCGATCCGACCGGTGATAGATACGGTGTTTCCCTTCGAAGAAGGAGAGGCCGCCATGCGGTGGATGGACGATGCCCGGCAGTTCGGGAAGATCGTGATCAGGGTGCGGTCGGGCGCGTGATCAGATGGCCGCGGGGCCGGGGCGATCAGGGTTTCTTCGTCGCTTTGAAGGTACCGTTAGGCTGGATGGCTAATAACCCGGTGACTACCCCTTTGTCATCGAGGACAAACTGGATGTTGAAGCCGGATAGGGTTTTGATCGAAAATTTATCACCGCCGACGGCCACTAATTCATATTCGGGCTGGCCGGCTACAAACAGGTAGAGCGTGTTGCCATTCTTACTATAGATTTTTGCCGTTTCAGTACCGCCCAATACATACTCACCGACATATTTTTGCAATTCGGCTGCGCTCATCTGCTCTGCTTTGGGAGTGCGGGTAAAGACAATAGGCCTGCCCAGGCTGGCCTCAAGATTGATGGCCACATTGATAATCGAGCCGGCGGGATCCATGCCGAACTGCAGGAGGATGCCGGTACCTTCGTCGCCGTCAGTGGTGTCAATACCGGTCTTCGGGTCTTTGTCATAAGGATCGAATATATCGTAGCGACTATGCCGCAGCCACCAGGTATGCAGGGGAAACCGGGCGAACAGCGAGTCCTGCTGGAGCGATACTTCGAAGCTGCCATAGCCTGGGTTGCTATAGATGCCGGCATAATCGGCCGGCGGATGTGTGGCGGGAGCACCGGGCTTATGGTCGGTGATCTTGTTCGCGGCGACTTTTTTCGCATCGGCTTTGGCCTTGGCAGCGATGGTGTAGAGATAGGTGTTCCAATCTTTATAAGGCAGGTGTAGCAGCCTGTCGGCGACCAGGTTACGGACAATCGAAGGGACTTGCGATGCATTCTGGTTGGTGAGTACAATGATACCGATACTATCGGTGGGAAAGAGGCAGGTACTGGCGGAGAAGCCGTCGATGTTGCCGCCATGCTCAACTCTATAATGACCTCGATAAGAGGTTAACATCCAGCCGAAACCATAACTGGAAAAGAATATGGTGGGGTCTTCTTTCGATGGCATTCCACCCGGCATGACCATTTGCGGGCTGAGGGCTTCCCGGACGTAGCTTTCGGGCAGGATTTCTTTTCCGTGAAATTTACCGCCATTGATCCAGGTCGTTACCCAGGGGGCCATGTCGAGTACGTTGCTGTTGATGGCCCCTGCCGGCGCCATGTCGCCGATAAGATAATAGTCCAGCCGTTTAATGATACTATCGTTTTTCAGTCCATAGCCTACTGAAACATCAACCTGCTTTTCCATATCTCTGACCGACAAATCGGACTCATTCATACTGAGGGGCTGGAATATCTTGTCTTTGATATTCTCTTCCCAGCTATTGCCGGTGAGTTTTTCAACGACGACGCCCTGCGCCGCGAACATGAAATTATTGTACTGCCATTTTTCCCTGATTCCGGCTGTGGGCTCCAGGTACTGTATCTTCCGGATGAGGGAATCCCGGGAAGTATTGCCGAACAGGTACCACGACAGGTCATGGCGGGGCAAACCGGTACGATGGCACATCATATCGCGGAGCGTGATCATGTCATCCATATCGGACCGGTAAAATTTCAGTTCGGGCAGGTAGTCGCGGACGGGCTTGTCGATATCGAGCTGCCCTTTTGAATTCAACATACCGATGAGCGAAGCGGTGAAGGCCTTCGTGCAGGACCCAATGGCGAAAAGGGTATGAGGGGTGACGGGCGCCTTGTTATCCCAGTCCCGGTAGCCGAAGCCTTTTGCATAGATGACCTTGTCCCGGTTGACGACAGCTACGGCGAAGCCGGCGGCATGCCAATCTTTCAGGACCCTGGCAAAGGCAGTGTCAAGGCCAGCAAAGGGATCGGTGTCGGATTGATGGTGTTTTTGAGCGTGGAGAGAGGGGATGAAGAAGAATGCAAAACAAAGGAAGGTTAGCAAAGATCTCATACGCAGTGGGTTTATGCCATAAAAAATGGCCTGATAAATATAATCATTCATCAGGCCATCGACAAAATTTTGGGGTGAGCGGCGAAGGCTGTAGCGCGGATGCGAGCGTTGGTGCGGATGTGCACGGGCATGCGCGGTAAGTGGATGGGCGCGGGACGTGCATGGCGCGGAAGTTCGCAAAATGCGAACTATTCCTTGATCGCTGCGATACCCGGCAATTCTTTCCCTTCGAAGTATTCCAGCATGGCGCCGCCGCCGGTAGATACATAGCTGACCTTATCGGCATAACCAAACTGGTTAACGGCCGATACGGAATCGCCACCTCCGACGAGGGAAAACGCTCCCTTAGCGGTTGCTTCGGCGACTGCCTTGGCAATAGCCTTGGTACCGTGCTGAAACTTAGTCATTTCAAAGACGCCCATAGGGCCATTCCACAGAATGGTCTTCGACCGGTGAAGGACGTTGGTAAACTGCTCGCAGGCATTCTCGCCGATATCAAGGCCCATCCAGCCGTCGGGAATATTGTTGCTGGGCGCCGTGGAATCGTTAGCGTTGGCATCGAACTTGTCTGCGATAATGCTATCGGCAGGCAGGTGGATCCTGACGCCTTTCTCTTCAGCCTTTATCAGGAGTGCCTTTGCGGTTTCCAGGCGGTCGTTTTCGCAAAGGGAATTGCCAATCTTTCCACCGGTCGCTTTAAAGAAGGTATAGGCCATGCCGCCGCCGATGATGATGTCGGTAGCGCGTTCGAGCAGGTTCTCGATGATGAGGATCTTGTCGGAGACTTTCGCTCCCCCGATGATGGCAGTAAAAGGTTTTTGCGACTGGTGCAGGACTTTCTCTGCGCTGGCGACTTCGCTTTCCATCAGGAGGCCAAACATCCGTTTGTCTTTGGGGAAAAACTGTGCGATGACGGCCGTGGAAGCATGTGCACGGTGGGCGGTCCCGAAGGCGTCGTTGACGTAGACGTCGCCGAGGCGGGCGAGTTGTTCGGCGAAGGACTTATCGCCTTTTTCCTCTTCTTTATGAAAGCGGAGATTTTCCAGCAGCAGCACCTGGCCTGGTTTGAGCTGAGCGGCTGCAGTGGTGGCGGGTTCGCCGATACAATCGGCGGCAAAAAGCACTGTGGTCTTTGATCCGCCGGGGCCGTTGAGCAGTTCCTCCAGATGGGGAACGAGGTGTTTGAGTGAATATTTTTCGGTTGGGCCGTCTTTGGGCCGGCCGAGGTGGCTCATCAGGATGACGCTGCCCCCGTCTTTCAGGATCTTTTGAACGGTGGGAATGGCCGCCCGCATGCGGGTATCGTCGGTAATTTCGTATTTGTCGTTGAGCGGCACGTTAAAATCCACCCGGATCAGGGCTTTTTCATTTGCAAACGAATGCTGGCTGAATTGACTCATAAAATGATATAAGGTATAAAAAAGGGCCCGGTCTGTCGTGGGACAGACCGGGCTTTTATTTTGACACTTACTTAGAGATCAGTTTTGCAAAGTAATTGAGACTGCGAACGAGCTGGCTGACATAGCTCATTTCATTGTCGTACCAGCTGACGGTCTTTACCAACTGGTGGTCGCCATTGGCGATGACGCGGGTCTGGGTCGCGTCAAAGAGGGAACCGTAGGTGATGCCGATGACATCGGTGCTGACGATTTCGTCTTCGGTATAGCCAAAGCTCTCGTTCGTGGCAGCCTTCATCGCGGCGTTGACTTCTTCGAGGGTGACCTTCTTGTTCAGGACGGTGACCAGTTCGGTAAGGGAGCCGGTAAGGACCGGAACGCGCTGGGCCCCGCCGTCCAGCTTGCCTTTCAGTTTGGGGAGGACGAGCCCGATGGCCTTGGCGGCGCCGGTGCTGTTGGGAACGATGTTGGCGGCAGCGGCGCGTGCGCGGCGAAGGTCGCCCTTGGGATGCGGAGCATCCTGGGTGTTCTGGTCATTGGTATAGGCGTGGATGGTCGTCATGAGACCGGTGACAATGCCATATTTGTCGTCCAGCACCTGAGCCATGGGCGCCAGGCAGTTGGTGGTGCAGGAGGCGCAGCTGATGATAGTTTCGGTACCGTCGAGAATATTATGATTAACGTTGAAAACGATGGTCTTGAGGTCACCTGTAGCGGGGGCTGAGATAACGACTCTTTTGGCGCCGGCGGTGAGGTGAGCGGCGGCCTTGTCTTTATCGGTGAAAAAGCCGGTACATTCGAGAACGACGTCTACATCGTGTTGTTTCCATGGAATTTCGGCCGGATTTTTCTGAGCGTATATTTTTACTTCTTCGCCGTCAACGATAATAGAGTTTTCAGTAGCCTTTACGTCTTGTTCGAAGCGGCCCTGGGCGCTGTCATATTTCAGCAGGTGAGCCAATACTTTGGGACTGGTCAAATCATTAATCGCCACTACTTCTATTCCATCCAGACCGTGAATCTGGCGAAAAGCCAAACGTCCGATCCGGCCAAAACCATTGATAGCAACTTTAACTGTGCTCATAACGAATATTTTGAATTAAAAAAAATTGAGGAAGCGAAGTTACTATTTTGGATATTAAGACATTATAAATTTTTGGGTATCAATTGAAAAGCGCGTATAATTTTTTTATTACCAAGGTTTTGCCGGGTCGGAAATGACGTTGGAGATAATAAAGGGGGGTGGAGGGATGGAAACCAAAGTAATTGAAAACTAGGGGCTAAAAAATTTGGTCCTTTTTTCAATCGCCTATATCTTTGCACTCCTTTCACGGAAAACCGGCAGAACGGTTTATACGACCGCCGCGTTGGTCAATCGGTTAAGACGCCTCCCTTTCACGGAGGAATGAGGGGTTCGACTCCCCTACGCGGTACGAATGTGCCACATGTGGCACAAAAAGCCCTGAACTTGTTCTGGGCTTTTTGCTTTATGCTCATTACCGATAATGTGTTGGCCGGACGCTACTTAGATAAAAGGTGCCAGGCAAACGTAATACACATCAAACTAATGCTTAAAAATATTTTTTATTTTCTCCAAGAAAATATCCTTCTTACGGCGGCTCACGTATATTTCAGCATCGTTGCTCATAATAACCACGCCGCCTTCCCCGCGCCGGTATTCCCTGGTATGATACAGGTTAATGAGAAATGATTTGTGCACTCTTAAGAAATTATCATCCCACAGTAGTAACTCAAAATCTACCAACGGGCGAGAGACACAAATCCTTTTGTCTTTCAAAAAATAAAAGTTAGTATAGGGCCCTTCCGCCTCGCAATAAACGATATCCGAAAGGCTTACCACATGAAATCCGGCCAAAGTGACCAAACAAAGCTTCTTTTCCTGCGTATTTGTCTGCGGCTTCAGGTTGTGCATCAAAGCCTCGACACTTTTTCGAAGCGTCTGTTCCTGGAAAATGGTCTGTTCTGCCTTCTTCACAGCCGCTACCAATTCGTCTTCAGCCACAGGTTTCAACAAATAATCCACTGCGCTAAACTTAAATGCGCGTAAAGAATACTCATCGTGTGCACTGACGAAAATGATGCGGAAACGAATATCTCCGATTTCATTCAAAAGTGCGAAACCGTCTTTGCCGGGCATCGCAATGTCCAGAAAAACGAGGTCTGGATTTGTTTCTTTTATTTTTATTAAAGCCTCGTCAGCCGAGCGGCAGACAGCTACCACCTCCAGCTGGGGGCAATTTCTTTTCAGCATGGTTTGCAAGCTGTTAAGAAGGCGAATCTCATCATCTATCAAAACAGCTCTTATCATGTGGCGCCAAAATGGTTTAAAATAGGTAATGTCAAAATCGCCAAAGTACCACTTTGATTTCTATTTAATTCACTTTTATCTTTGATTTGCAGGCAACAGTCTAAATGATATTTCTCGTTAAGCAAGGTCAAACGATGCCGGATATTTTCGATACCGAAAGATTGGTGTCCGTGTTTGGGCCGGAGGCTGCTCTGGATAACGCCGATGCCATTGTCTTCTATTTCACAAATCAATCTATCATCATGTAATTTGTACCGGATAAACAATTTTCTGTCGCCGGATTTGTTCATTAAACCGTGCCATATCGCATTTTCAACGAGGGGTTGTATCATCATCGGGGGTACCCCTACTTCCTCTGTACAAATATTTTCGTCCACTTCAATGTGATAGCTGAAGGAATGATCGAAGCGCAGTAGCTCCATTTGCAGATAATTATCAAGATATTCCAATTTTTCCCTGACAGTTACATAGGGCCTCCGGGAATATTCAAGAGAAAGCCGGATCATTTTTGCAAATTTGTTCAAATAATTATTTGCATTTTCCTGTTCATTTTCCAATATCATTTGCTTGATGCTGCCAAGGCAATTAAAAATAAAATGAGGATTCATCTGCGCCAGCAGGGAGCTGAGTATGGCATCGCTCATCTTACGTTCCAATTCAACGTTCAGGGTAGTTTGTTTTATTTTATTACGATAAAGCAAAAATCCTGTCGCTCCGCACAGCAAAAGAAAAACACCGATTCCGTACAGGCGCTCCTGCTTTAGATTTTGTTGGAGTTTTGCTTCCGCCAGTTGATTTTGAAACCGAAGCGAATCAGCCTTTCTGTCAAATTCGTATTGAATGCCTTTTCGTTCAAGCTCCTTTTGCCGATCCTTATCAGTCAAGCTGTCACGAAGTGCCATGAATTGCCTGTAGTCTGAGAACGCTTTACTGATGTCGCCCAGTTTTTCATACAATAAAGACGATGTTTTCAAAATGTTTGCCTGGACGTTTTTATCACCCGCTTCCTGCGCCAGAAACATTGCATGGCTCAGCAGCGATTGCGTTGTATCCAAACGGTGCTTGGGGGAAATGTGATGATCAAGCAACACCTTGTCCGGGGCGTCTATAATCACTTCTGCTCTTTTCTCCATATTATCCCCTATATCCCGCTTATTGCTCATAGATTCGAGTAAAACAGCTGCTTTCCCATATTCTGTCATTGCCTCCTCCGGATTACCAAGGGCCGCCTGTATACTTCCGATATAATTACGTATCATGGCAATGCCATGTTTATTTCCCAGTGCGTCCGCCAGCGTTAGCGCCTGCCGAAAATCGGCCATAGCGGCGGCATAATTCTTATCCCGAAGTTTCATGCTGCCGAGACTTTGCAGGTTATAATAGAGCCCAAACTTTTCCCCGGTTTGGTCGCAAAGTGCTATTGATTTTTCATAATAGTCTGACGCGTGACTATTATCTTCTATTTCTTCATAAAGCCAGCCCAGATTGGCATAATTGTGCGCCAACCCAGACAGGTCTTTTATTTCTTCATTCATCCGGGCAGCCTGAAACAGGTAGTCCATGGCTTTAAGATATTCGGAACGGTCTGAATAGATCATACCAATATCCTGTAGGTTCTGGGCAACGCTACGGATATTATTATATTTTTGGTGGATGTCCAGTGCTTTTTGGAAATAGTCCAGCGCTTTGCCAAAATCAGTCTGTTCATAATAAATGATACCGATGTCTCCGTAGCTGTCGCCAATCGATTGTTCGTCTTTTTCACTCTCCGCTATAGCTATGGATTGATCAAAATAGTCAATGGCTTTTTTCCATTCTGAAGTTTGCCAGTATACCATTCCAAAATCAGCATATACTGTGCTCATGCCCTTTTTATTTCCTGTTGCTTTAAAAATGGCAAGGGCATTACCGAGCGATGCTATGGCAAGTTCGTGCTGACCGGAGCGAAAGTAAAGCTGCCCTTTTGCATCAAATGCACTAGCGAGCTCATCTTGTATATGAAGCCGCTGTGCGATTGCAATTGCCTTATCTGCAAATCGGAACCCCTCAGCCGTATTCTTATATTGATAGTCCTTTGCAATTCTCACCCAAAGTTTTGCCCTGTCGGCATTTTCATTGGTAAGTGCCTTATCAGCCCGCAAAAGGCTGTCTAATTCGCTGACTTGCTGCCCGTAAACCTTATCTAAAAAAAATGAGCAGGCGAATAGGATCACATAAGCAGATATGGTAAAATGCGGCCGCATACCCGTACAAATCTACAAAGATTAATTATCAAAAATTAAAATTTGAAAAGCTGAATATTCGCTGAAACCTTTTAAGTACCCAATGCCTCCGTTCCGTAAATGAGCTCTGCCGATACGTAATTGCCGACAGGGATATTTTGTCTGATCCTGATATTTGAACAATATCGAACCATTTTTATTAACCAAACACAAAGGAGGCTGCCTTGAAAAAATTAGTATTTTTCCTGTACGGGGTCGTTTGTTACGTAATATTTTTCGTAACTTTTTTATATGCCATAGGATTTGTAGGCAACCTGGCGGTTCCCAAATCCATCGACAAAGGTTACCAGGGCGGCACGGCTTATGCCTGGTTGGTCGATATCCTGCTACTGTCCCTTTTTGCGCTTCAGCATAGCATCATGGCAAGGCCGGAGTTTAAGAAATGGTGGACCAGATTTGTTCCAGTGGCCATAGAGCGAAGTACGTATGTCTTGTTTGCCAGTGCGTCCCTGATTTTATTATTTGCGTTTTGGCGACCGTTGACAGATGTGGTATGGGATGTTCAAAATAGCATGCTCTCGGGTCTTTTAACCGGCCTTTATTTTTTTGGATGGTTCATTGTATTGTTCGGTACATTTCTTATCAATCATTTTAATTTGTTCGGCCTGCAGCAGGTTTATAATAATCTTAACAACAGGGAACCGGGTATGCAATCGTTTGTTACACCACTGCTTTATAAATTTGTGCGCCATCCGATAATGCTCGGCTTTATTATTGCATTCTGGGCAGCTCCTTACATGAGCACCGGGCATATTTTATTTTCTATTGGAACTACAGCATATATTTTAATTGCTATTCAATTGGAAGAACGTGACATGGTTGGTGTGTATGGCGCGGAGTACAAAAGATACCAGCGGGAAGTTTCGCAGATCATCCCGATGCCATCCAAAAAACACTAAGCTCGGAGCTATATGAACACAGGAAACTGCCACCTGTCGAGTACCACTTCGAACACCCCCTAAGGAAGGCTGCCCTATTAACAGATAGCCCATCTTGAATCCAACGCGCTGGCCAGTAATGCTGTTTTACCCCACCAATTGGCGAGCTCCAGCACACCAAGGGACTTCCAACCCAATTGGGCCAAGGGGGATGGGGCTTTTCCGCAGATCGCCTGCCATGCCATACCAGCACCGCGGGGGAAGGGGTAGATCGCGGTGGGAATGAAGAGGACGTTGCACTCGGCAATCGGTTTACCCAGGAGGTCAACCAGTGCGTTGTGGATGCTTGTGTTGCTGATACCGGCAGAAGTGAGAAGAAGCTTCATAATAATGGGTAAATGATATATTTCATTTTTCATAGATTAATGCCAGGATACCACCCACTTTTAGCCAAAAATGCTTTGGGGTCTTTTATTTCAATAATCTCGCGGATAGCAGCTTGTTTATCCGTAGCATGTTGATAATAGCTCTTGACGATGCGGTATCCAACCCAATAGCCAATGTCGCCAGATTTATCTATCGTACCATTATACAGCCAACTTGTCAGGTCGCGCTTATCCTCGTCAGCAACAAATGAGGTTTCGATCTCAGCTTCGTGTCCGTGGGCAATTACGGCCAGCTGTATATTACTCAACCCGCCTGATATGAATTCGCCAATGAAATCAGCCGCACCTTCTACAAGTGATCCTTCAAGCACTGTGGGGTTTGGGTCGTCTACCATTTCTTGTGGTTGCTGCACATGCACATATTCGTGAGCGATTACGTGTACGAACCGGTCTTCGAGGTTTTTATCGTAATACGTAATCCCGCACAGTGCTTCCAGCCCGACCTGAACACCTGAGACCGGACTGCCTATAGCCACCGGTTTCCCCCGGCCAATAGCAATAGTAATAGCCGGAAATTTGGCCGCAGGGTAAATCTCGCGCAACTTGCCCAGGGCCTGTTTGAGCCGGATTTGGACAGTCGGCAACACTTCGGCACCGTTGCGTGCTGTAGCATAAAGTTGTGGTTGTTTTGCTATCGCCTCTTCAATACGCTGTGCTGTGGTATTTCTTAAGCGGGCGAAAGTGCGTAGCCCGTCGGTACCTGCGTCAAGATAATCATTTTGAAGTTGCTCCGTCGTAGGGTGACCTCCGGCTGCATCATAGACCTTATAAAACAGGCTTACATCTTCTGTATGGATATCCGGTTCACCAGGTTTGGTTATATCTGCTGTTTGTGCTCCCGCTGTTTTGCAAAAGACCAGCACGAGGTAATAAGTAAATAGTTTAAGGTATGACGCGGTACTTTTCATACAACGAATATATAAAAAACGCAATTCTCCGACGGATTGAAATCGGCCCGTCGGAGATTTCACTCTTTAATTTCAATAGAAGAATTGTTCCGAGATGATCTGGTAATTGTAATGTCTTTGTCATGATCTTTTGCTGTTTAACAAGTTTTCGAGTTTTTTCAATTTCATTGTCCAAAAATGATCGAAGAAATTCAGCCAGGACTCCAGTTCTTTGAAGCCGTCGTTTTTTAGCGTGCAATAACGCTGACGGCCTATGTCTTTGATGGAGATAAAACCCGCGCTTTCCAATAGGATATCCGGGCTGCTCGGAAGTGACCTTTGAAATATTCGAAGAGGAAAATAAGACCCGGCTTAAGCTGACGCATACCGGTCTGGCAAGCTTTCCGGATGATTCGCACTTTGCAAGACATAGATTTGAAGACGGCTGGAAGAATATCATCTGAAACAATCTGAAATATTTCCTTGAACGCAATTAATAAGCCCTTTACCACCAACGCATTCTAATTTCTCCATTTTGACAAAATTCCCGGGGAATACGGCTCCCCTTAGTGAACACCGAATGGTGAGACCGAACCGGGTTCCGTCGAATAATATAATACCTTTGCACCATGCCCACGCATCCGAACCGCCCGGTGCAAACTAAATTTGGCCTCTCGACGTATTTGCCCCTATTGAATGTCATTTTCACCCCTGTTCGATCAAACAACATTCGCTAGTTTTACAAAAAAAAGGGCATGCGAAAAATTATAGTTACCGAATTCATTACCCTCGACGGTGTTATCGAGGCACCTGGCGGCAATGAAACCCCTCATCCTCACGGTGGTTGGCAGTTTCAATACCACTCTCCAGAAACCGGGAAGTACAAGATTGATGAGCTTTCCAGCGTGGATACCTTGTTGTTGGGCAAAAACACGTACGAATTGTTCGCCGGGTACTGGCCTGGCCAGACCGGCGGCGAGTTCGCCGACCCCATCAACAAGATGCCGAAATATATCGTATCCCGGAGCCTGCAAAAGGTGGAGTGGAACAATAGTCATATTCTTCGCGACGTAGCGGGAGACGTCGCAGCGCTGAAGAAGTCCGATGGCGGTGATATCCTGGTCTATGGCAGCGCCACCCTCGTCAAGGCCCTCCTCCACCACGACCTCATCGACGAATTGCGGCTGATGGTATATCCCCTCTCGATCGGGGGCGGCTTGAGGCTTTTCGATGATAATCGGGAATTAAAGAAATTCAAGCTCAAACACTCGTGCGCGACCGACAACGGCATTCTTATTCTCGAATATCAGCCGATCAGTTGACCCGGAATGCCGGCGATGAGATTAGGATAAATGTTAGTCTTCGATTGCTTCAATACCTTGTTCTCTGGCTTTAGCTACTCCGTCTTTCATTGCTTTGACTTGTTCCGGCGGGTGTCCTTGCCAAATAGTAATCTCGCCAACAACCTTAAACGGATGTTTTGAGCGGTAGGACTTTGTTGGGTTGCCTGGGAATTTTTTGTCAGTTAAATTGGGATCATCCTCAATCAGGCCTGTGGGCTCTACCAAATAAATTCTTTCCCGTCCTTCGCCTAAAGCAAGTTCTGCCCCCCAAATAGCAGCATCCAGGGTCGCAGTGAGATAGATATATTTCGCATTTTTCTTTTGCCCATAGTTTGAGTTAAGACCCATTTCGATGAAGTCGCCAATCTTCAGGTCTGCCTTTGTGCCGTGAAAGAAAGTCTGAGAAAAGGGAGTTTGCATATTTTATGTATGATTGTTTTCGTGTATCCTGTATCGTCGATCAATAGAGTAAGGCATTACTGATGAGGCGATCCGTACTCGTACACTTTGTAATCCCAGGGCTGTAATATCAGGTGGCGGCGGACCGGCACCTCTTTGTCCGTAAACACATCCAGGGCGCGGCCCACGACGGAAGGCGGGAGATTTACGCCCTGCTGCTGTTGGGAGAAGTTCAGCACCACCAACACTTTCCTGCCTGCCTTTTTGCGAACAAAAGCATATACGGTGCTGTCCGCGCCTGAGGGCAGCTTTTCGAACACAGCATCGGCATCCAGGGCGGGATCCCGCTGCCGAAGCATCAATAAGGTCTTGTAGAAGGTTTTCCGGCCAAAGGTATGCCAGCCGATGGTGTCCTTGTCGAAGAAGCGGATGGCTCTTAGCACGGGTTCTTCCTGACCGCTATAGATCAGGGGAATATCGTTGGGCATGGTCTGGGTGAAGACGGCGAAGGGCGCGTGGGCGGGGCCGGGGAAGGTGGCGAAATCTGCCCCGTTGGAACTGTTCTCGTCATGATTACTGGTAAAATACATCTGCATGGCCCCTTTGGGGTAAACGGAATCATATTTTTGCAGCACACTGTCGAGGGCAAAGGCGGGGCGCTCGCCGGCGGCTACCTGCACCATCTTGTGAAACATTTCCCATGGATAGGTCGCGTCGAAACCACTTGCGGGCAAGTATGCCTTGTCTCCCTCGGCCAGCATAAAAATGCTTTTCATGGCCTTGAGTTGGCGGATGCAATCGGTCCAAAAATCGCCGGGTACGTTCCAAGCGACATCGCAACGGAATCCGTCGATACCCGTCTGTGTCACCCAGAATTTCATGGCGGCGATCATGCTGTCGCGGAGTTCGGGGTTGGCATAATTCAATTGACGGGTGTCGGTCCAATCGTAGGGGATGGCGGCTTTACCGCTGCTGTCTTTGACATAAAAGTCGGGGTGCTGGTCAAGCCAGCGATTGTCTGCGCCGGTGTGGTTAGGTACCCAATCGATGAGAACCTTCATCCCCCGCGTGTGGGCCAATCGGACGAGTCGCTCAAAATCGTCGAGGGTGCCAAATTCAGGATTGACTGCGGTGTAGTCGGCAACGGCATAGTAACTACCTAGGGACCCTTTGCGATCCACATGGCTGATGGGATTGATGGGCATGAACCAAAGTATGTCTACGCCCATGGCCCGGAGGCGGTCGAGGTGTTGGGCAAAGGCGTTGAAGGTTCCCTGCGGGGTATACTGGCGGGTGTTGACTTCGTAGATGTTGCCGCGTAGCGACCAGGCGGGATGGACGGCGGGGCCAGGGGGATGGCGATGCGGGGAGGGGTGGCCGGGGGTGGCGATGCCGGCGGCGGGTGTGGCGGCGGCGCCGATGGTGGGCTGGCCGTGGCTGATTTGACAGACAAGGAAGGCAATGGCAGGCAATAGATTTCGCATACTTAAAGGTAAATAATTTACGGCGCATCCGGGAACGGCGGCCTTAATCGTTCCGTAAGCTTTTTGTCGGGTTGGCTAATGCCGCCTTTGTTGCTTTAATGGTTACCGTACATAAAGCAATGGCAACAGTTATACAGGACGATAAGACAAAGATCCACCATGGCATACCGGTCCGGAAGGCAAAATTCTCCAGCCAATTGTGCATTACGGCATAGGCAACGGGTATAGCGATGAGTGCTGCCACCAACACCGGCCTCAAGAGTTCTTTTGACAGTAAGAGGATGATATTTTGCACGGATGAACCGAGCACTTTCCGGACGCCAATTTCCCTGGTTCGTTTTGTGACGGTAAACGAGGTAAGGCCAAACAGGCCGAGGCAGGCAATGAGTATAGCCAGGCCCGAAAATATACTGAGTATGTTTTGCTGGCGAAGATCATTTCTATACAGTTCACCGAATTTTTCGTCGAGGAAGGTATATTCACATGGATACATTGGAGCGACCCTGGCATAGGCATTTTTGATCCACTCAATGTCGTTTGGCAGGTTGCCGGACCTCAATCTTACCAGGACAACGTTTCTGTCCGGGTTCGGTGCAATGACGAGGGGCTCAATATTTTGTTTGAGCGATGTATAATTGAAGTCCTCGACCACACCGACCACTCTGCGCCGGGCGCTGTCCTTCATCAAATTCCTTATCCATTTGCCAATGGCCTGCTGCGGAGTAAACCCAAGGCTGGCTGCGGCCATACGGTTGATCAGCACAGCTGACATGGTATCTGTCGGATATTGTGACGAGAAATCCCTGCCGGCTATTATTTTCAAGCCCAGCGTATTAACGAATTCAAAATCGGCGAATTCGGTTCTGGCCCCCCAGGGATGAGTCTGCCCTTCTACTTCAAAACCATATTCGTCGAAAAAACCTCCGGGTTCACCGGACATGGTGCATACGGATACGATGTTGCTATTGCTTTTTAGATCCTGTCTGAACTCTCTAAGATGGCTGCCGATGTCGCCATTATATAACGGGATGATCAAAGTCTGTTCCTGGTGATACCCCAGCTCTTTATTCTTTACATAGCTCATTTGTCGGGCAATAATAATAGTGCCGGTGATCAGGAATACAGAAATACTGAATTGCACGACCACCAATACCTGCCGGAAGTGTGACCCACCCTTGCCAAGTTGCAGTTTGCCCTTTAGTGTTTCTATGGGAGAGAACCGGGAAAGGATCAATGCGGGATAGCTGCCTGCCAATAATCCCACCGCAATGGCAGCGCCGCCCAGGAAGGCATACAGCCACCATGCCGAGTAAGGGACGGCCAGTTGGAAACCGAGCAAGCTGTTGTATGCCGGCATCAGCAATTGGAGCAACCCCAGCGATAAAAGACAGGAAATAACAGCTAGCAAAAGCGATTCACCCAGGAACTGTTGGGCCAGCGTGCGGCGTAATGCCCCCATTACTTTACGTAGTCCTACCTCCTTACTACGCTCAGCCGCACGAATCGTTGACAAGTTCATAAAATTGATGCACGCAATGAGCAATATCAACACTGCGATGCTCAAAAAGACGTACACCACTTTTTTATCGCCATGCCTTACATTATCAAAAGCGGAAGCGTTTTCAAAATATATATCCCGTAAGGGTGTCAGGGACAGGCTGAATGTAAAACCGTTCTTTTTCATTTCCGGCCCCATATATTTTTGCATAAAGGCAGGAAGGCGCTTTTCGATATTTCGTTTACTGGCATGCTCATCTAGCAACACATAGGTCAAATCACCGTTTGACACCCAATCCTTCATAAATGACATGTTGGCTAAATTGGTAAGGGACATAATCATACCAAAATCGAGGGTTGAATTCGCCGGCACGTCTTTGATAATGCCGGTGACCATCAACTGAACGGACTTGTTGATCTCAATGATCTTGCCGATCGGTTCTTCGTTGCCAAATATTTTTTTCGCATCGGTCTCGCTCAGCACCACGGTACTGCCGTTCTTCAAGCAAGTAGCGGGGTCGCCCTTGAGGAAGGGAAAGGAAAAGAGGGTAAAAAAATTGCTGTCCGCGATATGCAGTCGCTTTTCATAGAATGACCGGTTTTTATACACTACCAGGGCGGAGTTATTAGGCAACACCCGCACAGCCTCCCTGATCTCTCCCGGAAAATCATTTAACAGCGCCGGAGCATAAGGGCCGGCTAAATAGGGCGTAGGGGGTTTGGCCGGATCGTAGCCGCGCATCACCCGGTAAATGTTCTTGCCTTTCGCATGAAAACCATCGACGCTGAACTCATTCATGATGAAAAGAAAGATCATCAGACAGACGGTGAGGCCGACTGTCAACCCAAAGAGGTTGATGAGGGAGAAGGCCTTATTTTTGGTCAGGTTTCTCCAGGCTGTTTTCCAATAGTTTTTAAGCATACAGCTTAATGGACGGCTTTCTTCCACTAATGTTGCATGGATGACCCCTATTTACTATCGGGATACATCGCGGAGATGGTTGAAATTATTTTATTCCCTTCAATAATAAGTGCCTCATGTCTTTGAAGGAGTTGCGGCCAGGGGATGAGTGTTTTGGTCAGATACTTCCCTTTGGGCGTGGTCAACACCTGAAATTGGGACATATCGCTGCCAAGATCCTTTGTATTGTCGGTGAGATAAGTGTTCAACTTATCATTTTCAGTGACCCACCCTCCCTCAGATGATCCCAACTCGGGTAAAATCTCTTCATAGTATTCCAGGATGTTCTGCGTCAGGCTGTCATTTTCAATGGTCATTATTTTGCCTGCTGATAAAAAGCCCTCGAACCTGCTTTTGTGAGCCCTGAGGAAGGTATTGTTGCGGATTTTGACAAGAGCCTGTTTTAAACTATCCCTGTTGGGAACTTTGGAAGGATCTAAATTGCTCAACCAGGTATAAAGTAACCCGTACTCTTTGTAGGTCTCCAATATTTCCTTTGTTTCGGCGATGTCGGCCTTGATATCATCCCTTAGCCCCAATAAAAAGGTTCGGGTTACCTTTTGTTCATTGTTGTGCTCGCTCCAGTTATGGAGCCATATGGATATGCTGACGGCAAAAACAATAATCAGTATCTCTATAACAAAATCCTTCAATTTGTGCCAGAAAGGCGAGCGTTTATCTCCCCAGAGCGATACGATTTTTTTGGTGTGTTTAATTACTTCCTGATCTGCCATCTTTATCGGAGTATGAGTTCAATGACGGGTATATCAAAAGGTGGTTTTTTGACCGGGAGCGTTAAACTCAGGTCATCGCCGGCATCAGCAGACTTGACCTCAGAATCATCATTCAGAAACTGTACATACCTGACTTTTCCTGCATACCCGGGCAATGTTAATTTGCCGTCTGCCGGATAACTATATACATGCACATATAATCGCCGTGTCGTTGGGTCATAGGTCAATTTTGTGCCATCGGGCGCTTTATATTCGGCTGGGGCGTAAGTACAACCATAGATGGCTTTGCTATTGGCATGCATCCAATACGACAGGCTGTCCAGTGCATTTTTTGCGCGGTAATCGAATTCACCCCGGGCGGTGGGGCCGACGTTGAGGATGAGGTTACCGCCGTTGGAAGCGGAGGTGATGAGTAGGTCGAGCAACTGCCGGTGGGTCTTCCAGGTATCTTCGTCCCTGTAATAACCCCAGGAACCGGAAAAGGTCTGACAGGTCTCCCATGTCTTACCTTTATATTTAAGCAGCTCCGCGGGGGAGACTTGTTCGGGGGTAACAAAGTCTCCGCCGTCTTCATAGTCGTCGAGCCCGAGCCGGTTGTTTATAATGATCCCGGGCTGCAACTGGCGAACGAGTTTTATCAATTCGACGGCGCCCCAGTCTTCGGCATGCTTACCGCGGCGGTCATCTTTACCCCAGGTCCAATCCAGCCAGAGAACGTCGATCTTTCCGTAATTCGTCAGCAATTCCGTTATCTGATCGCGCAGGTATTGCCGGTATTTACGCATATCCCTGCCCTTATTTAAACGGTCATAGTTTGCCTGGCTGGTATCTGTCTGTGTGAGCGGGTGGACATCATCCATGGTATAGTCGGGGTGGTGCCAGTCGAGGAGCGAATAATAAAACCCTATTTTCATCCCCTGGGCCCGGAAGGCATTCACGTATTCTCTGACGAGGTCCCGGTGGGCGGGCGTGTTGGTGGCCTTATAGTCGGTGTATTTCGAATCAAATAGGCAGAAGCCATCGTGGTGCTTGGTGGTGAGCACGGCGTATTTCATGCCGGCTGCCTTGGCCTGTCTGGCCCAGGTCGTAGGGTCGAAATTGACGGGATTGAAAAAGTCGAAATATTTCTGATATTGTTCATTGGTCAGGTGTTCATTATGCTTAACCCATTCATGCCTGGCTGCCATGGAATAAATCCCCCAATGGATGAACATGCCGAACCGATCATTTGTCCACCAGGCCATCCGTTCGGCCTTTTGTGCAGCTGTTTCGCTGAATAACTTTTTCTCCTGCGCTACTGCCGGCAGGATGCTCACTGAGGATACCAATAAAAGAAGAAAGATGTTTTTTTTCATTGCCCGCCAAATTTATTGGCACAATGTACACACCTTTGGGTCATGGAAACAACAACTAATGAAATTTTTGTCCGGGGCGATCAGGCCCCTGCGGACTATTTTACCGGAACTGCCTGGGTGAAGGCGCTGGTACCAAAGGATGAAACGGGCAGCTATACAGTCGGGAATGTGGTATTTGAGCCGAAAACAAGGAACAACTGGCATACGCATCCAGCGGGTCAGATCCTTCTCATCACGGAAGGCAAGGGCTATTACCAGGAAAGGGGCCAGCCGGCCCGTTTGCTTGCAAAGGGTGATGTAGTGGTCATACCCAGCCATGTGGAGCATTGGCACGGTGCAGCCCACGACAGCCAATTTACCCACGTTGTTGTTACCAACATCAAGGACGGCGTAGCGGTAACATGGCTTGACCCTGTAACCGATCTGGAATATAATGCGCTGCCCAAGCACTGAATCAAGGCGCTATGGGCGAAGCCATGCGCCGGGGATAGCGTCGGATCATTCGGTGCGTAAAGCCTTGGATGGGTTGGCAGAGGCGGCGCGCAGCGTTTGGGTGCTGATGGTCAACAAGGCGATTGCCAGGACGAGTAACCCCGGGATGATGAACATCCAGGCGGTAATAGTAATGCGGAAGGCGTAGTTGTCTAACCATTTCTGCAATACGTACCAGGCGACGGGAATGGCGATCACAAAGGAGATCAATACTGGCCGGATGAAGTCTTTGGTGAGCAGGACGAGGATATTGGACAGGTTGGCGCCTACGATCTTGCGGATACCTATTTCTTTGGTCCGCTGGTTGACGACGAAGGCGGCAAGGCCCAACAGGCCGAGGCAGGAAACGAAGATGGCGAGGCCGGCGAAGATGCCGAAGGTCTGACCGAACTGCTGGTCGGCCTGGTATTGTTTGGCGAAATGTTCGTCGAGGAAGAAATAGTCAAAGGGGTTGCCGGGGAAGAATTGTTTCCATTCCTTTTGAACGGATGCGATGACGCCGGGCCAGGTGGCGGGGTCGCCGGTCAGTTTGAGGGAATAATAGGAATTAGCATCGGGGATATAGCGGAAGATATGGGCATCGTAGTCCTGCTGCAAGGATTCCTGGTGGTGGTTGGCGACGACGCCGACGATGGTATATTGTTTGCCCCAGAAGTCGATGCGCTGGTTGAGGGCGGCCTCGGGTTTGGGGAAGCCCATTTTTTGCACAGCGGCTTCGTTGAAGAGGACGGATTGGGAGTCAACCTGTCCGGGGTAGAAATTTCGTCCCTTGAGGAGCTTCAGCCCGAAGGCGTCGAGGAAGTCGTGGTCGATGCCGATGATGCGGTATTGGTTGGATTTGGTGATGTCGTCAGAGATACGTTTGATGCCACCTGCATTCCAATTGACCTTACTGCCGGGCACTTCGGTGGAGACGGTCACCTGTTTTACGCCGGGGAGGCGGAGGGCTTCGGTCTTGAAGGCTGTAAGTTTATTATTGTAAGTAGAGTCGAGTACGCGGGGGCCATTGAGGACGAGGGTCTGGCTGATTCGGACGCCGAGGTCCTGGTCCTGCATGAAATGCAGTTGCCGGTAGACGGCAAAAGTACCTGCTATCAGGATGACGGAGGCGGCGAACTGCAGGACTACCAGCGATTGACGCAGGAGGGCGCCGTGACCGGTCTTGGCCAATTTACCTTTCAGCACGACGATCGGCCGGAACGAGGACAGGACGAAGGCGGGATACAGGCCCGAGAGAAAGGAGCCGATGAGGAAAAGGCCGGTCAGGATGAACCAGAAGACGGGGTCGCTGAGAAGAGAGAAATGCAATTCCTTCCCGGCGAGAAGGTGGAAGAAGGGGATGCAAATCAGGATGATCACAAAGGCCAGGAGGACGGCCAGTCCATTGATCAGCATGGATTCGAGGAGAAATTGTCTGATCAACTGATGGCGGAGCGAACCGAGGACCTTTCGTACACCGACTTCTTTGGCCCTTTCGATTGAACGGGCGGTGGCGAGGTTGATATAATTGATCCAGGCGATGATGATGATAAAGCCTGCAATGATCAGCAGGAAATAGACGGTCTTGCCGTCGCCGTTGGCCTCTGCCTCGAACATATAATGGGAGGTGAGATGAATATCGGGCAGGGGTTGCAGGTTGACGACCATTCCTGCATGCGAGGTCTTCATCTCTGCGCCCCATTTGGCCTGTATCACTCCTGCGATCTTTTTTTGGAGTACGGCGGGGTCGGTGCCGGGGCGGACAAGAATATAATTTAAGAAGCCATCCCAGTCCCACGTGGTATTTACATTAGGGCCTGCCCACTGCACCAGTGTGGCCCAGGACAGGAGGATATCGAATTTCAGGTGGGTATTGGGGGGAGGGTCTTTGACGACAGCGGTGACGCGGAAGTTGTCTTTTTTGTTCAGGCTGAGCATCTTCCCCAGCGCGGAATCCGTGCCAAAATATTTGCGGGCGGTGGATTCAGTGATCACGGCGCTGAATACGTCCTTCAGGGCGCCGTTCGTGGAGCCTGCCACTGCGGGGTAGGAGAACATGGGCAGGAAGTTCTCGTTGGCGAAGTACATCTTTGATTCCCTGAACTGCCGGTCTTGGTAGGACATGATACCCCCCGTATTACTCAGACGCGCGAAGGATTCTACTTCCGGCAGGGCGTCTTTGACGGCGGGGCCCAGGCCGGTGGCGCCGGCGGCCCAACGGGTACTGAGTTTGCCGTCGTCGTAGCGGTCGAGTTGGAGGCGATAGATACGGCCGCTATTGGCCTCAAATTTGTCATAGCTCAATTCATAGCGGGCGTATTCTACGATCAGCAGGCTGGAGGCGATACCGAGGGCCAGCCCGAAAACGTTGATAAAGGAGAATATCTTGTTTTTTGACAGATTTCTCAGCGCGATCCGGAAGAAGTTGGCGATCATAAGCGGCTTTTATGATGGGTGAGCCTTAAGGTCGCCTTCTTCAATAAAAATGTTGCTTCATAGCGGCGAAGAGGCGGGACGGGAGTTGGCCGGGTTGGATTTAGGGGTTTTGCCGGGCGGCGGGAGTCCAGACTTTGGGTGGCGGGAGCCGCATTTTGCCGATTTTTTCCTATTTTGGACAATAATTTCTCTTTAAGAACATGTTATTCAATTCTTTAGGTTACGCCCTTTTCCTTCCTGCCGTGTTTTTTATCTATTGGTTCGTTACCAATAAGAACCTTACCCTTCAAAACGCTTTTTTGCTGGCGGCGAGTTATTTTTTTTATGCCTGCTGGGACTGGCGGTTCCTTTTCCTTCTGATGTTCTCGACCCTGCTGGATTTTTTTACGGGGATAAAAATAGCGCAGAACGAAAAGCGCAGCCGGCGATTGTTCTGGTTTTGGCTGAGCATATCGATCAATCTTGGATTCCTGGGGGTGTTCAAGTATTATAATTTCTTTGCCAGGTCTTTTGCGGAAGCGGTGGGGCATCTCGGTTTTCAGGTGAACCCGTGGACGTTGAAGGTGATTTTACCAGTGGGAATATCGTTCTACACTTTTCACGGGTTGTCATACGTCATCGATATCTATAAAAAAAGGATTGAACCGGAGAGGAATTTTATCGATTACGGGCTTTTTGTGAGCTTTTTCCCTTTACTGGTGGCGGGACCTATCGAACGGGCCACGCATCTTTTGCCGCAGATAAAAAGACCGCGGACTTTTGACTACAACAAGGCGGTTGACGGACTGAAGCAGATCCTGTGGGGGTTGTTCAAGAAGATCGTCATAGCGGATACCTGTGCGGCCTATGTCAACACTGTTTTCAATGATCCCGCGCACATGCCGGGAAGCGCCCATGTACTGGCGGCTGTATTTTTTGCCTTTCAGATCTATTGTGATTTCTCGGGGTATTCGGACATTGCGTTGGGAACGGCGAGATTGCTGGGGATAGAACTGTTAAGAAATTTCGCCTATCCTTATTTTTCGAGGGATATCGCGGAGTTCTGGCGGCGCTGGCATATATCTTTATCGACCTGGTTCAGGGATTACCTGTATATCCCGTTGGGTGGCAGTAAGGTGGGGACCTGGAAGAAGATCAGGAATGTCTTCATCATTTTCCTGGTCAGCGGTTTCTGGCATGGGGCAAACTGGACATTTATCTTCTGGGGCGGCCTGAATGCGCTGTTCATTCTGCCTTCGGTCATTTTCAAAACGAACAGGAACAACCTGGATATTGTGGCGAAGGGCAGGTTAACGCCTACATTCAGGGAACTGGTCTCGATGGTCGTCACTTTTGGCCTGACGGACCTTGCCTGGATATTTTTCCGGTCGAATAATATCAAGTCGGCTTTTCAGTTCATCGGGAAGATCTTTTCGCGGTCATTGTTCTCACGGTTTCCGAAGGACCAGCTTCATATGTATTTTATCATCCCGCTGGTCTGCTTTTTGTTGGTAGAATGGTTGGGCAGGGAAGAGCAGTATGCTATTGCGCGGTTGGGACTACGATGGCCAAAGCCGGTAAGGTGGGCTGCGTACTATGCGATATTCTTTTATATCACGTATTTTATTTCGGGTGCACCGCAATCCTTTATTTATTTTCAATTTTAGAATTGTAGTTCATGAGACTTTTTTTCAAAAGATTTCTTTTTTTCCTGATCCCTATATTGCTGGTGCTGGGCGTGGCTGAGCTATTCCTGCGTCATGTGCCTACGAGCTATAAGATCAAGAAGGCACAGTTGACTGCCAATTCGTGGAATATAGAATTGCTGATCCTGGGAAATTCACATGCGACATATGGATTGGACCCGCGGCAGTTTTCCTTGAATGCGTTCAATATCGCATCAGTGAACCAGTCGTTGTATTTCGATAAGAGGATAACGCTGAAGTATCTGGACGAGCTGCCGAGATTGAAATATGTGCTGATCAGCGTGGACTATCATTCCCTGTATTTTTCGGATGAAGGCTTCAGGGATACCTGGTCGTATTACGGCTATGGGATCGATTACAAGCATTCCCTGCCGATTGCTACGAGGCTTTCCTACCTTTACGGTTATAAGGGCGCTTTATCCCTGGAATTCATGAAGCGGTCCTTTCAAAAGAAATATAAGATCATCCGGTCGGTGGATGTGGACTTTGACCTGGACCTGGACCACCCTTACGAGAAGGGTTTTGTGGGCAAGGTGAATGGTCCGTATCTGGCCGAAAAAGATATGCGCGACAGGGCGGCTTTTTTCAACGACATCGTTCATTCTTCGGACGAAAGGGAAAGCGTCATCGCCGATCTGGAGAATTTTATCGATACGTTGAAGGGCAGGAATATTACCCCGATATTGATCACATTGCCCTGTTATGGTCCGTATAGGGCGTACCTGGACAAGAAAGTGGTGGAGCAGAATACAATCGATATCCAGGCTATCTGCAGCAAGGAGCAGGTCCGGTACTGGGACTATTTTACGATGCCGTTGGATAGCAATTATTTTTATAACTCCGATCACGTGAATGAGAAGGGGGCTAAGACGGTGACGACGGATGTGAACCGGAGGATCGAAGAGTTGGAAAAGGCCAGACAGGTTGCGAGTGTGGTCAGGAAGGTTGCGGCTGTGGTCAGGAAGTAGGATATGAAAAAAGCGTTTTATATTGCGATTGCCCTTATTGCCATTGTCCTGACGCTGCTGTCGCAGCCAAGGCTCTACGCACAAGCTGTCCACCGGGACATTCGCACCCCGCAATACAGGCGGCTGCAGGAAAAGCTGGCGAGCGGCTGGAACACCTGGTATAACAACAGCGTGGCCTCTGAAGTACTCTTGCCGGAGGCGTTTTCGATCAATCTCTGTTTTTCCTGGCCCGGGAGCGGGGACTATCTGGATCAAATCTTCAAAGCCTCGGAGAATGCAAAGCGACCGGAGACGGTCAGATTGGGGTTACGCTCCGACGATGGCTATTATACCAGTATGCAGCTGAAGTATAAAGGCGAGGATTTTACTATCGAGACGGCTGTCGATGGAAATGATGAATTGATCCTGGTCACCCCTGCAACAGCCGCCCGGAATTATCTCGTGGTGGAAGCCGGCGTCCTGTGGGGGCGGGCAGGCGCGATAAGCGTGTCCCCAAACACGTTGACGGGTACCTTCCCCGGCCGGAGCATTGCTGTTCATTTTACGGCGTCGCCTGTGACGGATGCATACGTGGTGACTACCTCGCCCCATTTGACCTTTTCCCTGAAACAGGAAATCGGTATCTATACCGGTAGGTCAAGGACGCTGGCCGAGATCAAGGACTTAATCGATCATCATCGGGCCACGCAGCAGTCGCGGCTGGATGGCTATGCGGACCTATCGGAATCTTTTAAAGCGATGCAAACCATCCTGGCCTGGAATACGATGTATGACGCGGCCAATCAACGGGTGATCACGCCAGTCAGTCGTCTTTGGAACAAAGGCTGGGGCGGGTTCGTGCTGTTCGATTGGGACACCTATTTCGCCAGCTATATGTGTTCGCTTTTTAACAAGGACCTGGCGATGGCCAATGCTGTCGAGATCACAAAAGCGATTACCCCTGACGGGTTCATTCCCAATTACGAGTCTCCGTTCAAACAAACGTCCTGGGACCGGTCACAGCCGCCTATTGGCAGCACAGTCATCCTGAATATATACAAACGCTATCCTGAAAAATGGTTCCTTGTCGAGGTATACGACGAGTTATTGCGATGGAATCGCTGGTGGCCCCGGAACCGGGATGTGGACGGTTACCTTTGCTGGGGTTCGCAAGCTGTCAGCGATACCCTGCCGACTATTGAAGCCCATAATTTGCAGGCTGCCAAATACGAATCTGGGCTGGACAACTCCCCGATGTATGACAGCGTCCCTTTCAACCCTCAGAGCAATACCATGCAACTGGCCGATGTGGGGCTAATGAGCATTTATATCGCGGACTGCAATGCCCTGGCGGACATAGCGGACGTCCTTGGGAAAGCTACCGACGCCGCGGAACTGCGGAAAAGATCTTTATCGTATACTCATACCCTGGGTAGTATGTGGGATGACAAGGCCGGCATCTTCCTTAACCTGCGGCTCGATACGAAGCAGAAAAGCTACCGGCTGTCGCCCACGAATTTCTATCCCATGTTAGCGAAGGCCTGTAGCCAGGCGCAGGCAGCGCGGATGATCAAAGAACACTATTATAACCCCGCCGAATTCTATGGTGAATACGTCCTGCCGTCTATCGCCCGGAACGACCCGGCGTTTAGAGACAATGATTACTGGCGGGGAAGAATATGGGGGCCCATGAATTTCCTGGTGTATCTGGGAATGCGAAACTATGACCTGGCGGAGGCGCGGGCAGACCTGATCGCCAAATCGAAAGCGCTGTTGATGAAAACCTGGCTGACTAACGGCACGGTATTCGAGAACTACAATGCTATTACCGGAGAAGGCAATGACGTATCTAATGCCGACGGGTTTTATCATTGGGGGGCGCTGCTGACGTTTATGGCCTTTTTGGAGAACGGGATCAATTGAAGGACTCTCTGAATTCCAGGGGTGAAAGGTTGGTTTTAGTCTTAAACAATCTGCTGAATGACTGCGGGTGCTCGAATCCCAATTCGTATGCAATTTCACTGACGGATAAGTCGGTAGCGGCTAATTTTCCCTTTGCTTTTTCTATCAGTTTGTCGTGGATATGCTGTTGTGTACTTTGTCCCGTCAGCACTTTGAGCAAACTACTTAAATAACCGGGAGATACGTTGAGGCTTTCGGCGATATACTGTACAGTGGGCAGCCCCTTCCGGGCCAGGTCATCACTGTTGAAATATTTTGTGAGAATGTCTTCCAGCCGGCCAAGGATCTGATGATTGGTTATCTTTCTCGTTATAAACTGACGATGATAAAAGCGATCGGCATAGGTCAGCAATAATTCCAGTTGGGCAATCACTACATCCTGGCTGAATTTATCGATGTTGGAATGATATTCCTGCTGCATGTTCTGCAGGATGCCGTCGATCGTGGTCTCTTCTTTATCTGAAAGAAATAACGCTTCGGAAACGGAGTAGTCGAAAAATTCGTACTGGGCGATCTTTTGGGCCAGCGGCGTGTTCCAAAGAAAATCAGGATGGACGAGCAGAATCCATCCTGAATGTTTTTCCGTGGGACTACTTGTGACTTCAATTCTTAAGACCTGGCCGGGTGCGATAAAAAACATGATGCCCTCATCAAAATCGCTTTCCTGCTGACCGTATATCACTTTGGCGCTAAAATCCCTTTTAAGCGAGATGGAATAAAAATCAAATACCCAACTTATCGGATTATTTTCGGTAGAATGCCTGACGGATGCATAGTCTACCAGGCTGATCAACGGATGTTGAGGTTTGGGCAATCCCCTGACCCGATGAAATTCGGTGATCGTTTTAATCCGGTGAAGTTGTCTGGCTGGCATGTCGCAATTTATTGAATTTAAGCCGGAAAGTAAGCAGGCTGGTCGATGTCTGCGATGAGCCCTGGCTGGACGGGATGCCATCCCAGTTGTTCGCTGGTCTGTTTAGCCGAGGCCGGAATGTCGAGCGCGGCGAAGTGTGCAAACCAGGCAAAATGAGCGGCTGCCTCTTCGGACGTTTTGCTGACCACCGGGATGCCCAAACGTCTTCCGATGACTTCGGCTATCTCCCGGAATGGCACGCCTTCTTCTGCGACTCCATGGAACCGGGTCCCCGGAGCAGGCGCCTTTTCCAGTGCGAGCCTATACAGGCGGGCAGCATCGAGCCGATGTACGGCGGGCCAGCGATTGCCTCCGTCGCCGCTATATACCGACTGGCCTTTTTCCCGCGCTATGCCGATGAGCATGGGAACGAAGCCGTGATCACCGACACCGTGAACCGATGGAGGAAGGCGTACGACCGACACGCGCACACCACTTGCGGCCACTGCATCTGCGGCCTCTTCCGAAGCGACGCGGGGGTTAATGGTGGAAGCGGGCATATCTTTTTCAGTGGCCAATTTTCCCGGGGCGAGCAGTCCTATCCCCGAGGTGACGATCAATGGACGGTCTGAGCCGGCTAATGCTGAGCCGAGTGCTGCGATGGCGGACCTGTCTGTTTCGCAGACAGCTTTGAACCGGGAGAAGTCGTGAATAAATCCGGTGTGAATGACGGCATCGGAAGCGGCGGCGCCGCTTCGCAAACTGTCGGGGTTGTCGAGATCACCCCGATGGGCCTTGGCGCCGGAGGCCAGCAGGGAAGCGGCGGCCGCGTCTGAGCGGGCGAGACCAAGCACCTGATGTCCTGCGCCGATTAATTCCTGAACGATGGCGGAGCCGATAAAGCCGGTAGCGCCGGTGACAAAAACACGCATATGTTGATTTTTTTGTTAAACGATCTGATGATGCAAAGGTGCCCCGGAATGGAATAACGGGCGTAACCGAATCTGCTTTTGTTGTAACCAAAAATGCGGGAGAGGGAGGAAGCGATACGCGAGGGGGGGAAAGCGATACGCGGGAGGCGGGTGGTATGCAGGCGGGGAGGAAGCGATATGCGGGAGGGAAAAGTCCCTATCTTTAGGCAAATCAATATATTCGCCTTGCTATTTACGTTCAAAAGCCGATTTCCCCATCTGAACCCCTATTGGGAGAAATATACGGCGCTGCAGCAGCGGGTAGAATACCCCGCGAAAACGGTGCTGCTGCAAGAAGGCAAGATCGCTCAAAACTACTATTTCATCGAAAAGGGTTGTCTCCGGATGTGGTTTGATAACAACGAAAAAGATACAACCTTTCAATTTTTCTTTGAGAACGAAGGCGTTTCGTCCCTGGAAAGCTTTCAAAAGAACATCCCCAGTACGTTTACGATAGAAACGATCGAGCCGAGCGTTATCCAGATCCTCCCGAAAGCTGTGTTCAATGCTATGCTGAAGGAACTGGATCAAAACCCTGACTTTCTGAAGGCCCTGATGGACATCTCTTTCGAGCGGCAACGGCATTATATGTACGAATTTCTCTCGCGGATCAGGGATACACCTATACAACGCTATATCAATCTTATCAAAGACAGACCGCATATCGTTCAACGGGTGCCTCAACACTATATTGCTTCGTACCTGGGGGTTACTTCGGTGCATCTCAGCCGGATCAAAAATCAGCTGGCCCGAAAAAAATAGGGCGCCCGGTATGGCGGCCGGCTGCATTTGATAACAAATGTTATCGTCCTCTCCCGGCAGCGGTTCTACCTTTGTTAAAAATAAGGAATATGAAAGCAGCAGTCATGTATAGCCCGGGAGAAATGCCTCGTTACGTTGATTTTCCGGACCCCGTTGTACAAAGCGATGATGAGGTACTGGTATCGGTGAAGGCGGTTGCCTTAAAACATTTGGATAAGAGCCGCGCCAAAGGGACGCACTATTCTACGAGTGGCGATCAGAGGAAAGCGACGATTGTCGGGGGCGACGGGGTTTGCCTGTTACCTGACGGGACGAGGGTGTATGCCCTGGGGGTCAGCGGCATGGCGGCGGAAAAGGCGATCGTCGAAAAGGACAGGATGGTACCCATACCGGCAGGACTGGATGATGCGACTGCCGCAGCGTTGCCGAACGCTGTGTTTGGTTCAGCAATGGCCCTGCGATTCCGGGCGGGCATCGAGCCCGGCGATACGGTGCTGATCAACGGGGCAACGAGCTTTACCGGGAGGGTTGCGATTCAGATCGCCAAGTATTATGGCGCTAAGAGGGTGATCGCTACAGGCAGGAACCCGCAGTCTTTAGAGGCATTGCGTGCACTGGGTGCAGACGAGGTTATTTCTGTTCAGCAGACGGACGATCAATTCCTTGCACAGTTACGCCAGATCCACCAAGCTACTCCCATCAATGTGATCATCGATTACCTGTGGGGCCATACGGCAGAAATGATCCTGGCTGCAGTGAAAGGTGGAGGGGCGTTTACGGCAAGAATACGCCTAGTGGCTGTTGGCAGTATAACGGGCGACCTTATCCAGCTATCTGCCGCCAATCTGCGCAGCGTTGACCTTCAACTGACGGGTTCCGGGCTGGGCAGCTGGACACGGGGCCAGGTGAAGATCCTGCTTACGGAGATCCTTCCCGAGATGTTTCAACTCGCTGCGGACGGGAAACTGACTATCGAGACGGTCGAGGTTGAACTGAGGGATATTGAACAACTGTGGGATGCGGATGTTCCGGATGGGAAACGGGTGGTGGTGCGGATATAGCCGGCGGTCCCGGATAGGAAATGGGTGGTGTCGCGGGTCTAATCCTGCAGTGGTTCGCAATGGTACCCGCAGAGCCCGACCAGCAACAGGATCTCCATTTCATCGACCGAGGTTTGCCTGCTTTCAATGCGTAGAACCCTGTCGCAGTCGTCCAGATCGAAATTGATCCGGCACTGAGCAAAATCCCGTTGCAGAAGGAAGGCAATCATTTTTGCGGTTTCCCGGTCGGGTACATCGGTCTTGAATACTTGTACAACTTTCATAATGATATACTTGAAAATGAGGATGGATCTCCTTTAGAAAATATAAAAGATACTCGCCTGTACGACACTACTCCTGAAGTTGGGGTTTACGTTCGACAATTTGAAATCGCCTACGCTGGACAATCCGGCAACGTACCTAAAGCCGATACCGAATCCGCCCCTCGATTGATAGCCTATCCCTGCGGCTGCTGAAAGATCGAGCAGTTTGGCAAAGTTGCCGGATTTTAATGAGTCGATATTGTCTTTGATGCGAGTGCCGACCTGCGGGCCTGCTTCAATATATATCCCGGCATTGGTGCGATACTTCAAAAGGAAGGGCACGGTCATGTAGTATACGTTGACATTTTCCTTACCGAAGACATCGTCCTTGACTTTAGCGCCTTGAGAAGAAAACAGGAATTCCTCACGTATGGCCAGGTTTTTTGTCAGATCGAAATCGACCAATGCGCCAGCGTGGAAGCCGAGCAATGCCTGGGTGCTGAAATTCGCGTTGGTATAGTTGCTGTAGTTTACTCCGCCCTTTAGGCCAAAGTGGAGTCTTTCCATTATGCCCTGGACGAAGCTTTGACTAAAAGAACGGGTGGATGTTAATACGAGTCCGATGAGAATCAACTTTTTCATGTTTGTGTTTTTTATTTTTAGCATTTTTGTCAATTTAAGGGCATAAGAGAAGCATCCGGACTTTATTGCGGCGGCTTTTATTTATCATTTTTGCTAAATAAAGGGCCTAATAAAAGCGTCCTCTCCCGGACGCTGACATTTCGGCTACTAGATGTCCTTGAACAGGACTTTCATGATAATATCTTTCCTTTCCTTTATCAATTTCTGATACGCTGATTCACTGAGATGCATCATCTGCTGAAGCATTGCCTTATTAAGAGCAGGATAGGCGCATAAAGAGATAAGATTAATAATGAACTGCTCGGCAGACATTTTTGGAACAGTTCCCTTTCTGATCTCTTCTTTCAAGTCTTCATTCATGTTTTGCAGCAGTTCTTTTCTTAATTCATCCGTTGGTGGGGGAAGTACAGGAGAAGAATCCCTATTCATTTCAGTGATCAGGAACATTTCCAGGTAGGGATATTTCAGGCTTTTATCAATTGCCGACTCCACATATTCGCCGATCTTTTGCCGAAAGGGTATTCCCTTTGAAAGAAATAGTTCCCTGAACCGGTTGCGGCCAAGCGTGATCGCTTCTTTGAACACCACTTCAAAGAGTTGGTCCCTACTTTTGAAATAATAATAGATGAGCCCCCGGTTAACGCCGGCCTCTTTTGCAATCACCTGGGTAGTGGCGTGGAGCCTGCCTTCCACGAAGAAAATGCGCATGGCGGTTTCTTTGATCAATTCTTCTGTATGGGCGTCAACAACAGGCATTCGAGTTTTTATTTAGCAATTTTGTTAAACAAAGATAGGGGGCGTTTTTTATTCAGCCTAATTTATTTTGACATTTTTGCTAAAATAAACTGGTCCGGGCATTATTCAGGGGATTTTCTTACCTTATTAGCCCTAAATACTACATTTTATGAGAAAGATTGCTATTCCTTTATCGATTGTTGCTTTTGCTGCCTGCCATAGCGCGTCAGAAGCTCCCGCCGCATTTGATCCAACGTCTGTCAAGGCTGAGATCATCGCCGCGAACCAACAATTCGGCGATGCCTTTGTAAAAGGAGATTCTGCTGGTGTCGCTGCTTTGTATGTTGCTGATGCCAAAATCTTCCCTCCGAACATGCATTCGTGCAACAGGGATGAAATGAGCGGTATGATTAAGACTATTCCCCAAATGCATCTCAAAAGTATGAAGCTAAATACGGATGAGGTCTCGGGAGGGCCGGATGAAATAGTGGAGACAGGAAACTATGAGATGGATGATAGCACAAAAACGGTGGATAAAGGAAACTACATGGTGGTCTGGAAAAAAGATGGTGATAAATGGAAGATATCCCGGGACATTTGGAATAGCAGCACTATGCCTGCGGCTATGAAATGAGGCGAATATTTTTTATAGGGGTGCTGTTGTTGCTGGCTGCGCGGCCGAGGCCGCAGGTGAGCGTTCAGCCGGTGGCTCGGCCCGCTGCGGTGGGAACCGCAAAGGGTGACTTCCGGATCAAGGCCTTTCATCTGGACATGCGTATCCAGGTCATGACGATGCCTGCCCTCCAATCGTTCGTGCAAATGCTGCATGAAGGCGGCATCAACACCCTGATCATGGAATACGAGGGGACTTATCCTTATGGGAAACATCCTCTGATCCCGAATCAATATGCCTATACCAAGGCGGAGATCCTTTCTTTCGTCGCCTTTTGCAACCAGCTGGGGGTGGACGTGATCCCATTGCAACAAGGCTTCGGGCATGTGGAATATATTTTACGGCACTCCCGGTACAAATTACTCAGGGAGGACCCGAAGGACCTCTCCCAGGTCTGCCCTTTGAAATTAACGGAGGACAGCCTTCTGTTCACGGACCTCTATACGGAGTTGGCCTCTACGCATACGTCTCCTTATATTCACATCGGGTGCGACGAGACGCACCTGCTGGGGCATTGTCCCGAGTGCCGCCGCAAGGTGGAAAAAGAGGGTGTCTCGGCGTTGTATTTCGACTATGTCCGGATGCTTTGCAATATCGTTGTGCGATTGGGTAAGCGGCCGGTGCTGTGGGCTGACATGGCGCTGAAATACCCCGAAGCCATCAAATCGCTGCCGAAGGGCACGGTATTCGTGGATTGGAACTACGGCTGGCGTATGGACCGATTCGGCGATCATCAAAAATTGCTGGAGAGCGGTTATGAAATCTGGGGCGCGCCGGCGATCCGGAGCAGCCCCGACAACGACTACCTGACGGAATGGAAAAAACACCTGGACAATATCCGGGATTTTGTGCCGCAGGCCCGTCAAATGGGCTATCAGGGAATGGTGCTTACCTCCTGGTCTACCTCGGGGACGTATTCTTATGTCTACGAATCGGAAAATGATCTATCGGCGCTGGTTGCGATCCGCCGCGTGTATCCGATCACAGGTTTTCATCTGCTGATCGCGGCTTATATAGAGAGCCTTCGCACAGCGGGGGCTCTGGATGTCAACCGGTTTATCGATCAATATGGCAGCAGCCGTTATGGGCTGGATTCGACTGAGGCCCGGATCTTCTGGCAGGCGCTGACAACGGCCCCTTACGAAGTGAAGGACGGAGTTGTACTCAGTACAATACCGATGACGCTGAAGGTGCTGACTGACAGCAGCGCGGCTGCCGCGCAAACGCTGCGAACGCTGCACCCGGAGACAAATCAAAAGGAATTCGAGCACTACAGACTGATGGCCGACATCCGGGTTGAGCACCTGCGGTTCCTGGAGATTGTGGAGGAAACCAATGCCCAAGGCTTCGACGGGGATAGCATTCCCGATGTTCTCCACAGGCTGGAGGCATTGATCGCCGAAAACACTGTCCTTTCCCAAAGGTTCATCGACTTGAACGGCGACGACTTTTACCACCCTGAGTTGGAGGAGGAGAACCGGCTGCGCTCGCTTGAGCTCGTGGATTTTTACAACCGGCTGAGGAGGTTGGGGCGATAAACCTTGCCGATGGGCAATTTTTTACTACCGATAGACACTTCATTCCCTTCGAGAAACTTGATGGCTTTTAGGGAAACGATATAAGATTTGTGAATCCGGACGAATCTGTCAGCCGGCAATTGCTCTTCAAATTGAGTCAGCGTTTGTTTGGACATGATCTTATCCTGGTCCCGGTGGATGAAGATATAGTTCCCATAGGCCTCAACGCAAAGGATCTCGCGAAAAAACACTTTCGCCAGCTTTTTATCGGATTTCACCATTAAAAACCCGTGATCTTCTGTTGGCGCTGCCGGCGGAGGGAGGGAAGACGAAGGTTGATTTTTGCTGACGACTTTTTCTGTCGCCTGCACGAACCGGGGGAATGAGAAAGGTTTTAACAAATAATCGGTGACGGACAACTCAAATCCTTCCAGGGCATAATCAGGGTAGGCAGAGGTGATGATGACGGCCGGGTACTTCTTTAAAGATCGCAGCATATCCAAACCCGTCAACCGGGGCATATTGATATCGAGTATGACCAAATCGATGTCTTCTCTGTTGAGGACCTGCATGGCCTCGAAAGCATCATTGCAGGCAGCCACCATATTCAAATAAGGGACCTGGCTGATATACCTCGCCAGGATATCTCTGGCAATGGGTTCATCATCGACAATGATACAGTTGAATTTCATATCAGTTCAATTTGACATTCGACTTCAAAGCTCTCCGGAAGTCTGTTTATGCTTAAGGTATGCTGATCCGGATAGATCAGATTGAGCCGTTTCCGGGCATTGTTCAGACCTAACCCACCCTTTCGGCTCCTGGTCTGTACCGGTGGCGGTAAGGATGGGTCTACCGAATTTTTTACCTGCAAATGCAGTTTCTCCTCTTTGACCGCTAAAAGGACCCGGACGTAGCCTTGCCGCCCTTTTGCAACTGACAAATGCTTAAAGGCATTTTCGATGAAAACGATCAGCAGCAAAGGTGCGATATGTTGTCCGGCCACGTCGCCCTGTATTTCGAACCGGATAGCCGCACTGTCGTTCCACCTGATCTTCTCTAATTCGATGTAGTTAGCGATATATTCGACCTCTTTTTGCAAGGATACATACTGCTGGTTGGTGTCGTAAAGGGAATACCGGAGCAGATCGGATAGCCGCAACATCAGTTCGGGCAGCATTTTCGATTCGGCGACGGACAGCCCATACAGGTTATTCAAAGTATTGAAAAGAAAATGGGGGTTCAGTTGCGCTTTGAGGTGGCGCAGTTCGTCATCCTTGCGTTGCTTATCCAACATCAACCTGTCAAAGAATAGCTTGCAAAACGTCGCTATCACAGTAAATGCCACGACACTGAACGCGATATGTTCCTTTCGCCAATCGGCGAGGTCGGTGATGCCAAACAACATCCCAAAAAGGGCGCCGACTGCATTCAACAGGTAGGGCAATAGGATGATTAATAATACCAACTGGCTTATATACAACAGTATCCCTACCCACCATCTCCTGCGCTTAAAAAAGGGCAGTATCAGCAAGTTTTGGGTGTAAGACGGGATTGCCAGTTCAAGCAACTGTTGAAAGACAAGGCAGATCAGCGTCATTCCGGTCATGCGCTGCGGATATTCCTTCAACAGGATAAAAAGGCTGAACACGACTGCCCAGCCTGCAAGCTGGGCATAAACCTTATAGGGTCTGTTATATAAATGTGTCCAGTCGAATGGTTTCATACTCCAAATAAAGGTTAGCTATGGGACGCTGTCAAATTTTGGTGACAAACATACGTAATCCGATGATGAACGTCTGAAAAGGGGGCGGGGACCGGACGCCGGGAGGCGGGGGCTCTGGGCGCCGGGAGGCATGAGGCCAGCGGGGATAAGCGCTAGTATTTCCCGACCTCTCCTTTTACGGAGTTGAATATCTTTTGGGCGTTGAAACCCACCCCTTGCTTAAATACCCAGACGATCTTCCTGATGTTGCGGATATCCTGGAAAACGTCACCGTCGATGACCACGAGGTCGGCGGTCTTCCCGACTTCGATGGAGCCTATCTTGTCTTCCAGCCCCAGGGCCTTCGCGCCATTGTATGTCGCGATGCGTATGGCCTCTATCGGGGTGAACCCTGCCTGCGTCAATAGCTCAATCGACTGCTGTGAGCCATATCCGGCGAGGGTGCTGCCGTTGCCGGTCGGATCGGTACCCACGGTGAGGAGACCGCCGGCATCCGAAAAAGTCTTTTCCATTTTCATTTCCTCGAGGAGGAACTTGTTCAGGAATGGGCTGCGTCTTTTGTTATACCTATTAAGGTACATATCCCGGGTATCGGGGGCCATGGCCTCGAGGACTTCGGGGCGGATCGATGTATCCAGCGTAGAGAGGTTGACGAGCACAGCCAGGGTGGATGTCAGGATCACTTTTTTAGTCACGAGGAATTGGATGAGGTCTTTTACTCCCGGCGAATCCGCAGATGCGATGGGCAGGGGCGAAAACGGGCAGGCATTTTCTTTTTTATTGGGAACAAAATCGGTGGACGCGAAAAAGCCGTGTTCCAACTGGTCAATACCCATTTCCGCCGCTTCGCGGTAAGTGACAGAACATAAATGGCCTGTGACCTTCAGCCCTTTGGCATGTGCCTCGTCTATTGCGGCTTTCAGTGTAGCCTTGTCAAGGTAATTATATGCCTTAAACGAAGTGCAACCCTGGCTGGCCCAGAAATCAACAAAAGCTTTCGCCTCTGCCGGGCCGGTCAGTTCGTGCATCTGGGGAAAGGGGCTGCCTTTTCCTTCCAGATAGGGCGCGGTCACATCCATTTCCGGTCCGAGTATTTTACCCCGATCGATGTCACGTTTGAGATTCAGGTCGGAATAGGGTTCGACGCTTCCTGCAGTGCGAATAGTCGTTGCACCGCAGGCGAGATAGAGTTTAGGGAAAGTGAATGGCAATTGCTTAAGATGTGTATAGCTGCCGTCGGCGGAGTAAGCGGTATAGAACATGTGCTCATGCAGGAGGACAAATCCCGGCAGCAGGGTTTTCCCGGTAAGGTCGATGACGGTGCACCCGGCGGGAACGGAAAGTTTTTTGCTATCCCCCACCCCTGTTATTATTCCGTTGTGAACGAGCACTGTTTGGTCTTCGACTACCTTGAGGTGCTTCACATCGGCGAGCCTGCAATGGGTAAAGGCAATGAAGGGGGAATCATAATCGATATATTTCTTTACGGCGGCTGAAAAGGAGGATTGAGCTATAGCCTGAAAACAGATAGCCAGGTAAAGTACGGCCAGGAGAGTTTTTTTCATGGTGCAGTTGATTTGGATATAGAGACGAAGATGGTGTGATTGATGAACTTAAATGTACCAAAAATCAAGGAATCCGGTGTCAGAAATTAAGATTTAACCGGCGGAAAAAATCCTCGTTGAAAGGATGTAGCCATGCAAAGTGCAAAGGGATTTTCGGATATGCTTCTGTAAATTTTTTGTACTTGCCGGGTTTAATTAGCGCTTCGTCATATTTTATTTCAACGGCACAAGGGTTTTCTCCTTCGGGCAATATGAAGTCTACCTCATTGCCATCTGCCGTACGCCAATAATAGATGTTGTCCCAGCCGAATTTGTCAGCCAGCACCCTGAAATATATGGTTTCCCAAAGTTCTCCTTTGTCCATTCGATCCGGTATTTGTTGAAAGTTATTCAGCAGACAATTCCGCAACCCCGAATCCAGCAGGAACCCTTTGGGCATCTTTGTCAATTCTTTCCTGAGATTGCGGAAAAAGGGTTTCACCAGTGCCAGATGAAAGCATTTCTGTAGAATACGCAGGTAATTGTTTACGGTATCATTTGTTATTCGAAGCGTAACGGACAGTTCATGAACATTTACCAGACAACCGCTTTGTTCCGCCAGGAGCCTGAACAGATGAAAAAAAGCAATTTCATTCTGTACCCCTGA